>Ga0181612_111564_pt1 | contig 14821 bp, 7 predicted proteins | sample HoacroProtozoa21_FD_119630 | JGI IMG/M metagenome (GOLD analysis project Ga0181612, IMG submission 119630) | Hoatzin crop microbial communities from Cojedes, Venezuel. Combined Assembly of Gp0051906, Gp0051904, Gp0051908 | reverse complement strand
TTTTTGCATAATCTTTATGTTCCAAAAATGAAAGAATGTTTGCCCTTTTTTGCATAAGGATCAGAGTGTGAATTCCCTTTTGTTCATCTCCACAAAACCCGAAAACCAATCTGCACAGACTCTCTAATCGTCATTTCACACCTGAAGGGTGAAGAGGCTTGACAAAGAGAAGCATCAGTGGCCAGCATCATGGCACTGTTTGGTGCTGCCATGGCAGGTCAGGACTTTCAGAGCTTTTTCGTGATTTCTGCTCCCTCTACAGGTGCCGTTTCTGAGACATGCTGGGTAGCGCGACACGGAGATGGTGCCACGGAAAGCGATCTTTGTTCAGGCTGCCTGATGATTTGAGAAATGGCACTGATAAAGCTCCCAGATAATTGCATCTTCCCTCTGTCTACGAATACAAAACCCAGTACTGGCAGTCAGAATGCAGGATTATGGAGCTGAGGTTTGAAAAAAGCGGAAATCACTAAGTGGTCAAGAATATGAAATACTGCCTGTCCTTTAGGAGAGTCATGTTCAGTACTTTCCTCACTTTCCTCTCTCTTCTTCCCCTGGCAAAACATAACTCTACGCAAGGGCTTTTAAATTTTTTATAAATATATAGCTATAAAAGCAGTGTCACTTGAATGTTATATATTGCCATGTACTGTGCTGCAGGTTGTAGGTTGTCCTGTATCTGCTAAATCATACAGAGTTTATAGGAACTGATACTACTGACAGCTTTGGGAGCTCTCCTTCACCTGAAAAGAGGGTCATTATTGGACCTAAAAGATAAATGTGTATTCTAGATCACAAACTAATTGTGTTTGTGGTCTACTGCCATCTTTTTATCTTTCGCTTGCTTGCAGCTCTCAAAATGGCCTCAACCTGCCAAACCACAACTACAGTATTTAAAAAACTTTACAAGCTGATTCATTCCTTGTTCCTCCATGACAAGTATGTCTTCAGTCTTTACATAGATGGGTCTTCTAAAGAAACACAACTAACATCTACTGTCAACTCACTAGTGGAGAAAAGATGCAGGTACTTTTTTCCACACAAGGTCATGGAGTATATGCCAACCTAGAAGGTACATCTGAGCAACACCATAGCCGAAACAGCTTGTACGTTGTCTCCATCAGCTTCTTACAGTGAGATAAGTCAAAGACCTTCAATACTTCACTAAAATCATGTCTTGTTTGGTATTGAAGACAAAGCCTTTTACTACAGAGTTATACCACTAATACCAGTAACTTAATTATTCTGTCCACTTACCGCCAAAAGTATGAAAATGTTCCAGGCTGGATTTTAAGGCCAAATCCTTGTTTCCTCCATCCCCCCACCTTGCTTCATGCAATAAAGAGCATAGTAAAGAGCACTGGTACAGTGCAAATACAAAGAGTGTACCTATTTCTGACACATTTAACATCGCTTGCCCACATCTTGTACAAACCAAATGGACCCGCTTACAAACTTCCCTCTTTACGCATAGCTGTGACTCTGCCACACATGACATTCTCTTCCCTGGCTAGCTGTCCCTGCCCTCCCACTCCTCACAGCCTTCTCCAGATGAGAGGCATCCATGGGGATCGGGAGATGCAGAAGGGGAAGAAGGAGCAGGCAGTCACAAAGGCAGCAGCAGGTAAATCTCCGTAATCCTCTGCCGAGTGATGTCCCCCTACTACTGCCAATACCACAGTTCAGTCACTACACCTCTGAAAAGACCGATTTATAGGAAAGTGTGGTAGGAAAAACATTTCTCAGTCCCTTTTCTTTTTAGCTTGACTTGCTAAAAAACATCCGGTTTTGCCTTGTTCTTTAAACAATTTTGTCAAATTTGAAAAAAGAACCCAGAGTTTTCAAACGTAAGAAAGCTCCTACTAATTTTCTGTGAAAATAGATGGCTGTGGACAAGAGAAAGATCTTGTAAGCACCCTCTTCTCCTCTCTCCTTCAGGGAAAAAGCTGTAGTGCAAGTTCCTATGTTATGACAAAAGCCTATTTACACAGAATTCCTCAGCCATGAAGAAACCACACATGCCCCAGCCACGAGGAGAGCTCTGGGCGGAGCGCAGGCAGCCATGAAACACAAATGTTTAGGAAACCAGGCCGCACTGTTTCTGGCACTTGGGAAACTCCTGGCTCAGACACCGTCTGACAGCTCCTGCATGTGTTAAGATGCACCATTTAATATAAATAATAACAGTAGCATCAGAAAACATAAAAGATTTAGAGGAAGCTGTTTCAGCTGAAGAGATGCCACTAGATCAAACTTCTACTTTTGGCTGCCAGTTACAGGAATAAAGTTGTCAGCAGCACATCAGCTGTTGGGATCAGAGCTCTGTGGTGAGAATGCAGACACGATGCCAGAGGCTGTTCTCAGTTTCATCACTGTGCGTACGTGAGAGTCGGAAGGATCCACCTTCTCCGGTGGCAAATGGCACCACCAGTGGCAACGACCCAGATATTTTTATTCATAAACTTCAGCAAGCATCAAAGTTAGGATGGATCGAGGGAAATCATTTTGCAAAGAACGAAGATGTTTTAGACAGATCAGTAAGAGTGGCTCCCAGCAATGTTCAGAGATATCTCCATCTGCTTGTGACACAACATCACGCAGCAGAACAAACAGGCAGAAACAACAAACGGCAGGACAGGATTCCTGCAAGGAAATCTGCCTTCTGCTTTTCTCCTGAAAATGGCAGAATAACATCACGGATTTACCTTCAGTTTATACTTATGTAAAAGAGAGCTGAATTTGTCTGAGAGTTATCTGGCTGAGTGGTCTTGTCTTCACTAGTTAATATCTGGCAATTATGTGTGGATGTGACAGTTGTAAGCTTAACATAAGTAGGCGGTAGCGACTGAGGTTTAACAGTAGGCTTTTCTTCTTTGCTTGACCTGATGACATATGCAAAAAGCTAAAAAATGCCAGGTCCACATTAGGATTTGAATGAATTACGTGGGTGGAATCTGAATACATGTTGCTTTGAGGAACCATGGTTTGAGCAAAACAGTAAAAGCACCATAGAAGCATGCAGAATAGCTAGTGCAGAGCATTAAAACCACAAAAGATACACTTGTAGTAAGGCCTGGAGAAAAAGCAGAGTGAGCTTTTAGGTAGAGCACTAACTGAAGAAAGGTTTAGAATACTGAGAAAGGAGAACGCTTCCCTTTCTGTTGTGTGGAGAAACGTGAGACATTATATTGATTTTCTGAAAAATATATAGCATCAAAAATACATTAATTGGCCTTCATTTTCCCCTCCTAAAAGAAATGCTCAAAACTCAGATTACTGATCAAAATGGGTGATACTACATTCACGCAGCATAAAATTTTATTTAAAACTTTTGGGTGCTATTAGTAAATCCATGTTCTGGAGATAACATACTTACATTGAAGATAAGGCAATGTGCAGACTGGGATGAAAAGGGCAGACCTGCAGCAGCCTAGATGCGGATCAGTTTAAGCTGCTGTAAAATTCACTCGTGGCCTTGGGAATGCCAGACTGTGGTACAGAGTGGTGCAGAACCATTTTCTAAATGACAAGCCTGGACTGAACTTCTGTCTATGGGCAAGTGGTCGCAGGAGAGCTCCTGCCTCCTGTAATGACTTTTACACATAATCAGGAATAAAGAAGAGCCTGAGACATACAGCTCTGAGGCCTGCGGATATACCCGCTCTTCTGGCTCAGGAGGTGTAAGTAGGCCAAGTGAGGTGGAGAACACAGAGCCAGCCACATAGCCATGGCTATAGCAATGCAGCTGCCATCCGTCCTGGTTTGGAGGTGCTCCAGCCAAGTCTGAGATCCCTTTGTGTTCCACCAAATATTTACTATCTGTCCTAAAATATAGATATTTATCTATCTAATTAGAACAAGCGGCCCAGGAAAATGTCCTTCTCTGCAGGTAGAAGGTTCAAGGCCTTTGGAAGGAGATGGCAACACAGTCTGTGTATGCAATTGCAGAATGTCATTATTGCAAAGTGAGGTCAGGCCCTGACTCAGGCATTAGCACTACCATTTACCCACAAAAAAATCTCAGCTTAGTAAAGAGGTATTTTCACCCTAGGACAGAGACTGTCCTGGAGCTACAGACTAAAATCTAAGAGAAAAAATCATTCAGAAAGATGATCCCTTTTCTGCAAAGTTTTCTAAAGAGCTGAAAGTTGCTCTTTTTCCCCTCCGCAGTATCAGTGCTCAAAAGGTAAGAGAAGCTCCTCCATCGTGCACTGGAAATAACCACAGAGTGGTCCTGTTTACTGTAGTACTGAGAACAAGAGGATATAGGTGACAGAGTAGGTATGCTCTAGCATGACTGCTGTATGCAGCTGTACTGCCAGAACAGCAAGTCAGGTTTGGTTTTGCAGTGCAGCTCCTTGTAGCTGGGCTTGGCTAACCCTGGTTCTCAGATGCAGGTGTCATTAGCCACATTAATTCGCCTCTGCAGCCAAGAAAATGGCTTCTCACTGCTGCAAAACGTGAGTTTCAGTTGATATTTCTGCCATGAGAAGTTGCCTGCCTGCAGTTTTTGAAATTATGAGAGCTTAGGTGCAGGATTTAATAAAATTTGAGCATAATTTAGCCTCCTATCATTGATCCCCCTTTCCAATATGAAAGTAATCAAGTAACAGAAGTCTCCTTTCACTTGCTAAAGGAAAGAAGAAAATAATATGTTGTGCATGTTCTATATGAAAGCTCCTTTCGTTCTCGGAGGAGCAATGCAGAACTATCCCAGCCTGAGGCAGTTCAGTCCTGTTTGAAGGAATAGCAGTTCAAATCACAGCTTGGTCCCACACTGGCTGTTAAAACTTGTCTCTAACAGCTCTGCTTCCTGTCACTGCTGCCGCCTCTCCTAGGAAACATTTTGGCTGTGCATGGCTCAGCGGGCAGTTTCTTCTCCACCTCTGTGAGGTTTTCCAGAAACCCAGAGGTCCCAGGTGCTGTGCACACCGCAGACTATTTTTGCCAGCTCGTGGTTCTGCCTACACTTTGGCCCTGGAAGTTATTGTTGAGAAGTTCCCTCCTGAAGACATGAATAGGGAAGTCTCATTAAATTTCGTTTCAAACATGTCATACATACCATTTTTTCGAAGTTTACTAGATTGTCAGTGAATGTCTTGTTTCCCTCATGAGTAAACGTCATGTCTGTATAGAAATAAAAGCCACATAAAAGCACATTACTGAATCATGGCTATACAAAACAGCAGAAAAATTTACCTATGCCTTACAAAAATCAAAGCAGCTGTAAAACATATAGTCTTTAGTTTGCAGCATTTCTGAGACTAGTAAAATTGAGGTATGATATTCAGAGGTACTAAAGCAGTTTTTCTTGTCTCTGTGTCATGCTTTTTATAAAGGAGAAAGATCATACCTCACACTGAGATTGATTTTTGCTTTTTCTTGCTGCTACTCTTATTCTTCAAATATTTGACAAATAGCTTTCAAGTTAATAATTCTGGTAACATCCAAGCTTACCTTTTATAAGTAGTGGCATGAAAGGAATTATCGGAGGGTCCAATTTAGCTACAGTTAGTCTGTAGGCCCTATGGTTTCTTGATGGATCCTTAAGAAAAAACGAGATATCAAATAATTACTAATATGTATTATTATAAGTATTGAGACACTGTATGCATTCATTTAGATGTCATGGCATTTATTAAAATAATTATTTTTTCCTGTGGCTTTAAAAGCCTTTTATCATTCTCCCATACAGTTTACATGATGAGAATGCAGCCGTTAAACACAAACATTTTTCATGCCAAATAGCAAGGTAAGATACAATTACAAAAAACTGTTCATTAAAGGAACTGCACATTTTTCCTCCCTCCTTGCAGCTGCAGATCCAGTTTTGCATATGCTGTAACACTAAAACGTATTGCCTGGAGAAATCCAGGTTGGAAAATATAATTTCCCATATGTACAATCGGAAAACTTGTGATAAAGCGTTTCTGAGTTCCCAGATTAACTTTGAGTGGTACATAAGTTCTCTCAGAGTAGGTTCCTAAGAGTATAATTTATTAGTCATACATACTTGTTTTAGCAGCTCTAAAATGGGATCATAAACTTCTTAAAGTCAAACAAGGACATATAAAACGTTCTGAATCAAGGAATTCAAATCAGTTATTCGGAAACTGAATTAGCTCAGATTGTGCATAGAATAAGGGATCTATTGCTATTCACCATTGAGCTTTCAAACTCTGCATAGATCTTCTTGAACTTGCTTGGAAGTTTCTGTTAATAAAAACAAAAATAGAAAACCTTAATTAAATCCAATTTGTGTGGTAATTTTACTGTAAATGCTAGTTCCTTCTACAACGCCCTAAGTCAGGGAAGTGCTCTTTTTGCCAGATATTTCTAACAATGTGCTAATCTAAAATACAACATGTTTCCTAGCAACCAGATTATAAATAGAGACGGGACCAGCCATGCAACCTGGATCCTGATTTAAACCCGAACTTGAATTTACTCCTTTGGGATGTTTAGATTCAGATTTTTGTTTGGCTCACATTGCAACCACTGAATTCAGAATGTAAGTGAAAGCTGAAGTCAATGGTTTCAGGACATTCCTGATTGTAGCCTATCTGAAAATACAATTTACACACAGCTTGCATAGGGGTCGCTCAGCTTAATTATTCACACCTATGATGAACAGCCCTTGCAACATTCAAATCTATGCCTGGGCATTTCCAGGAAGTTTTTTTGTTCATGCTGATGTATCACAAACTATTGCTCAAATTCTTGACATGCCCAGCAGCCAAGGGCCTCTACCAATTTCTGGGGTATAAATTAATGAATAGCTTCTTTTCAGTCTGCAATACCTACACAAATAAATCATGGTCAGTTGATTATGCAGTGATTGGGATGAGATGGGCTTTACTAAATATTTTTTCCCCCTCATGTTACATTATACATCTTAAATAATTTTACTATAAAGACTGTAAGATATGTTATGAATTTCAGAGATCACAGTAATGCTTTATGCACACTCAGAATATGTCAAGTTTCTAGTTTTAATAAGAAATTTCTCTGTATTTGCTGATTTAATCAGACTACTACTGGCAGCGGGTAACATTAAAAATTAATAGAGATTTTACAGTGCAGAAATTATTTTTTGCAATACTTTCTACATTTGGAGTGTGTACCCTAGCAAGATATTTACACTGTGCCACAGCAAGGGCCTAATTTTTAATGATGTGTGTCAACAACTGTGTGCCTAGTTTGCATATGCATGCAGATTAGGTATTTGTGATGTAAGCGGTATAATTGGACATTTGCACCTGCAAATATCTAATTTGTGCATGCAACTAATGTAAATGCATGATAATATAGCAAAAATCAGGTATTGATATGTTTGTTTTTAAGTATATTCTGCACATATATCTGGATAAAAATCAAGCTGCAGAAATTCTCTTGATAAACTGATTGCCCTACAGAACCAGAGTATGACAACATTTCCTTGAACTCAGGTTTATATCCCACACCTACAAACGATCTGTGCCCATTTCAGATTGCTGTATGTAGTATAGACATTCAGCTCTCTCTTCTCTCTTCATACTCCTCTCGTAGTGTCTCAGCTCTCCCAACTGTTCCTCTCAGTAGCCACAAATGAAGGATCATTATTCTGAGAAACTGATCTGCAAATCTTTGCCTTTAGCAATGATTGTTTATGCCACTTGCAACATGTACTTTTGAAAACTGGGCTGGTGTCTCCTCAGATATGTTAGTCTGATCTCCTGTTTCAGAGCACTTTTTTAAAGGTGTGCAAATGTTGGTCTCAGTTGCACCAGTGACCTCAGTCATGCCAACTATTTTGAATTTCTAATGAACAAAATACATGCACATTCAAATCTGCACTGCTTTTGACAGCCAGTGTGTTTTTGTGGTTACATATGTTTACCACCTCACCCTGCTGGACGTTGCACCCTTTTTATATGCTCCATACAAAATGGCAAAGCCACAGAAAAAGGTGGAAGCTCTGGGAACGAAGACCAAACTGCTAGTAAGCAGGGGAATGCATGCTAGAGAGAAAACCAGAACTGGTTAGGACAAACCCACATTTTCATAGGGCAACAGAGTCCATATGAGATCAGAAAATAATATGTATAAACAGAAGATGGATTTTAGAGAAGTATCTTTGGAGTGATCTCACTAAATGATCAGTAAAGTCAAGCAGAGGATGGGCTGATGTAGGAGGTTAACTGGCTAACTCGCTCATCCTTTTGTGCAGTTTAGCTCATCAATAGAAGCTGCTGTTGTCACTCTTGTTAACTGCTTGTGAGTATTCAGCACAAATATGGGTATACTGCCCTACCAAAAAAAAATTGTCAGCCCTAGCTAAAGGCTTACGCTCGGGAGCTGAATTAGTAGATCTAATTTTATCAATAATAAATGCCCAAGCCATGTTTTTGCTAACTAAAAGCACAAATCTCAGTTAAACTTCTCAGAATTGGATTTTAGCTAAGACTTACCTCCCATGTTAACGAGAGACGGCTCACAGCAACACTACTCAGTCCCATAATAATAGCGAAAAAGGAATTCAGATTTTTGTATTCTTTACAGCTGAAACACAAAGGGCCAGGTTTTCAGTTGTATGTATCAGTCAGGTCACAAGTACACGTGACAACCTTCACAGAGATGAACCCTGGCATCTAGCATAGCTGTGACTGAACGTGGGCAGCCCTGGCCAGCACGCCTGTGGCACACCACCGCACTCTGGAGGCTCCTTCCTCCTCTCTCCTAAAGTGACCTCCTGCTTCCACTTCTCTGGGTGCCAACTTCTGCAAGGACATTAAAGGAGTTTTTGAAGCTCCTCCCCACTCAGAAACACAGTCCTGAAACTGGGCTCAACTCAGTCCCAGGGAACACCAGAAACAGTGGAAGCAACTGGTTTACAACCTCATTTGCTGCAGAACTTGCTGACAGCTTCTGAACAGCTACTGAATGCTGGGAGCTGTCCCCAGACGATCTTCGTGACAGTTTACAGGAGCACTGAGTCTTTTTAAAGGGAGAAGACCAGCTGTCTAGAGATCCCTGTGTGCCAGTGACCTCTGTCGCTGTATATGATCTCTAACCAGTACTTGTAGATTCTGGAACTCACTAGGATGTTTCAGGCAAAGAACTGCCATTTGTTACCAGTATCATTAAAGAGGTCCTGGGCACTAGGAGCTCTAGGTCACGCTTCATCCCTAATGCAAAGGAGAACTTCTGTTATCAATCAGGAAAAACTGGGACATGTAACTGAGTATTATGGAAGATCCATAATACACCATATGCAGGAGTAGACACAATCTGACAGGAACAGCCCACTGCTGCTCAGCTGGGACTGCATCAGGTGGCTCATTGACTCGATGGGAAGGGAAGAGAGAGAACAAAGCTTATATCTCATCAGTCTGTGTCTCACTAGGTTCCTGCAAATAATTTGCTATTTTGCACAACTGATTAGCCAACACCTGATTTCAGCACCTCAGTCTCTGCTTCTTTTGCTGTTTACCAAGAAAATTTTTGCAAGATTCAAGCTATGATTCTCAGATAGCTTTTTTAATTCACTGCTGAAGCTCTTAGCTCCTTTGAGATACCCTCAGCTCCAGACAAAATTAGTACAATCATCACATCCTACTGTCTGACTCCATAATTGCCACAGTACCCTATTGTTATTCTGTTCTTTCTGTCCCTTCATTTCACCAGCCTCGATGTATTGAGTGGGAGAGTCCTTTAGATCTGGGCCTCACTTGTGCCTGCACTGTGTGAACACTGAGGGCGTGAAAAACAATCTGTCCCATCTGCTGGTCTGTCTGTTGGAAACTGCTGCCCCCTCAGATCTTCTGGCAGAGCTGCTCATACAAGTTCTCCCACATCAGATTAGGGACAGTGAGCAAGGTTAGCAAAGATAAACTGAAATGCTAAAGCTACCCCAACTTATTCCAACTAGAGCAGATCAGGGAGTACCTCGTTAGTGGATCTGAGGGGAGATAAGGAGGAAAAGCAGTCAGGATAGGCTGTCAGTGATAACCTCTTCCCCAGGCACAACTAAATCCAGAAATGGGTATCTGGCCACAGCCTGTGGCACGGTAAAAATAATTAGTACCACACAGCAGTAGTGTTCAAACATAGTAGGCAGCTGCAAATGTATCTGCAATATGTAACTTGAATCTACCTTTCATTTTAAAAAGGAAAAGTTTTGCCAAATACCCTGTTAAGTAATGTAATTTGACAAAGTCCCTGTTAAAATCCATCTAGATGTATGACATCCTACAAAAAATATTCTATAAATTCTACAGGCTCTACACTATACAGTTCAGTTCCAGATAGAGGACCATTGTAAGGAAGGAGAAACAGTGCTCCATGGCTCCACTGCACATATGCTGCCTGAAAAATCTCAGAAAGTGGATCCTCCAAAGCGCCACAGTGTGCTCAGAGCAGAGGTCCCTCTGCCTCCCAGAACAGACTGTACTGAAAAAATCTTCCTGTTAGTATGAATTGTGAACACACACATATGCACACATTCTTGTTTCCAACACAAACACACATGTGGTTAAAATCTCTCGGTACTTACACGAGCATATTCACCTTGGCATTTTCCCTGTAAATACACACCCTTCAAAAATCTCTTACAGGCTCCTTGGACTTATAACATACGTGTGTGCATGGAAAGAATGATTTTCAAAAACTGAATGAAAGTGTCTGAGTATAGTGATACACAAGAAGGCTTCTATATAGCCTGTGGTTATACTTGCAAAGAGGTAATGCATACAAACTGGGTGTGTGGATACCCATAAGAGTACGTGCAAGTACTTTCTAATACAATTAACATGGGAAGAACTCACTGTAGGAAATATAGTTCACTTCTCCCTTTTGTTTAGAAGTTTAATCCTACAGTGGCTGGAGAAAAGATATGAACCTGGTATACCTCTACGTCCTTTCCCAGCAGATGCAAAGGCAACAGCAGCTCCTGGAACTGAAAGCACATGTGCACAGCCCTTGGAGCCAGCACGTGGCCTTGCGCTTGCCCGCACCAACAGGCAGCGCACATTGCCGGGTGCGTGGGGTTGCAGGTGCAGAACGGGGCACCTTCAGCGACGGTGTCTGAGCCCCCGGCCACAGAATGGAAATAGGGTTCTCAGTAACAGTAATCTTTGAAAATCGGTATGTGCAAGGCATCTCGTTACCACCAGTCATGGCTAAGATTAATAGTGCAGCACTGAGCTGTTCTCCCTGAACACATTTCTAATGAGTCTAGTACTTGTAGGTAGGGTAAAGTTCTCATTAGGTCTCAAGGATCTTCACAAGCAAAACTTCCTCAGAGATACTGCTTCAAGGCCTGGGCCCACATCTTTTGATCCAATTCCTTGGCTTTTTCTCCCCTCTAACTTCGGTGCACTCTGTGTTTGTTTTACCGCACGCTGTAGCACCTGTTACCATGGCAGCACTGCACAGAGGGCAGCAGCCTGGCAAAACTTCCCAGCGTCTTTCCAGCGGCTGCAATTAAACCTGCCCACTCTGTTTGTACGGAGGAAAATCTTGTGCTTCAGATTTCTCTGCTTTCAGGAGACAAAGAGGACTCAGCAGAGCAGACCGCTTCTAGCTATTTATTTTTAGCATTGTAGTGATGCCAGAAACATGGAAGTAAACAGGAGGTTGTCAAGCTGTTGTAAATAGCATAGGATTAAACCCATGACACTGAGGAACCCATGGGCCGGGGCAGTTTATTAAGGAGACATTTAACTGTAATTTTTGGGATACCTGATTTCAAGCGTTAATGAAAATGACTCTCGTATCTTAATTTACCATGTTTAATTTCAGCATTTTCCCGTTTCATGCCCCCGAGTTTGGAATCCGGCGAGGCGGTCGGGCGCGGGTGCCACTGCCCTCTCCTGGACACAGCTTCCCAGCTTCGTTCTGCTGACTGCCATGGTGCAACAGCCGCTGCATGTATTTTTAGAAACTAAAGAGGTAAATTGTGTCCTCCGTTCTGAATAGAAACCTGATCCTGCGAGCAGCCGCAATCCGGTTGGAGCGGAGGGCCCGGAGCCGTTCCCAGAAGGAAGCCGGTCGTGGCGGAGCACGGCGGTTCCCGGAGGAGGGAGGCACGCTGATGCAGCGTTCCGATGTGAACACCGATTTCAGCTATGTGGAATTATTAACTGGGAGGAGAGGGGCACCACAGCTGTAATAGCAATATCTTCCTTCACACTACTACATTTAGCGATGCAAAAAAGTTAAACCCCATGGTTTAACCGCAAGTAATAACTCTTTTGTTCGGTAAGACTGCCTGCAGGCCTCCAGCCACAATGCCCAGAGGCACAGACAAACACAGCGACAGGCAGCTCCCCACTGCACACCTCAGCAAACTGTTTGTTCAGACGGTGGGGAGCGGAATAAATACACCACGAACTGGGAAGGAAGGAAGGAAGGAAGAGGGCAACAGCGATAAAAACCCGTAGCTACGCAGAGCAGGGGCATGCCCCTGCTCCCTCTGAAGTCAGTCACACCCCTGCCCTTGACTCCAGCTATAAGGAGTCAAGGCCAACATCTTTGACATGAAGGCTCCGAAGAATTTAAGTTTTAATATGAATAAAAGAATAGAAGACAGCAAGAACTGCCTGCTATGCACCCTCAGACCCAGCAGCTGGTGACAAAAAAGGAGAATCATATTGTTGTGTTTTCAAACAGAAGTATTAGAAAAATGTACCAAGCAGACTGAAGGTAACAGGAGCCTTGTCATCTCCGTCCTACATCTCTTTGCTCTCCTCTCTCGGTTTTCCCACTCAGAGCAATTCTGAGAACAGTTTTCCTGAACAGCATTAGAAATACTGTTCTCAGCAAAATTAAGGCTGTTTTGTTAGTATTTACTAATTTGCATATTAATATTTGCTAATACATGAAAGGGTAAAGGAAGGATCCTCCTAATGAACTGAAATATATTTACTCACAAATTTTATGTGAAAACATGGCCCTAAGAGATCACGGATCAAGGAGCAATGGAGAGTAGGACAGGAAAGAAGAATATATATTAACAAGGTTCTATACCGCCCTATAAGGAAATGCACAGAATTACCAAATACAGAACATTTTAACCTCTACTGTGTGTGGCTGTATGAAAATAAAAAAGCAAATTAACAACAAATTGACTACGTTCAACCCCATTGCCAGCTCACAGATGACTGTATACTTACTGGGCTGCTATCTTAATATACTTCTTTAACAGCTGAACACGCTTGCTGAGTTGAGAGCAAAGACAAATCTCAGTTGCGACCCAGAACTGAATTTCATTAAATCTTCTTAAAAACAAGTCCAGATTTGCTGTGGTCTTTTTAAAATTGTGCCTTCCAAAAGTGTGATAGATTAATTCCAGCTAGGAAAAAGAAAACAGTTTGGGATTATTTTTTTAGAACTCTCATCTTTTGGACAGAGGAAAGAGGCTAAGAATGAGCAGGTCAGTATGTAGCCTGAAACTTGCTCTGCAGTTTACCTTTATTGCTGTGCAGATGAGAAGGATTCAGGCTGCAAATCCAGTAGACAATAGCTGAGGCATACTAAAACCATAACTACAGACTATGTATAAATAGGTTAATACCTTAAAACATACAAAAAGTAATTCAATAAGCAGACATGTTCAGGAGAAGTTCAACTTCATTTTTGCATTTTGCCTACAAAATTAAGAATGCCTTATACTTTCAAAACTTGTAGGTGCCTTTATTGTAGTATTTTTGAAAATCAAGCTTAGAGAAAGTTTTGCAAATAATGCGCAAGCCTGCAATGTACAACTAAGCATTTTCTAACAGCATTTTCTAACAGATTCTAATTGGCTGAATAGATAGATCCTCATACCTCATGCACACAGTTGAAGAGCTCCCAGTCATAAACTGTCATCTGGTGTGCTAAGTCTTTAGAGCTCATCAGTTCAAACGTTCCCACTGTACCAGCAGATGGTCCTTCTTGTTCTGGTAATGGTGCCTACAAATGGAAAATGTGGTATAAAAATATTTTAGAAATACTAAGTTGCATGATTGGTGGTTTTCTTCCATAATGTTTCTGATTTTCAGTGTGACCACTTTCCTAAGCATGTTTCTAATAGTAAAACCGAATCTTGCTTTTAACCTGGCTTTTAACGAGGCTGGCACTAGGAATGCAAAGCCCTGTGCAAAACCAGTATCCACTATGCACGAGATAGGAAAATTCTGCAAGCTCTTCAGAGGCACTGTAAGGAAATAAAACAGACTGTTCTCAGTGTGATATTTTTAGCATTGTTCTAAAAATTGAAGCCAGAAATAAGGACTTCAATACACACTGTGCTAACTAAAGCCTATCTGTTTATTTAAGAGCATAGGTCTTTCCACACAGCTTTTGTTATCAGTTTCCTTTTTCACATACACAAATAACCAGACCACAAAGCCCAGGCCAAATACTTGTGCAAATCACTGACTCTAATGGTAAGAATTATTACATCTGCCATACTTCAGAATTCTGCAGTGACCGCAAGATCTTCTGATCATTTATAAAGCCTCACACTTTGACAGTACGAGGACGCACTATTTGTGACTGCAGAACTCCTGGCTATGCTAATTAAAATGACATGCACACAGCCTTAAGAATCCTTTAAAGCATTCAAGTGTAAAGCGTTTCTGAAAGACGCTTCCGTACCACCCAATGAATGAGACGGGACCTGCCGTGTCGCACACAACTAAACCTTACGCTACAGCCAGAGTCACCGGACGGCTGGAGACCGGGCCGGGCTGGAAGCAGCCTGTTACACACGGCACACGTCGCCACTCGCCCTCCCCCCGCCGGCCCGGCGCAGACAGGGTTACCCCCCAGCCGCGCCCCTCCGGCGGCCCCCAGC
>Ga0181612_178004_pt1 | contig 14823 bp, 5 predicted proteins | sample HoacroProtozoa21_FD_119630 | JGI IMG/M metagenome (GOLD analysis project Ga0181612, IMG submission 119630) | Hoatzin crop microbial communities from Cojedes, Venezuel. Combined Assembly of Gp0051906, Gp0051904, Gp0051908 | reverse complement strand
CCTGTAGTGGATCTCCTCTCAAGTTGCTTTGGGAGCGATGCAAATACCCATCTCCAACTAACATCCTACAAGGGTGCACATCTCCACCAGGTCCTGTGTTGTAGCTTTCAGTAACCATGCAGACATCTCAGATACCCTACAGCACCTGCAGCGGTGTTAGACACCTATACACAGTCAGGCAAATCCCTGTGATACTAGTAGTGTCCTCCATAGAGCAGCTCACACACAGAAATTATCCTAAGTATTTACTGATTACTTGGAAGACAAAAGAGTACTGAAGAAAATTTACAGACGACAGAAGGCTTGACAGACTTACTACTGAGAGACTGGTAAGAACTGAAAAGGTAGGCAGAGACATATGTCAGAAAGTCTTTGGGGACAATCATTTAGTTTAACTAAAACAATGAATGGCAGCAATACATACATACTAGATAGGTGAGTATTTTGGAAAGCAGTGATGAAGAACTTGGGAGTCATAGGAAATAATAAGCAGAAGACACTGATTTTGCAGCAGACAATATCATGCTTGGATCATAAAGTTAAGATATGTTTTACATATGGAGAAGTTATGTTACTCCTTTCAATATCACTCCTGAGTGCTTCTGTTCTCCCAAGCTTACCAGGCCTCCTTTCCAGGTGAGTCTGAACCCGTCCTCCTCCAGAGACATTACTTCTCACTTGCTACATCCTCCACCACTACCTGTATCACGACAAATGTAAGCTGCCAGTAACAAAAAGTACCAGGTACTTTGAGCTGTCACAAATATTTTCATAATAAGGCTGCTTCTCATTTGCTAAGAAAAACCTGCTCTTTGCCCTCAAAGTATTTAGTAGAAATGGCACTGAAATAAGGTCAACCTAGGCTTGGGGCCAATACTGGGGAAAAAACATACTTTGACTTGATTAACTTTTAATGTCTGGCCCCTTTCTCTGGAATAGCCTGAATTAAATCACAGGATCCAAACACATCAGCATTTGTAGGTTTCAGATCAATGTCAGGATACCATGAATGTTTCTTACTACACAGAAACTTCAGTTTGCATCTGAGCTATTCCTAAAGCTCGATGCAGATTCTCCCTTCGTTTCTCGTAAATCACCTCCATGAATATGAAATAGGCTGTAGGATTAGAAAGTCATTTCATTAGACTCCTCAGGCTGGAACAGAAGCTCCACTTATCTGTAAGGTGTAAGGAATAAGCAGACTAATGAACTGGATTTTGCCAATAATTTGTTTGTTAATAGAACCAAACGCTGTTCATCTGTATTTCTATTGAAATACTTAGCAAAATAATAATGAATGTAAAAAGTTGACAGCTAAAAAATTTGCTGAATATAATTAACCACTTCCAGAATTTAAGCAATGCAAAAAACCTATGTAAAAGAACGTCTGAGATATATTATGACTTACCATTATTATGAATACTGGTAATTCATGGTTCTTCTCCAGACCTCACTGAATGAGCTCCATGCCCAGCCATTTCTGAGACTGCAAATAGGAATTATTTCCTTTCCTGTAATGGGAACGGTCAGCTGAGTACCATTCAAATGCATGCACTTCTTTGTGAGCACAATATGAACCATTTTCTCATTGACAATTAAGAAACACAACCATTCTCATTCTGAAACAAATCCAGAGAAATACATCTAAGCTGCCTTGTTTCACTGATGACTGTATTTTCAGTGGCACGCAGACACAGCTGACAGCATTGTTGTGATTTGAAGGCCTGGTCTGCCTGACAGCACAACAAGAATTCTCCCATCTTAGCGCTGGTACTGTATCCTGCCATGGTGAGCTGCCTTTGACATGTTTTGAGAATACAAAAGTGCTGATACTGGAAGACAGTCGCTGAACAACTACTGAGTGCTTCTTCTGGTGCATGGTTTGGGCAGCTGGGCCAGGAAGACCAGAAGGCAGCAGGTGTGAGGACAGCCACAGTGCTTGCGGAGGGGACACAGAGTGGCTCTGGATGCATGAAACTAAGAGGAGGATAAAATCACTATTGCACTGCTAGACATTCCTGCAAAGAGTTCATGAGAATCCTTACAGTACCGGAGATACTGGCTGCTCTCCTGCCTGGCTCCCCAGCTCCGCTGCTCCAAGAGCTGCCAGAACAGCAAATTTCTAAGTTGTGCAGGGCAAGTGTGATGATGAATGGCTCCCTATGACCCATGCTTTACTGTGCAGTTACACTCCCTCACTCGTCACACCAAGAAGTGCCATAACTATGCAGGGAGGATCTCCAGAGCAGCTCATAGCCTTGCTGTTTTATAGGTTATGATCCAAAGAACTTATCAACAAGGAATAAAGTATAAGTGAAATGGAACAATTCATAGTCTAGTGAGATAATAATATAAATATAGAGGGTAAAAAGTGAGAGGTGAAAGACAATGTAAACACCCTGTATAAGATCTCCATGTGCAGGCCATATATGTGTACCTGTATGTGGGTGCACAAATATACCTCGATATTGATTCAGAGGATTTGTAGTAGACGGTCCAAATGAAATAAAGAATTAGTGATATGGAGGCACAGATTAAAATTAAAAGAACATTAAATCAAATTTAGTAAAAGTAACCCACTTCTCTGGAGAAAGATTTGACAAAATCAAAAAACAGATCACACTACAATAAAATCTGACTACAAGAAATCCTTTGCAGACTGGATGGGCACTCACACTGAAAAGCTCTTAAAATTAAGAATTCTCTGCAGAGTAGTTGTGCTCCCACCCTGAGTAATTCTTCAGAAAAAAAAAAAAGATAACAATAGTATCAGAAGATGAAATTCAAAAGCATACACATATCACAGAAAGATAACAACATATGTCTCTCTAGAGCCATCCACTGAGGAATATTCCTTGTGTGGTTGTTTTGCATGTCCTGAGCTGTAGAGAACACTGTGAAAATCTACCCTTTCCCTGAGAAACCAGAAGTCCATGTAACAACGCATGATGATATTTTCTTCACTACAACCTCAGACCTGTAACGTACATCATATAAGGGAGGTGCCAGGATGGGCAGGAAGCTGTTCACTCCTCCAGACTCAAGGCAGGCATTGCTAAAGGCAATCCCTGAACTGCAAAGTCAATTCTTGATATAAATTTGTTGACCAGACTGAGATGTTACTTTGGTATTTTATGTTTGGTATTTGCCAGGGTTTATTTTCAGTCCTTTTGCTCAACTGGAATCTTGGCCTGAGAGCGATCTCAGCCATCTCTTGTTCATTTCTAACAACTCTTAAGAGAACAGGTTAATAATTCACAGGAAAATTTAGGTCAGCCTTTCCTTTGAATAAGTACAAGTAACGTTTAACAAGTCTTTGACAACTGTGGGAAATACTTAGATTTTCTAACAATTTTAAAGACTGAATATTATTTTTTTAAGTATTCCTTTAGAGGAAGTCAATATAAGACTGTTTCCCTTGGTGTTTTCCACTGTAAGTGGGGTGGTATTTTCAAAGCTTTCAATGGAGTTTCAAGGGAAAGGCTTTTTATGACTCCTTTGATAACTGCATGTTTCATGGTAATAAGAATACAGCTTTTTATTCAAGGCCAGTAGGAGTAAAAGCTCTCAGGAGGCTACAGAAAAGGTGGAATACCTTACCTTTCTCCAACACGTTTGGCAATTTGGATGCTACAGTCACTGTCATGATTTCCCTGTGTATAAAGAAGTAGGTTCATAGGGAAATCATGGAAAAGCTACATGTTCCTTCTCCCTACTCTCCTTAGCTCTGCAAAATAAGGTAACTAACACTGTGGCTCTTCAAGTACAGTATTTTTGAACTGTTTTTTTACCACAGTAGTGATATGTGTATAATGCAAACACAGTTACTACACGGGAAAGTATCCTTTTATAAGAGAGTACCATACATGCTTTTGTAAATACATTTTTTGGAAATATTTTTGTACAGTCTTAATACCAGTAGAGCTATATTAGTCGTGTCTCCTGTAATTTCATACTAAATTCATACTTTAGCTACACAAGTAAGTGAGAAAAGTTTGCATTCCTTTTTAAACAAAAGGAAGATGAACAAATCTAATAAGAAAAAAAGAACTCTGTAGGGAAACTATAAAAAGCTCTCGACACTTGGTACATTTTGGAATTGTGCAATAGCCACTAAGGCTCTACTCTTTTCCTGTTGGGCATAGTAGAACGAATGCTACAGGACTGATGGATCTAGATGGAACAAAGTTTTTGATAAGTGCAATACCTTTTCACAGGTTGAATTTTTGTTCATTTAATATAGCAGTTATTCAAAGCTTTGTTCATAATATAAAATTAATTTGCTCCAATAACCAGAATGGGTAAAATGTACCATGATGTACATTCATGAAATACTTTCATGATACTTTCATCACCTTTGCAGGAAATAGATCCATCTAAATGTAGAAGCTATAAATACAGAGAAGTAAATTACATTTTTAACTACATTTGAAAGATGTTTCAATTTTCTTCCACATGTAATTTTTAAAAATTGCCATGGTCAAACTGCAGTCTGAAAGAATTTCTTGCCTTTTAGGCAGTTCTCAAATCATGTCAATTGTTAGCATTATAATCTGTTGGAAACATACCGTAGTAGTGTCTGGGTTTTCCTTTTACTAACCTCCTCCAATATAATGAGTTATTCTTCTAGAGAATAAGTAGACACTTACAATTTGAAGCTCTGAGGAACTCTGCATGCTATTTTCCTACTTCTTGAAAAAGAAAGCTACAATCAGAGAACTTAAGCAACTCGAGTGCCAGAACCTTCCTTGGACATAAAGTCTAAAACATACTGCAGCAAGACTTTGCTAATCTGCTTGCAAGCTCACATTAGCTTCTTACTCTTACTTTCAGCAAGTGAAAGTCACAGTGCAGACTCCATAAAAGTCAGATTTATGCAAGTTTAATCAGCCTTATTGCAAGTTATTTCTCAGATTTTCATGGTCTTGTTATCTTGGAAAGCATGTAGGAAAGAAAACAAAAACTCTCAAACCCTGCATTCTTAAAGCAACACAGAAACCAAAGGCAAAACAGTCATTTCTTCTACTGTGCTGTAGAGAAAAATCAACACTTTGCTCAGTGCGATGCTGTGAAAGCTTATGTGGTGGGAAACACTTCTTTGCTGTATAGAAGCTTGGCGTTGTATTAAGAGATAAGCTTTTAATTAAATTGGACTTCCTGAGAAGCTGCTAAAGACTATCTCACTGCTATCCTGCTGCTGACGGGGCCATCAATTGTGGCACTGACAGCAAGTGGGCCTATAGCTCAGAGCCAAGAAGTATTTTCCTTTTCCCTAGTATTCTTTTCACTATGAAAACATGAACTCATTTATGTTACACTTTAACCTATCATGCCATTCCTGAATGAGACCATACAATTCATGTCAAAAACCAGGAAAGCTGTACAGCTAAAGTCAGCACTCAGAAAGCATGCAAGTCAGAAGGGTAGAATTAGACAATGCAGTTGTTTCAGATCATCAGCTTTTTACCTCACTCGTCGTTTAGTTAGTGAATGGAAAAAGGGAAAGTGCAAGTTATGGCCAAGTGTCAAGGAGTTACAGTAGCCCTGGCTAGTGACCATTACTGAAAAAGGACTGTAAAGAACACAGTTAGACAACAGAAAATCTTGACGTTGCTTGGGAAGCTGCACTACTGTAAATACTGAGAAACCTTGAGACTGCAAATCAATGACTAGTGTGGTACAGATCTATACCTGTGAGAAAACAGATACCAGATACCCAAACAGAAAACGGCTCCACTGAACCATTCAGACTGGAGTTTACAGTTCTCTTTTTTGTGTTTCTCGTTGTTCTTTTATTCTGCTTGAGTATTTATTGAGTAATTACCCTGCAGCCATTGAGCATCTCAAGTTCTTACCTATTCAAGTATTTTGTCAACGTGCCTTCTGTATTGATATAAAACTATGGAAAATTACATGAAGTGTAGTTAGGCACCATAATAATGCTCATCTAATGTGCAGCATAAGTTGTTTATCTTCTCCAAGCCCACACATTTGCTTTGTTTCCCTTTGTTTTCCACTTACTGCTATTTGCTGTTCCTGATTTTATTTTGGATTAAAATTTCTTTAGAGAGCAGATATTTCCGTCTATGTATGGGCTTGCTCTCACAAAACCAGCGAAACATAATAAAAATTTACGTAAACCTGAAGAGTGAAAGGTTTTTTTGTGCTTATTTTTTCCTTCTTCTAAAAGAATTTTTTACTTTTTGAGTAACCAGCTCTGGTACTGCCAGATTCAGAAATATGTTACTTTCAAGAAGCAAACAGCCCTACTCCACAAAGGACCCTATAGCTCCCCACTGTGCCATACAAAAGTGGCTGCTTCCAACACAGATTCGTAATTACTGCCCTCATGGAAGCTAGACACAGAGAGAGATCTGTGCCTTCTTCCCACTATGCTTTTCTAGTGGAAGAAGCCTCAGGCGATGATGAGGTAAATATTTTAATTTTCTTTAATGCATAGAAGCCTTTGATGGTTAAATACTCCAGTAAGATCAAAGTATGCACAATCCATTATTTCACGTTCCTGGATTCATTTCGTATTGTTTGCTCTATCTGTACTACCTCTTTCCGTGACGGGTACACAGGAAACGTATTGCCTCTAGTTTTACTCAAAATACTCTAATGCCACTATGGCCTCATTCAATTTGCTCCTTAAATAATCTTTTTAAGACCTGACTGTTGTTCCCTGTTAGAAAAATTGATATTGTCATACAAAATTAGCATATGACTCACCATGAACAATGACAGTCTATTGACCGCACAGCTTGCTAGGCATTCTTAGATAATAGATGGTTTAGATCTCTTCTCACTCCTTTGACTTTAGAGAACATGGTTGTCATGACACAAGTTGACTTCATAGCAAATGATCTGAAAAAAAACACCAGAGAAAAAGAGTAATGTTTCCTATGTCGTACAGGAAGCATTCATACAGTAGTGCTGAGTCTCACAAGCCCAGGCCAAAGACTTAATCTCTTGTTCATTCCTTGTCAATAGAAAGTGGCTTAGAAAAGACATATGGTAAAGAAAATACAAAAGTCTTTTGAAATGGAAATAATTGAATTCAGAGCTAGTAAATATAACTTTGCCTTCAGCCTTTTACAAAGATCTATGTCAAAACATATTCTTCTTTTTGAAGACAATGTGATCACTGAATATACAATCTTTGGTGTTTTTCTTACCTGAAATATTTACAAGCTGCAAGTACTGCATACATGAAGACTGCAAATGATGCTTATGCATACTCTGTCTTTGTTACGATTTTTTGTACAAATCAGATGGCATTTTCCTCACTTGTAAACCCCACTGAATTCAAAACTGAGCAGTCATTTAGGGGAAGAATTATACAAGAACAACATAAGCTGTGGAAAATACAATGATGTCACTGCAGTCTCCAGGCAACTGCAATACGTGATCTGTGTGTAGCTTTAACAGCTTTGTCATGTTCCAGTGAGTGTATTACAGTTACTGCCATCAGTACCACAACTGCACTGAAAACAGAGCCAAATGTAATTTTTATGGGACTTATTTTCCTGAAGGTGGGAAAAGTTTCTTGGGTTTAGTCTTTTATATCTTAAGATCATATTCTATCACTGGGATGAGTGTGAGAAAACTATTTTGAAAAATGAAGTTTAGAATCGTCTGAAATGCTAGGATTTAGGCATGAAATCAAGAGACTGATACTAGAAAAATATGTTTTTAAAAATATGGACCTTTATTTGATGTTCCATAGATCTTTAAAAGCAAATATATTACTGTAAATTTCTGGAAAGTAACAAACAGTACTTCAGGCTTGCTAGTAGATGTTTATTTGATTTTTAAAAGAGCTAAATATGCAGGTTTTAGCAACACACAAGTAATCAAGTGTTCAGTATTTTGAGATTCAGAAAGAGGAAGTGGTTTTAAGCATCTGTTTTCAGATCTCACTAGTCCAGGTAGGCAATCTCTGGACTACGAAAGGAACATAAATAGGGTCTACTAACAATTACAAGCTTTAGCAGAACACAAGGCATGTTCAACAGTGTAGTTTTAATATATCTATCATTTTGCTGAAAGGGTAAAAAGAAAGCATCTTTTTATTGTACTCTCATTAAACAAATACCAGTTGTCTTAACAGACAATAATTTAGCATTGTTACATTTCTATTAGTTTTAAGCACATAAGTCTTAAGAAACACCTTATTTCTTTATTTGAAAGACAAACAATTTGTTCAGTTGTGGTAAGTTTTCATGAATAATTTAGAAGCACGATATATGCATTCCTTTCAGGATTTTTTTAAAAAGGTAGTCCATGAATATTCTCATACTGCAATCATATCCACTACAAATTTTTTTGTGTGTGTCCCCTGACTAGAGTTTAACGACAATCACTGTTATGGGCATCCTAAAATGCAGACTATAGAACCTGATCAAATGAAAATGCAAACCTGAGACAGTAAGTATACAGTATGTAGTCATTTCCATCTCTTTTTTTCCAGTTCTAGGACTGAAAAAAAACCCCTAAGGATGGTATTTGCTTTTTTCATAAAGTAATTTGGTTTCATCTTACTCATATGTCTATAGCACGTTCCTATAATATTTCACAGCCTGTATATCACAACCATTATTCTAATAAAAAAAATACAAAGTGGTTTTCAAATACATTTAAGGCTTTAACTTCTTTTGTATTCTTCTTGATTTCGAAATATAATCTTATTTCACAGTACATTACTTTCTATTACACACTTTTGTACTTTATCATTAATACCCTTTCCTTATTTCAATAAATGAAACTAAATGTAGTGTTGGCTGTTTGGCTCCATGCTTCAGTAATCTCACCATGCGTCAGACAGCTGTAGGACAATCAAATAAACGACTGCAACACACCATTGTTTTAATTGTATTTATTGATTCAAGGGTGTTTAAATCCTTGTTTTTTCTTGAACAATAATGTATTTATGTCTATAAATTGATTAATGGATTGCCATCTTTATCATGCAATAACCAAATCTACAGCTGATTAAGTAATGTGTTTCTTGTACAAATTAGCTAAATTATACATGCCAAACACATCACATTCCCCATTTAACAGAAGAGGCTGCTTGCCAGGAAATCTTTTCATCATTAGCTCTTCTCAAGTGTGATACAGCTGTTAATGAAAGAGTAGGACACTTCAAAGAGGCAACATTGCAAAATGCAGCTGAGCATCCTACACAGGCATTGTGCTGTGATAGATGTGGTGCCCTTCAGATATTGTGCAGCGCACATTACGTTACACCTCCCCAGTTAGTGAAGTTTATATATCCTTTATTTTTTTAGTGAATATATCATCTCTCAACACAATCTGAAATAATGAAAATTTGATTTAAAGACTATTAAAAATATATGCGTGCTCAGAGCCAGCTTGTAATTAATTCCTTCGTTTGGTCTGACTAATATCAGCTCATAAGAATAACTTCTCACTAACGTAAGCAGAAGATGTGAGAAAAATGATCTCATCATCAGAACAGCTCATTTTAAGAGCTCGAGAAAACATGCTTTGCCTGCCCTCAAGAAAGCAGAGCATGCCATGCTTCCAAGCATGTACAGGATGCCTTTCTGCTTTGCAAGTGAATTCTATTCTTCAGTGGTCTCAGCTCCAAATCACTGATCTCTGTAAATGGTAACCTGTCAGCCATTACCATGTGTCACCTACCTCTTGGAGAAGCAGAGACAAAGAATTGTTTTCTTCTTAATCACGTGGATATACAGCGGCCACCCAAGGACAGAGTGGGCATTTAGGTTCTTGGCATAATCACCTTGTTCAAGGCAGCACTTTAAATTTCTAGGCTGTTGGTGATACTTTGTAGTTTTTAAAGCAACGCTTTGGCAATCTTGAGTAAACTCTGGTGGGACACTGATTGAAACTTTAAGATTTAAGTCTCAAAAACAATGTACTTCTGTCTATAAATCAGTGGATTCCTGCTTTGTCATGCAATGATTGCATCCATAACCAGTTACTGAATGTCTTTCTTGTGTTGATCAGCCAAATTGCCCGTGCCTCAGGTGTTTGCTGATGAACACTACAAAGCATGGCATACACCAGATTGTCTTATATCCCATAAGGAATATATATAAAACCATGCCTCTGAAGTTGACTCAACTGGTATGCTAGACATGTATTATACACATTTTAGAGAAATTAATACACACACTCATCTATGGCTTATTTATATTTAGCTACAAAGCAGCAAGAATAGTGGTATTGATCTGCATTGTTCCATAGGGGATACTTTGGAACACTTTCGCTCAAGATGATGTAAGAATATTTAATTCATATTTAGAAGACCCTCCACATGTTTCTTAGCTGCTGTCATTGTGCATAATGGAATTGGTTATGGCTGGAGGACACTTGGCTGATTCCGCTGGTATAACTCAAAGGATCTCAAAGATCATGCTAAATTTCATAACAGTATTTTGCATTAGGAATTGCTCAGAGACACAGAAATATATGAGTGGTTTTTTTTTAATTATAAAGTATTTCTGATAGTTCCACTACAAATCTGGCCAGGAAAACAGACAGTAAAAAATCTTTACATATACTGTTCACAAAATAAAGAGGACAGCAGATATTTTACAAAACAAACATGAAAAAAGTTGTTACTCACTGATATAGTGGTACAGAAGGAACAACCTGAAAAGGAAAATAGGGTTGAAGAAGATAGCAGGCTGCCTACATCCTACCAAAAAAGCACCTGTTGTGATGCACTTCAAGAAGCAGCTCAAAGGTGGCTTTGAAAGTGTAGCTCAATCTAAAAATAGGGCAAGATATTGTATGTTAATCAGCAAAAACACACGTTGTTCCAGCTTGACAGCTCATAATTTTTTACCCAAGAGAGACCTGTAGCAGGTATGTATTTCTGCAGAATGTAGAAAGTGAAACATCGGTATCTTAAATTTACCAAAGAACATACAGTAACTCTTTTTAGCAAATTTTCATCGTGTATGACACTCTGTCCATAGCTCATACACTTCATACTCCTTGACACAGCAACTAGGATTTTTGGGAACTTATCCTGAAGTTTACAGAATTGTGTCATTCTGAGTTAGCAGCTACTCTGTACGTTCTTATAATTTCACCTATATTATTAACCAGCTCTAATGCTAACATGCCAGTAACATTGGAAGTGGAAATATTCAGTAAACGATAGGTTGTTTTTGTTGTACTGAAATTACTTTCAACCACAGTAAACAAACCAAACATCACAACAATTTTCATAAGGATGCTCTTTTAGACAATGTGAATGAAAAGTGAAATTAAGACTAGATACTATGGCTATAAAAAGAATAATACAGTCCCTTCCCTGAAAATAAATACCCATTCACAAGCAGGATACTCTTTCAGATTAGCAGTCATACTACAGCGGGAGAAAGTGTTATCTGAGGAAGGCCTGGGACAACAGGACTTTTTATAACGCTACTAGTGAGGCTACATCTCTCACTCATATTTGAGGAACTCTGCTGAGCAAGGCAGCAGGTTAAAATAAACTAGGCATTCAGTGAACACTTCTGCCTTAGCCTTTAATGTTGTTCATATTAGTATCACTACAGGTTAGAATTTACAGTTGTTCTGGGGTGTTTTGTTTTTGTAACAAGAAGGTCTTCCAAATAACACTTTCACTGGCATATAGAAAGAAAATATGATGAAATTCTTAGCCACATTGTGTAGTTCTGACTATGCCACAAAGAGGGACCTTGGTGCTTACGCTTGCAACTGCACGATTTGACAAATGCACTACAGTTCATTCTTACAGGCTGCAAAGTTTATCATTTTAGAAAGTTAAAGTGAACTTAAATAATTGTAAACTTATTTTAGGTGCTGAATAGGCTTGGCTAGTCAAGTCAAACAAACAATCACAGGAGGTTAATTTGAGCATTTTATTTATCCATAATACGTAGTTCTTTGAGCAGCTCCCTCTTGCTATGAAAAAAAAACAGGGATGAGACAGTTATTAACACTTAAAGTCTAGGGAGAGCTTTTGGGAGAGTATAGATGTTTCTCTGAAAAGTAATTGTTTCAAAATCTAGATTTTGTAACACTTGAAAGATGAGTCTATGTCTTAGACATCATTGCTTCCTTAAGTTCTGCCTAGCAGTGAAAGAGTAATTGCAGAATTTCGAGAAAGAGGTAATTCTGTTTTCCAAAGTCAATTCAAAACAAAGTTTAGTATATGTGATTTCCGGGTTTGACTATCAGAAGTTCTCTTTGAAATCTTTCTTTATCTGCTCTTTGAACCAAACAATGGTGATCTGGGTGCACAAAGCAGTAATTAAGCAATTAGTAAATGCAGTTACTCCAGTGATGGACAATACTCAATGAAGGACTGGAGAAGAGATAAAGCACAAAATCAGTCTCTGTGTGTCTAAGCTTATTGCTTAGTGAATTCCCCCTATCCTTTAGATGTTTTGTAACACAACATGAAAAGGAAAGGATACCCACTAATGATACTTAATTGGCTGTTGAGTACAGACATCAAGTGCCTTTTCTCATTTTCTAGCAAAGTTTTCGCTGGATTTTTTGAATGGTTGAATCACATAGAAACTGCTTCTTTTTCATGTCTTATTATTAAACTTCTAGACTTTGATGTATTTTCTCTTTGAAACAGCTTTATTGGCTTGGAGGGGAAGGTATTTATTTTGAATTCCACACACCTAATAGCCAAATCAATATTTTTCAGTGAAACTACATAAAAATTGGAAGTCTAATTGCAAAGCAATTTTATGCAAACAGCAAATTAAATAAACTTACCAGTGATTCCAGCTGTTGATCTTAAGACGTATACATTTAACATTTTATTGAGGGTAATAAGCTCCTGGAGGATTACAATTATCTTTTTCCATTGTGACTCTTCTTAAGGAACTATGCACAATTATTGTACCTGGGAAAAGAAGAGTATAATAATAATCCTGTAGAAATTTTTCTTTCTTTCACTATCAAACATCAAGAAAATGTAAAATACACAGCTGAGGTAGTTTCACTTATATTCAACACAGAGGCACATAAGCGTACTAGCAGTAAGACTGTTGCAGGGAGTAGTAAATTGTTGAAAGCAGACTTCTGTCTTCATGCATGATTCATATACAACTAATTCTTCACAGACAAACAGCTAGGTCTTGCAGCGGCATTCCTTCACATTTGTTTTACAAGGTGGTAATTCATATTTATGCAAATATTTCCTGACTTTCTCTCTAAAAATATTCCAGGTAAGTGCCACATACATCCCTCATGACCACATTTCTACCTGCCTTTGTAGAACATACTACAGGGTTTTGGCAGTTGTAGTGAGTGGATGCTGGCCAGCAGAAAAGCACCCATACCACCGCTGACTTCTTCCCAGCCCCCAGTACAAAAGGGGAAAGAACAGGAAGAGGAAAAAACAAGAAAACTCATAGGTCGAGATAAAAGATGGCTTAGTAAGCAAAGGAAATGGAAAGAAGTGATGCAAAGGCAATCAGTTACCACTTCCCACTAGTAGACTGGTGCCCAGCCAGTTCTTGAGCACCAACACCACCTCCCAGTCATGTTGCTGAGCATAATGTGATCTGGTACGGAATATCTCTGGAGCCAATTCAGGATAACTGCCCCGGCAGTATCCCTTCCCAATTTCTTCCCCAATCCAGCCTGCACGCTGAAGGAAAGTGAGACAAAGAGAAATCCTCAGTGCTGTGCAAGCACTGTTCAGCAGTAGCCAAGACACTGGTGCATTACCAGCACAAATCCAAAACACAGCACCATATAGGCTGCTATGAAGAAAGTTAAGTTCTTTCCAGTCAGACCCAGCACAGCAATGCATCTGAAGAACATGGCCTATTGTATGTTTTCCCCAAAGTTATTACACCTACTGTATGTTCCATTTTAAATACCACAATGTATTCTGAGAGGCTTGTGGTTTTTGTTTTTTTTTTTTTCTCCCTACAGGCTCAGTATAAACTCAAAAATCCAAATTGTATTTATATATCAACACAGAATGAAAAAGGCTTTTAAAAAGTTATGAGCCAATGCTCAATTACTGACTATAGTTTTCATGCTGCACTCTGGCAAAAAATGACTATATTTCTCCCATCCATTCCAGCAAAAAAGAAAACCACACCAAACTTTCCAGAGGTCCTGAACATTTGTTTCCAATAGGAAGAACATTAGATCAAAACGAAGTTAACAGAAGCAGTATATTTTTGCATTATATTGTGTGACATACAGAATATTTAAATACTTTCTGCCTTTGAACCAGCTGAAGCTGGTACACTTTGTTTTTAATTAAACGTACTATAACATTCTACTTCTGGTAGTATTAAATAATCTTTACCATAACCTACTCCTCGCTGTAAACTGAATACAAATATGTTCCTGGGTAGGCACTAAAACAGCATGGATTTTTCATAATACTTTTCCAAGGGGATGCACAAGGTCTTTTATGCAAGGACAGACAGAGAAAAGCAGCTAATGTTGAACTTCAGATTCCCAAAGCAGCAACATGCTCCCTGAGAGGGCGGTGGCTCCCTGCAGGGCCCCTCCATGCCTGCCCCACCGGAAGTGAGCTCTTGGGGCGTGGGTCCTAGACCAGCATGAAGAAGTAAATGTGACAGTCATTTCTAACTTGCATGGGATGGGAAAGGTCTGACTGATCTACAGACCCAGTCAGAGTCCTGTCAATACTCACAGAATCTTTACTTCTGATACAAGAAATACTGCCAATTTTTTCTTTTACATATCATTTCACACAATCACAGAATGGTAGGGGTTGGAAGGGACCTCTGTGGGTCATCTAGTCCAACCCCCCTACCAGGCTGCACAGGACCTTGTCCAGGTGGG
>Ga0181612_161559_pt1 | contig 14823 bp, 14 predicted proteins | sample HoacroProtozoa21_FD_119630 | JGI IMG/M metagenome (GOLD analysis project Ga0181612, IMG submission 119630) | Hoatzin crop microbial communities from Cojedes, Venezuel. Combined Assembly of Gp0051906, Gp0051904, Gp0051908 | reverse complement strand
TTCTGCCAAAACGGGGTTGCGGCGGTTGGAAGACACATCGGCAATGTCCTGGTCCTGAATGAAGGTGCCATCGTACATGCCTCCAGGAGAATGAATCTCGATCCTGTCATCAAATATGTCGATATGCACCTCGCTACCCATGGGGATGTACGACCTGTGAATGAGCGAGTTGACCAGGGCTTCGGTCAAGGCACGCTCGGCATAGTCGGGAACGTTCAACCGATGTGTGGGCATGATGACCCATCCCTGCATGGTGAAGTTTTTCATGAAATCAAGCCCCTGTCGGAGCAACAAGATGATGTTGCCCTGATACTCTTTGGAGTCAAAGGCATTGTCTTTGAACAATCCGCTCCAGCGGGTACAAAACAGGCGCGAGTTGAAGACGCCACAGTTGTCTGTGAACAGCGAACCAGCATTCGTCAGGTATCCATCGATGGTCACCAGGCCGAACGATACCAGCAACTTGTCCTCCCACTGCTGGTGCGTCCTTTCCTCGAAAGTATTGGCCAGGATGCGGAAAGAATACTTGTCGGTTGGAGTAGTGGTTTTCAAACTGTCCCACATCCTGCCGCTGCCACGAAGCATGAGCGTCATCAGTTGTTTGGCATCGCACTCCACGCTTTCGTTTCCAATTCTCGTGAATGCTGTTCGAGCACCATCAAGCACGTAATGATAGGGTGTGAGCATCCCCTTCTTGACCTCCAGTATTTGCTTGCCCTCATGGCTGAAGGGCACAATCTCGATATCTGGAATGGGGTCAATCTTCGCCTTGATGGTCTCGCTGATGAAGTCGGCATCAGCCTGGATGTCGTCATCCCCTTGATAGTCCCGTCGTTAGCAATGCCATAGTAAAGGCTTCAGCCCTCGGTATTGGCAAACGCCACAATCGATTTCAACTACGACTTGGTCTTCTTACGCTCCAAGGCTTCCTTGTAGTCGTAAGCCGTGCATTCTGCTACCAGTATGTTGCCATTTATCTTCATCTTATCGCAATTTATGTGCAAATATACGAATTTTCTGCCAAACATTTCCCTTTGTTAGGCATTTTTATGTTTTTCCTGCACAATTTCCTTTCTCTTTGGCTATTGGGCAGGATTGGGCTCCTGCTAGGTTCATCGCGCCAAGCAAGTGTTTGATAGCGACGAGGGCAAAGCCCTGTTGAAGGTATGGGGCATCGAGGGCGACTACGAGGGCATCGGCCACTGCATTTTGGGCTACCCCGCCACCGACCCTCCTCAACCCAAACCCCGAAAATCCAACTACATCTACCACATCGATTAACTCCCCACCGATGTGCCACATCCCCCCGAGCGGCTCTCTTATCCCCTGCCTCCTGGGGTTTTTCATGATTTCATGAAAAAAAAAGTAAGTCGATTTTTTGATTTTTGAGGGCAAAGTTTCTATATTATAGGGGTAACTAAAAAAGTTGATTAATATGGGAACAAGAAAGCATCAGAGTGAAGAAGTAGTGCGCTTGAAGCAACTGTATGAAGGCGTGGATGTGAGCACGTTGACCGACGACGAGCTGGACGAGCAGATTGTGGCGATTGGGCGTCATTGCCACTATAACAACACGCATGGTCTGGACGAAATGCTGGACAGCCGCAAGCAGGAGCGCTGGTTCCGCAAAGCCAGGCAACCCAAGGGCGATGTAAGCCAAATCGAGGCAATCAACCAAGAGCTGCGCAACCTGGTCGCCGATGTCTATCAGGACACGTTGGACACCGCCCAGTCGCTCAAGCGTGACCTGGACGACGCGGGCATGCCTTACCGCAAGGTGTTGCAGGCGCAGGTGTATGTGGAGACCTTTGACGATGAGCTTAACCGTTTTGCCGACGAGGACAACGACCAGCCTGGCCTGCTCGACGTGTTGATGGACATGGAGATGCTTGTCTGCAGCGGCTTCCTCAACATCACCTTCGAGATTGCGAGCGGCAAGGACATCGAATGCCCCACGCTGGACGAGCTGTTCACCCCCACCGTGCGCGATGCCGCGTGGAATGCGATACTCGCGGGCGAATTGCGCCATCATCCCGCTGCCAGCCTGTGCTACCCGCTGCGCGTGCTGTACGTCTGCCATAATGTGGCGCTGCAGGACATCCTCGCCATCCGCAGCTTTGGCTTCACGACCGAGATGTGGAACGCCTCGATGGGCTAAAGCATATCGTGGTCGGACGTCTCACCGATGCCATGAATGGGGTGGTGGGACATCTTTGCTGTCATTTAAATTTCATGGAAACATGGGCGATGATGAGTCCCCTCACCCCGTCCTCATCGCCCCCTTTTTCTGCAAGTGGTGAGGGTGTTACCAGGAGCCGTAGGCCTTGCGGTCGGCGTCGATGCGCAAGAGGATAAATAACAAGAAGGTGAAGCCCCACAGGCTGGAGCCGCCATAGCTGAAGAAGGGCAGGGGAATGCCGATGACGGGGCACAGTCCGATGACCATGCCCACATTGATGGCCAGGTGGAAGATGAGGTAGGACGCGGCACAGTAGGCATACACGCGGGCAAACGTGCTGTGTTGTCGCTCGGCAAGGGTGATGATGCGCAGGATGAGCGTGAGGAACAGCAACAGCACCGCCACGCTGCCCACAAAGCCCTCTTCCTCGCCGATGGTGCAGTAGATGAAGTCGGTGTGCTGCTCGGGCACATATTTGAGCTTGGTCTGTGTGCCATTCAGGAAACCCTTGCCGGTGAGACCGCCACTGCCAATAGCAATCTTGCTCTGGTTGACGTTGTAGCCTGCTCCACGCGGGTCGGCCTCGATGCCCAGTGTCACCTTGATGCGTGTCTGCTGGTGTGGCTCCAGTATGTTGTTGAATGCAAAGTTGACGGTGAACATGAACATGACCGATGCGACAGCAAACGCAATGGTCACCAGCACCTTGCGCATGTCATCGTGCAACATGCCATAGAGCAGATAGAGCAACGACAACCCGATGACGGTGAAAAAGAACACATAACCATTGACGTGCACTCCTGCCCACCACAGTCCGCCGGCAATCAACGCTGCCGCCACATAGCCTAGCAACACGTTGCGCCCCAGGATGAACGAGCGGCAATAGACCAACAACATGCCCACCACCAGCACCATCACCAGCACAAAGGCGATGAACAGCCCCAGAGGGATGCCCATGAGCGTGGCGGCGGCAAACTTGAGCACGACCACAAAATAGACCACCGCCATGAGCGCGGCGAACAGCACAAACCCCGACATACCCTCGCGATAGAGGACAAAGATGAGGGAGGTGTAAACCAGCGCTGAACCCGTCTCGCGCTCCATGATGATGCACAAGATGGGCAACACGATGATGCCCACCGCGATGGCATAGTTGCGCCAGCCATTGAGCGTGAAGCCATAGGTGCTGAACAGCTTGGCCAATGCCAATGCCGTCGCGGTCTTGGCAAACTCGGCGGGTTGCAGGCTCACTGGCCCAAACACTAGCCACGACCGCGAACCCTTGATGTCGGGTGCTAGAAAGATGGTGGCTATCAGCAACAATATCATGAACCCATAGATGGGGTAGGCATAGGCCTCATAGATGCGCCGATCAATCAGCAACAGCGAGAAACCGATGAGAAACGACAGCCCTGCCCACAAGAACTGCTTGCCCGAGAACTCGCCCAGGTCAAACATGCTGGCCTTGTCGTAGTCGTAGGTGGCGGCATAGATGCTGATGGCGCCGCACACCACTAGCACCAGGTAGAGCGCGATGGTGAACCAGTCCACCGACCGCAGCAGGTTGGTATTTTCATCGTCATTCCTTAGTTCCATGACTTGTGGTGGCTTGGGGTTTATTATTGTTGGTTGATGATGAGGTGGGACGCTTGTTGCCGTCTGGTGACGACGTGGCGGACGATGTGGGACGGGCAATGGCGACCGTGTGCCGGCTTGCCATGGCGCGTCCCGCGGCATCCAGCCGTGCCGAGGCTCCTTGCAGATAGCGTTGCAGCACCAGTGCGCCGATGGGGACGGCATAGGTGGCACCAAAGCCCGCATTCTCGACATACACACAGATGGCAATCTTGGGGTCGTTCATCGGGGCAAATCCCATGAACACCGAGTGGTCACGGCCATGGGGGTTCTGGGCCGTACCTGTCTTGCCGCACACGTCCAGGCCAGGGATGTTGGCGCGGGTGCACGTGCCGCCCAGCACCGCCATGCGCATACCCTCGACAATGTCGGTGTAGAAACGCTTGTCGATGTCGGTGTCGTGCCGTTCCACGCTGCTCTTGAGCACGCCCACGCCCATGATTTCCTTAACCACATGGGGGGTGATGTAGTATCCGCGGTTGGCGATGGTGGCACTCAGGTTGGCAATCTGTAATGGGGTGGCAAGGATTTCACCCTGTCCGATGGCGTCGCTGATGATGCTCTGTCCCGACCACTTGTCCTGACCGTAGATTTTGTCATAGAAAGCCGTGTTGGGAATGAACCCGCGGCTCTCGCCAGGCATGTCCACTCCCAGCTTGTAGCCATATCCCATCGACACCATGTGATTTTTCCACACCTCAAATGCCTTGCCTGGACTGCCATAGCGCGAGCGGTTGTCCATCATGTACTTGAACCCCCAGCAGAAGTAGGCGTTGCATGAGGTCTGTATGGCTGGCTTGAGCGTGATGGGAGAATAATGGCCGTGACACCCCACGCGCAACCCCGCGTTGATGTATCCGCGGTGGCATGGATAGGCCGTGTGCAGGTTCACAATGCCCTCTTGCAGGAAGATGAGGCCCTGGGTGGGCTTGAACGTCGAGCCAGGTGGATAGGCTGCCATGATGGAGCGGTCAAACAGTGGTTTGTGGCGGTTGTTGGCCAGGTTGCGGTAGTTCTTGCCGCGGTCCTTACCGATGAGCAACGACGGGTCATAGCTGGGGCTGGACACTAGGGCCAGAATTTCACCCGTCTTGGGCTCGATGGCCACGATGGCTCCAATCTTGCCAGTCATGAGCAGCTCACCATAGGCTTGCAAGTCCATGTCGATGCTCAGCTTCAGGTCCTTGCCGGCTTCGGGGGCGATGTCGTTGGCTCCGTCGTTGTAGCGTCCCTTGATTTTGCCCAATGCGTCACGTATCAGGATTTCGCTCCCCTTGCGTCCCCGCAGGTATTTCTCGTAGCTCTTTTCCACGCCCAGGTCGCCAGTGTAGTCGCCTGGACGGTAATAGTCATCTTTCTCGATATCCTTGGCATTCACCTCGCGTATGTCTCCCAGCACGTTGGCTCCCACGTTGTAGTTGTACTGCCGCAGGATGCGTTGCACAATAAAGAAGCCCGGAAAACGGTACAACTTCTCTTGCAAACGGCCATAGTCCTGAGCCGACAGGTGATTGATGAGCACTTGTTGGGTGTAGGCCGAGTAGTTGCGTCCTTTCTTCATCTCGGCGAGACGTAGGTCAAACTCCTCGCGCGTGATTTGCAGCGTGTTGCACAAGTCGGTGGTGTCAAATGGTGTCACATCCTTGGGTATCATCATCAGGTCATAGGCCGGCTGGTTGTACACCACCAGATTGCCGTTGCGGTCATAGATGAGGCCGCGCGAGGGATAGATGACTTTTTCCATGAACGCGTTGCTGTCGGCATGGGCCTTGTAGTTGCTGTCCAGCAATTGCAGTTGCACCAGCCGACCGATGTATAGCAGCACAATCACGAGGATGAAGCCGCCAATCACATACTTGCGTTTCTCCAGATTATAGTCTTTTCTCACGGCGTGTGCTCACTAGCGTGTCCAACCCCAATATCACCGCAATCGACAGCATGCTGCTGGCAGCGATGCGTGCCAGCGTGAGCAGGAAGTTGTGCAGCGTGAAGGCCTGAATGAGGAACAGCACGGCACAATAGAGTGTCACGAGCACCGACATGTAGCGCAGATAGACGCCCAGGCCCATCGAGTCCACCGACGGGATGGGGATGTTCATGTCGTTCTCGCGTGAAACAAACAGATTGAAAACAGGATGACGGAATGCGGCCATCACTGTGCACGACAGCGCGTTCATGCCTGGCGTGTTGTCGCAGATGTCAATCATCAGTCCCATCACAAACGCGATGGTAAACACCCAACCCTGATGCAGGTTGATGGGCAACCGCAAGATCAGGTAGATGAACACCACGGGCATGGCGATGCCAAACAGCACAATCTTGTTGCACACCAGTTGCACCACCAGCAGCACCAGGGCAAGCACCACAAACTGTATCACGGTCTTGGTCATGGCTCGTCACCGCCTCCCACGGTTGTTGCTGGCTCGGGCACAGTGGCGGGTGCTGCTGGTGCCTCGGGTTTCTTTTCTTGTTCGGGTTGTGGAGTGGGGTGGGGTTGTGTGGTCGCCGGTTGCTTGGGCTCGCTGGTGGTCGGCGTTGTGCTGTTGTTCTTGTCACCCTTGTTGTCACCCTTGTTGCCGGCAGGTACGGGCTGTGTGGCAGCAGTGGGTTGCGGGTTCTCGATGATTTCGGGCTTCACTTCGGGGCGTGTCTTGATGTTGTCGGCAGTGTCCACACCCTCCTCGGCGCGTTGCAATGCCCTGATTTGCGGAGCCATGTTGTTGGTGATGACGCGCACGGTGCTCAACTGGCTGAAGTTGGTGGTCAGTCTCACACGCAGCGAGATGAAACTGTCGCTCATGTCGCGTGCCAGCCCCTCGACAATGCCCACGATGATGCCCTCGGGGAACACCGCCGAGTATCCGCTGGTGACGACAGTGTCGCCATTGACCCATGTCATGTGCTTGGGCAGCTCCTCAAGCACGGCATAGCGGGAATCCTTGCCGTCCCACACCATGCTGCCAAAGAACTCGCTGTCCTTGAGCTTGCAAGACAGTCTCATGTGGGGGTTGAGCAGCGAGATGACGCGTGCCGCATGGTCGCTCACCACGTTCACAATGCCCACCACGCCATTCTGGTCGATAACACCCATCTCAGGCTTCACCCCATCGGCATATCCTCGGTTGATGGTGATGTAGTTGTTGGGCTGGGCGATGCTGTTGCTGATGACGTGAGCGAGCACAAAGTCATATTGCTGCAATGCGGGCTGTTGCAAGCTGTCGGGGCGCAGCATGGCCATGTCGTTCAACTGTGAACGCAGCTCTACCAGTTCCATTTCCAGCAGGGCATTGCGCTCCTGTAAGTCCTCGTTGATGTCACGCAGGTGAAAGTAGGACGTGACAGTGCTGAAAGCCTTGTAGATGCTTGAGCTCACCGCATTGGCACTGGTCAGATAAACACTCTGCTGGTAGGGATTGTTCTTAAACAACAGCACGAGGCTCAAAATCACATAGATTGCGAAAATGAACCACGCACTGTGTTTGACAAAAAAGTTGAGCAGATTGTTCATCCAGTGATTGGGGGTCTAGAATAAAAATGGTTAACAGCCTTGAGCTTCAGGCATCTTGTCACTCAACCCCTAAGCCTCAAGTCCCGTTCAAGCCTCGAGCCTTAAGCCCCAAGTTTCTAGCCCTCAAGCCCACCGTTGTCGCGTCAGCGCTTCAAGAACTTGAAGTGCTTGACGTTCTTGAGAGCCACGCCTGTGCCTCGAGCCACAGCGTGCAGCGGGTCCTCGGCCACATGGAACTCGATGCCGATTTTCTCGGTCAGTCGCTTGTCCAGACCACGCAACAGGGCACCACCGCCAGTCAGATAGACACCATTGTGCACGATGTCGGCATACAGCTCGGGCGGGGTCTGCTCCAGTGCGCTCAGCACGGCAGCCTCAATCTTGGAAATGGACTTCTCGATGCAGTGGCAGATTTCCTGATAGCTCACGGCAACCTCCATGGGCAGGGCACTTGTCTGGTTGGGACCATGCACCACAAAGTCCTCGGGCGGGTTGTCCAGCTCGGTCAACGCGCTGCCCACGTTAATCTTGATGGCCTCGGCAGTGCGCTCGCCCACCCTGAGGTTGTGTGCGCGGCGCATGTGTTCCTGAATGTCCTCGGTGAGGTCGTCGCCAGCGATGCGGATGCTCTTGTTGCTCACGATGCCACCCAGCGAGATAACGGCAATCTCGGTGGTGCCGCCGCCGATATCTACAATCATGATGCCCTCGGGTGCCAGCACGTCCAGACCGATGCCCAGGGCAGCCGCCATGGGTTCATAAATCATATAGACGTCGCGCCCGCCAGCGTGTTCGCTGCTGTCGCGCACCGCACGTATCTCGACCTCGGTCGAGCCCGACGGGATGCACACGACCATGCGCAACGACGGTGAGAACCAGTGGTTCTTGGCACTCACTTTCTTGATCATGCCGCGTATCATCATCTCGGCAGCGTTGAAGTCGGCAATGACACCGTCGCTCAGGGGCTTGACGGTCTTGATGCCCTCGTGCTCCTTGCCGTGCATCTCGCGTGCTCGCTCGCCTACGGCAATCAATTTGTTGGTCTTGGTGTCCAGAGCCACGATTGAAGGCTCGTCGATGACGATTTTGTCGTTGTGGATGATAATAGTGTTGGCCGTTCCCAGGTCAACTGCAATGTCTTGTGTAAATGAGAACCATCCCATGATTGTCAGTATATAATTTATTGAATGTGATTATTTCTATTTGTTGATTACTCTCTCGTTTTCGGACTGCAAAATTATTAAAAACTTGGCAATAACGGGCTATATTTTGCCAATTAAAATTTGAAAAAAACTTATCACATTGAACATCAGTTTGATAACCACTTGTTGCCAGACAACGGGTGACTGCCCATGGTTTGCCATAGTTCATGGCCAGTGTCGCAGAAAAAGGAATGGGTTGCGCGGCATGTGCGCAACCCGTTACCTACTCAAGAAATCAGCCTCAATAAATGATGTTGACTTTATGAAATTCCACGGTGAGGCTTGATGATTATAGAAATTAGCTTGATGCGTGCAATCAGGTCAGGAGCAGCTTGGTGAGTAGCACGTCAACCACCAGAATCATGATGTTGCTCATGACGACAGCGTCGGTACTGGCCTTGCCCACCTCGACCGAGCCACCCTGCACGGTGTAGCCATAGTAGCATGAGATGGACGAGATGACGAAGCCAAAAAAGACTGACTTGATGAGTGCAAACCACACGTACCACTCGATGAACTGTGACTGGATGCCATAGATGTAAGTGTCTGGCTCAACGATGCCTGTGATGATGCAGATAATCCAGCCACCGAACAGGCTGGTTGCCATGCAGATGATGACCAGAAACGGCATGATGCTGATGAGACCCAGCATCTTGGGCATTGCCAGGAAGTTGGCACTGTTGATGCCCATGATGTCGAGGGCGTCAATCTGCTCGGTGACGCGCATGGTGCCAATCTCGCTGGCGATGTTAGAACCCACCTTGCCCGACAGGATGAGGCACAAGATTGACGACGAGAACTCTAGCAGGATAATCTCGCGTGTGGACAATCCCACCGTGTAGCGCGGCAACAGGGGGTTGGACATGTTCAACTTGATGAGAATGGTGCACAGTGAGCCAATGAACAGCGACACGATGATGATGAGCGGGATGCTGTCGATGCCCAGCTTGGTAATCTCGTCGGCATATCGTTTGAAAAAGACTTTCCACTTGTCGGGGATGCCGATGCACCGCCACAAGAACAAGCAGTAGTCACCAAACTTGTTGAGAAATTTTGTCAAGAGCATATTATTGAACTTGGTAAAATGTGGATTGTGGCGGCAAAATTAATGAAAAAACACACACTAGCCATTAAAATTACCGTTAAAAGCCAACAAAAGCGTATATCAGACTAGCGAACTCTCGTCGATGAGGTTGTTGAGCATGGCATACACGGTGAGGCCTGCCACGCTCTTGATGCCCGTCTTGTGGATGATGTTCTTGCGATGGCTGATGACCGTGTGCACGCTCACATTGAGCGCGTCGGCAATCTCCTTGTTGGTCTTGCCTTGAGCCAGCTGGACGAGCACAGCGGTCTCGCGGCGCGTGAGCTCATAGCTGCCACGATGCGATTCCTCCTCGCCAGGCGATGCCTGTGCCACAGTCTCGACAATGAGTGCCTTGCCGTCGCGTATGTCCACCACTGCGTCATAGTGCTTGAGCGTGTCGCGTTCCACATACTGATAGACCAGGGCGACTAGTGCCACAGGATGCTCGCCGCCGCGCAGGTGGGCAACGTTATCGACCAGGGTGGGGTTGATGAGCACCACGTCGGGGCGCGCGGTCACGAGCCTGTCGCTCAAATGCAGGGCACTGGATTCGGGCTCCAGCAGCTTGAAGCGCATTTGCCCGTCAAAGATGGCTTTCAGTCCCTCGACGATGACTTCCGAGGGCTCGACAATGAGTAACCGCAACTTCATGACACTGCCCTCTCGAGATGTTTAACCAGGGGTACCATGATTTTTTCCTCAATCACGGTGTGCTTCTTGAGGTCCTCGCTCAGCCTGAGGATGTCATAGACCACGTCCAGCACATCATCGTCATCAACGTTGGCGGGGACGTACTTGAACACGATGTTGAGCAGGTCGTCCAGCTTGGCGTTGATGTCACCGTGAGTCTGCAAGAACTCGCCGATGCTGTAGCTGTTGTCGTGCTGCCCTGCCAGCAGCGCCTTGATGTGAGGGAACACGTCGCGCTCCTCGTGGGCAAAGTGGTCCACCACCTCGGCCTTGTACTGGTTGAAGAAACTGATGAACACCGTGCCGATGCGCTGCGGCAACTGCTGTGCGATGTTGAACAGGTGACGCTCGATGTGGGGCAGTCGCTTGTCAACATAGTAGCGGTGGGACTTCTCCAAATAAGGCACCAGCTGTGTCATGTCTGTGCCCAGGATGGTGGCATTAGACGGGACATAGTTGTCAAAGGTGTACACATTGCAGATGAGCAGGAAAAAGTCGGTGTCCACACCACTGGCATGGCACACATCGGCAATGCTGCGGTCACCAAATCCCAGCGCGATGTCCAGCCGCGTGAGCATGGTGAGCAGCGACGGGTGGGCGGTGATGAGGTCACACAGGCGACTCTCGCTCGAGAATAGTCGGTTCTTGTTCATGATGATGTCTTTTGTCTTCTATAATGCTGCAAATATAGGCATTTTTCCCGACACGGCATCAACATTGCGATGGTTTTAACGTGACGCGCGATAATAGAGCACTGCGGCAATGATGGTATAGACCATGTTGGGTATCCACATCGCCACGCGGGGGCTGGTGTAGCCCGACACGGCAAACGTGGAGGTCACGGTCATGAACAGGATGTAAGAGAAACTCAGCAGCAGTCCCAGACCGATGTTCAAGCCGATGCCGCCACGCACCTTGCGCGACGACAGCGACAACCCGATGATGGTGAGGATAAACGCCGCTGCTGTCATGGCAAAACGCCGCTCATACTCGATTTCAAAGTTCTTGATGTTGGCAACGCCACGTGCCTTCTGCTGGTCGATGTATGCCTTGAGCTCGGGTGTGGTGAGTGTCTGCTCGTCATTCTTGGAGATGAGAAAGTCGCGCGGGTCGATGTTGAGCAGAGTGTCCATCACGATGCCGGTGGTCATCGTCTCCTTGAGGCCGTTGAAGTCACGGATGGTGTAATGACGCACTGTCCACAGTCCCACCGAGTCATACTTGATGGTCTCGGCGGTGAGGCGTGACTTGAGCGTGTTGCCGTCAAACTCCTCGAGCGAGAAACGAAAACCGCTGCGTGTGGTGTTGTCATAGCGTGCCATGTAGGCCATCACTCCTGGCTTGACTTGTAACTGGATGTTGTCGCCATAGACCACCTCCTTGTTCTTGACCCACTTGTTGGTGTAGGCGATGCGCTGCACGTTGGCAGGTGGGATGACGTAGGCCGCTAGCAGATAGGTTCCTGCCGCAATCACGGCCGCCGACACCAGATAGGGGACGGTGAGCCGCTTGAAGCTGATGCCGCTGGACAGCATGGCGATAATCTCGCTGCGGTCGGCAAGCCTGGAGGTGAAAAAGATGACCGAGATGAATGTGAACAGCGGGCTAAACTGGCTCAGAATGAACGGCAGGAAGTTCATGAAGTACTGGAACACAGTGGCTTTCCACGGTGCAGTGAGCACCGCATCCAGTTTCTCGTTGATGTCAAACATCACCACAATGGCAAACAACAGCAGGATGGCAAAAAAGAACGTCCCCAAGAAGTACTTGATGATGTAGCGGTCAAACTGCTTGATGTGCCACCACGGGTGGCGGTTCCGTGCCTTGGGCTGGGCCTTGGCTGGGGTATCACCAGTGGCAGCCGGCGTGGGAGTGGCGTCGGTTGCGGGTGGAGGTGTCGTGGAGGTGTTGAGCTGTTCGTCCTGCATGGTCATGAGGGGGTGATGGGTTACAAGCGTTGTTGCACGTCGTGGAGCATCTGGGGCTTCCATGTGGCAAAGTCGCCAGCGATGATGTGTCGGCGTGCCTCACCCACCAGCCACAGATAGAACGCCAGGTTGTGGATGCTGGCAATCTGCATCGCCAGTATCTCTTGCGCAATGAACAGGTGGCGCACATAGGCTCGCGAGTACACGTGGTCCACCACGCTGGGACCGTCTTCCTGCAAGGGCGAGAAGTCATCGGCCCACTTGCGGTTGCGCATGTTCATGATGCCGTGGCGGGTAAACAGCATGCCGTTGCGCCCATTGCGTGTGGGCATTACACAGTCCATCATGTCCACACCGCGGTCGATGGCTTCCAGCAGGTTGGCTGGCGTGCCGACCCCCATCAGATATCGTGGACGGTCCTGTGGCAGGATGTCGTTGACCACCTCAATCATGTCATACATCACCTGGGTGGGCTCGCCCACTGCCAACCCGCCGATGGCATTGCCGGCAGCCCCCAGGCTAGCGACAAACTGCGCCGACTCTTGCCTCAGGTCCTTATAGACACAACCTTGCACAATGGGGAAGAATGCCTGACTGTGACCATACAGGGGCTGGGTGGCGTTGAAGTGGTCCCAGCCGCGTTGCAGCCACTTGTGGGTGAGCGTGAGCGACTGGCGGGCATAACTGTAGTCGCTGGTGCCTGGCGGGCACTCGTCCAGTGCCATCATGATGTCGCTGCCGATGATGCGCTGGATGTCCACCACCCGCTCGGGGGTGAACAGGTGCTTGCTGCCGTCGATGTGGCTGCGGAACGTCACACCCTCGTCGCGCAGGCGGCGATTGGCAGCCAACGAGAACACCTGGAAACCACCGCTGTCGGTCAAGATGGGGCGATCCCATCCGTTGAACTTGTGCAACCCACCAGCCCGCGCCATGATGTCCATGCCGGGACGCAGGTACAGGTGATAGGTGTTGCCCAGGATAATCTGGGCGTGTATGTCGTCGCGCAACTCACTGAAGTGCACCGCCTTGACCGACCCCACCGTGCCCACGGGCATGAAGATGGGGGTCTCTATCGCACCATGGTCGGTGTGGATGAGGCCAGCGCGTGCGTTGCTGCCGCCAGCTGTTGCAATCAGGTCGTAATCCATCTTGTAATAGGTTTTGAACCTGCAAAGTTAGACAAAATCTCCCGATTCACCGCCCATTCCCTCAAAAATCCGGAAATATTATTCTCGAGGGCACCTCCAGCGCGATATAAAAAAGGAGGTGCGCCAACGTGTGACACACCACCTTTTTTTATCGTTGATTGTGCATTGCTGCACATGAAGGAGCATCAATCGTACTTCTCGATTTCCTTCTTAGCCTTCTCCAGGTCCTTCTGGGCGTTCTCGATGTCCTTCTGGGCCTTTTCTACTTCCTTGCGGGCCTTTTCGCTCTGCTTAGCCTGCTTCTCGCTCAGTTTCAGCTTCTCCTTGTCCTGCTTAACGACTTCCTCATCGGTCAGGGCCTGCTTCTTGCTGTGCTTTTCCACCAACTTGTTGGTGTCCTTGGCCTGCTTTTCGGGCAGCTCGCTCAGGTTCTTCTGAGCCTTGGCTTCCTTGTCCTGAGCCTCTTTCAGCTTCTTCTGAGCCTTCTCATATTTCTCGTGAGCTTTGTGGCGCTTTTCGGCCTTCTTCTGCTGCTTTTTAGCCTCATCAGCCTGCTTTTTAGCTTCCTTCTCTTGCTTCTCGTAGGCCTTCTTGGCTTCCTTAGCTTCCTTCTCCTGCTTCTCGTAGGCTTCCTTCTGCTTCTTAGCGCTCTCGGCCTGCTTCTTGGCAGCCTCCTGTTGCTTTTGAGCAGCCTTGGCGTCAGCCTTTGCAGCGGCCTGACCCTGCTGTGCCTGCGATTGCTGTTGCTGGTTCAGCAGCTCACGCTGTTTCTGAATCTGCTCCAGGGTCTGCGGGTCCTGGGGCTCAATCGTGTTGGTCTGTGCCATAGCCATGGGAGCGGCAGCCAGTGCAAGCCCCAGGGCCAAAGTGATCATCTTTTTCATTGTCTTGTAACGATTAAAAATGAGATATAATAATTCAATTTTTGATTTATGTTGCAAAATAACGCTTGAAGTTGACAAATTTTTCAACCTGCAAATTTACCCATAAGACTTGAAACCACCAAAAAAGTTTAAAAAAATCGCTCCCACGTCCCACAAAATGACTAACCATTGATGCAAATGCTGCGCGACCACGCCATCACCCCCGACAATCTCACCAACTCCGAAACCCGCTAAAAACCTGTAGGGCACAGCCAGTTTTTATTTGCAGAGTAAATCCCGAGCGCTCGCAAGATGTTGAATTTCAATCAGTTTTTATTTGAAAAGTAAATCCAAAGGCCACTGACGTAACGTAAAAGCGCTTGGATAATGCTCCCGTTGGCTTGGTTTTGACGACGCCATATCCTACCCTCCAAAAAAAGGTTGATTCTTTCTTGAGTCAGCCGTTTGCTATGATTTGGCTCTTGTTTCACGAGATGGAGGAGTTATTGTTGCAACAATGTGGAGTTTGTGTGGTGGGGTCGCCGAAAATGGGGAAGGGAGGGTGGAAAAATCATAATTT
>Ga0181612_126046_pt1 | contig 14823 bp, 9 predicted proteins | sample HoacroProtozoa21_FD_119630 | JGI IMG/M metagenome (GOLD analysis project Ga0181612, IMG submission 119630) | Hoatzin crop microbial communities from Cojedes, Venezuel. Combined Assembly of Gp0051906, Gp0051904, Gp0051908 | reverse complement strand
TGTCCTGTCACTGGGCACCACTGAAAAGAGCTTGGCCCCATCCTCCTGACACCCACCCTTCAGATATTTGTAGGCATTTCTAAGGTCCCCTCTCAGCCTTCTCTTCTCCAGGCTGAACAAGCCCAGTTCCCTCAGCCTCTCCTCGTAGGGGAGATGCTCCAGTCCCCTCACCATCCTCGTAGCCCTTATTGACTTAATTGCTTATTGACTTAATTGAGAGCACAGAAGGCAAGGTCTACCTTGCACGGCTAGAGGAAATGCCGTTTCAAGGTTAAAGAGAGAAAGAAATCACAGGAGCACGTACGCCATGGGAACATATTCCCTGCAAGCATCCAAAGAAGTTGTTACTCCATTTAACGGGGGACTCCTCTCCAGCACATAAATAGGACTCCCCAAGGTAACGGGAAACGAGGATGGATGAATCTGCTCATGTGAAAACAGGCAAAGTGCTGTTTCTCGCTCACAAGCAGATCGCTGCCAGCCGCTGTCTTTTCTCCCCCCATCATCTCTGACCCTTCTACCTCCGGTAGGAAAAGCAGGGCCCAGGAATTTCCCAAGCCTGGCTGCTTTGCCTTGTCTGTCTCTCCTGTTTAACTTTGGTGGGCATGGCAGTTGACTGGGGTCGCACACCCTCTCCCAGAGGGCTGGGAGAAGGCACCCACAGCTGCAGAAACCCTTTGTCGGGGATGTCATTGCAAAACGGCGCTGGAGAATTGCAGTGGCAAATAGGATAACTTTTCGGTTATCTGCAGCCAGTGGTCTCAAGCATCCCTAATGCCTACTTGTGAGAGCTTCCAAAGCTTCGCCCACGGCTGCCTTACAGAGCTCAGCACAACACAGCCACGGTTTGCCTGCTGAAATTAAAACTACACCCTGCGTTTGGCTTCCTAATCAGCAGGTACTTCCAAATTACTTACTGGGAGCACTACAGGAATAAGACATTTTGTGACTAATCGCTGAATTAAATCAGTTAATTGATGCTATTCTTAAGAGAATGATTTTCTATATTAGTTTTCACAAAGATATACCGCACCAGCAGCCAGTAATGTGTGACTGCCATGGCTGTGTTAATTTCCATTGGCCTTGGGAGCTATTAACTACACACTTACAACCTCTGGGCATTACTGGAATATTAATTCTCATACAGAGAGGGTTTCACGGCATCAGTGCCAGCGTTAGAGGCAGGGACACGGACAGGCCCTCCGAAAGGCTGCTGTCTCCGAGCTATGTGCTCTGAGTTGCTGGCTCTGCCATAGCCCCTGCTGAAAGAGCGCAAACCGAGTTAATGGTGAGGAGTACATTACATCTGCACAAGTACCGCGGTTCTAACGAGATACAGTTTTAACAGTAAGATGCATATGTTTAAATATTTTCATTCTAGACTGTTTGCCTTGAAGTAGAACTTCTTCTTAATCCTGCCGGTCCCATTTATTAAAACATCACTCCTAAAGCTTCTTCCGTCCGCGTGCTTTGGGCGGGGGGGACACAGGACAGACAGAAATCGGTTCGGGTTCTTACGATGTCCCCTTCGGCATCACGCACTCCCTGACCCATTTCTTCTCCTCGCATGGGCAGGGAGGGGGGTGTTTCATTTTGCAAGTGCGTGTAGCAACGACCGGGGCTGCTCGGAGTCTCTGCACTGTGGGAGGTAGCAGCGAGCACGGCGCTGGATGCAGAGGGGATTTTTTAGGAGTGTTTAGGTAAACGCTCCTGCTAACTGATTCTTGACCAGCCGAGAACGCTGTTTGCTCGTTGACGGAGGAAACAATCATGTCCATAGCGAAAGCCAAGCAGGAAAGGGTGGAGTATAAATAACAAAGCAGAACACAATGTTTTTCCATTTCTGCTTCCCACAAGCCCCCAGATTCTCACAATTTCAATCTAATTTTCCAGTGTGCCCTTCCAAACTCTCCTCTTTCCCTCCTCCCCAGCCCGACACACACGTGCCCTTCTGAAAACCTACGGCACCAATCTGGCTCCAGCCAGAAACAAGCCCACCGAGATCGGACGTCACTTCTCTGGAGAATTTCCTTCCCTTCTGACTTCTACGGCAGCAGTACACGATGTACGTGGAAAATCAACAACAGGCAACCCCTTTTACGTTACACTTCCTCTCCATGGAAAGGCAAAAAGCCTATTAGCTGTAAACCAGAGAAATAAAACACCACTGGTATTTTCCAACCTCAAATACCCAAAGCGTTACCCAAAGACCACTTCAGCTGGGAAAGGTCTCCTGCGGTCCCCTCTGTTGTTTTCCTCAGTGCACGCTCTGCTCTGCAAAGTGACTCCGTGCAGGGCAGAGGCTTCATTGATTTTCTGAGATTTCCACATGAAAAGCGCTCAGTTTGCAAGGAAATGAGGCCACTCCTGCCTCAGCAAGAGCCCTGGGAGACGGATGGGGTCTCCTCTGCTTTGGGAATCACTGCCATCAATAAAGGTTCCCTACAGCAAACGATTCTCTGGATGACACAACCAACCGCTTTCCTCGGCCTCCTACCCTTGTATCGATTTCACGGATACCAGTGTTGGGCCATATTCAACTGTTGTGCAGAAGATGCACAAAATGCAGTAGGACTTGCTCTCCTCAGCTGAGCTAGCTTTCAGGATTAACAAAATAGCACAGCAGTAAATGCCACCTTTGGGGCCGGATTGGTTTTTGCAGATTACTGAAGTCAGCAGACCCGACTTGGGAGGGAAAGCTGCTGACTAAGAAAGTGCCACTTTTTATACAGCTCCTTTGCAGGTTCCTACTGCGTTTCCAGGCTCTGTCACGAACATGGGCAGAGCATGCAGATGCTTTCCAGGAGCAACAGGAAACATGGCAGCTTGACAAGCCTTGAAAAGGTCGGCACAGCGGATGCAGAGGTTAGCCCACAGCCTTCACCTCCCTCTCCCTGGCTTCAGCCATTAACACCGACTGCCACTGGAGCCTGACCTCCGGGCCTGTGCCTTCGCTCCACAGGGTAGTTCCTTAAATATTTAACAAATAAGCCCTACCTGCCCACCTGCCACTACAGTAAGACAAACTGCTCGGGGCTTCTAGAGCTCTGTTAGAATCATGTGCCTCAAATATCTAGATCTCTACTTATTTGGTCACTGCTTCTCCTTGTGGTTCATTTGCTTCTCGTTTAGTCCTCGCGCATACACTCGTGCACCCGCGTGGAGATGCACCCTTTCCTCCGACACCAGCATCGTCCCCCATGCTGCTCCTTTCAGCCAGGACCTGGCGGATTTCTACCTCCAGAACACTTGGCCCCTGGGCGGGAGACTGCGAGTCAGGATGGCCCAGAGATGGCAACAGCGATGCCGCGCAACGTCCAGGCGAGGTAAGCCTTGAGAACAAGGCAAAATGGGGTACGAGCACAAAACCGGTAACACGCTGAGTATATGAACGTCTCCTGGAGCAGCGCAGAGGAAGTGCGTGTAACACAACTGGTCTCAGCCAAGGGAACCGAGACAGATCAACCCCGAAGAAACACATCCAAGCAAATGGAGGAATGGAAATTAGAGGTGAAGGGAAAAAAAAAAAGTAAGAGGAGGGGAAAAAGCAGTAATTAATTAAAGCAGCAACTGGAGAAAGAAGAAAGAACCACCAGGAATGGGAGTAAACATTGTCTCAGCACATACCTCTTAAAAAAAAAAAATTCAATACACAGAGACTACCAAATAGGTTGATTTATGTCTCCTTTCCCATATCTATAGATTTGCTCTGTTTCCTTATTCTTTTCCCTCGTACTTCTTTACTGTTGCTTATCTCCGCCTCCTGCTTTGTCCTTTCTAATTTATTGCTTTTGCACATGCCTCCATCCACTTCTGCCTCCTCTCCTCATCACCCTATATATAGCCTCCTCCTTCTGCCCCAAAGAGTGGACCTCCCATTCCTAGGATGACATTATCTTCTTGCTATACTATTCTTCTTCTGCATTTCCTTTCCACCAACAAGAAGAGTCCTACCATATTACAGACTCATGAGAGATGTATAACACCTATCACAGATGATCTTAAAAGGACAACAAAAAGGCCAATATGGTTAAATAGCATAGTAAAGAAGGCTATGAGAAATGAAAAAAAAGAACTTTAAAAAGTGAACGTTATAGCTACAGAAGGGAAAAGGAAAACAGTATAAACTTCAGCAAGTTAAACACAAACCATAATTAGGCAGACCAAATGAGATTTAAAGAAAATCTTGCTAAAGCCATCAAAGCTAATAATGGAATACAACAGATATAGGAAAGCTGCCAAAGAACCCTTAAGGCAAATAGATGACGGAGGTCTAAATGTAGTGCTTGAAGAAGAAAAGGCCAAGGCAGAGAAGCTAAACGGATTATCTGCACCAGTGCTCACTACAGGGGAACTGACGGAGGTTCCCACACGGGAGCCTTTCCTTACAGGGGCAAGTCCGAAGCACTGTCTCAAACCACAATGGCAGTAAAAGAGGCTTTAAAACAAATCAACACCAAGAAGAGTTCTAAATCCATTGAGCCTAGTAGTATGCATCCGAAGGAAATCAAACGTGAAGCTGCTATGGGCTGCGGTACATAACCTAGCATTTAAATGTGGCCCAGCACTAGAGGAACGGGAGGTGTTGAACATGACGTCATTTGGCTCCAGGGGAGAGATCTGGGGAGGAACAGACCAGCAAGTCTGATTTCTGCTCCAGGTAATTTGGGGAAAACCTTAATAACAGACTAGTTCTAACAACTTCTGGATAACTACAATCCAACAGAGAATAATTAACTTTGTATTTTGCAGAAAGAAGTTAGGTGGACAGATCTGTTGTTCTTTGATGGACTCAACAGGTAGGTGGTACTGAAACTATGGAAAGGCTTTCTGAAAATCCAAGTATAGCCCAGTCAGTCAGAATCCCGTACATCAATGTTGTGCACTTGAATGTTCAAGAAGGCTTTTGATAAAATCCCTCGCGCTAAAGACTTCCAATTTCTTAAAGGCGTTGTCGAGTAAGAGGGAAGGTCCTCTTGTGAATCAATACCTAGTTGAAAGACAGCAAGCAAAAAGAGCATGAGTACGTAGACAGTTTTTACAATTGGAGAAGACTTCAGGTAGGATTCCCAAGAGACATGCACTGGCATCTGAGTTACTTCACGTGTTCACGAAGCATCTGGAAGAGGGAGTAAACAGCGAGGCGACACGTTTTGCTGATGACACCGATGTGAACCACACTGCACGAATGACAGCTAACTACAAAGAGTTGCAGAAGGATCTCACGGTACCGAAGGCTGAGCAAGAAGATGGCAGATGAAATGCAACTCTGGTACAGGCACAACTATGAGAGAGTGTGTACACACATGCTCTAAATCGGCATAAATGTGCACAAAGATTGATGTCTAGAAACCAGACACTTCCACTCACAATAGTTATCTTGGAGTTCCTGTGGACAGTGCTGTGAAAATATCACCCAGGGCTTAGGAGAGGTCACAACAAGGCAAGTGAAAGATTAGGAATTAGTAGGAGAAGAGAACAAAAACCAGGAAAAAAAACTGGAAATGAGACATGAGCATTAACAGGCAGGGTAATTAACTATTCATGTAGCTTATGAAGATATGCCACAGGTCTTTGCTCGCTTGGAGCTCTTCAATCCAAAATGCAGGGGTTGACCCAGTGAATACTCCTTTTTCAAGTTATTGAGCTTTAGTGAAAGGTCTGTTGTGTGAACACCTAAGACCTGTGTTCTGGTGGTGGTCTGGCTAAACAGGCCTAACAGCGCTGCTCAGCACTGAAATCTCGGTCACCGGGTTGCACACATGGATGTGAGGTTAGGATTTGGTCTTTACTGATGAAGAAAATCTAGAACATTACTGTGCTGCACATATCTCTTGAAAGGTGATTCTGTTCTCCTTCTCCAAAGGACAGATTAGAGTTTGAAAGCATCCAGTGAACGCTGGCAAGCAGGATCAGAAATGCAGAACAGCTTCCACGCGAGGAGAGCTCAAAACCATCAGACTCCAGCACGAAAAATAGACAGCCGTGTGTGAGGGCATGGGGATAAAGGCATGGCAGGCAGAGGACGAGTGATGAGCTGATGGTCACTCACTGCTCATTCAGCACACCAAACAAGATCATCAGGCAGCAGGCTCAGAGCACACAGAAGGGAAATCTTAGCACACACTGTGTAATTTAATGACAGAGCCCAGCGCACAGGATGCTGTAGAAGCCAACACTATAAATAGATTTGAAAAAACAGTCGGAGATATTAATGGAAGAAAAGTCCATCAGTGGCCGTTAAAAGCAAAAAAAGCAAGTAACTCCTGACTCAGGAAGTCTTTAAACTGCAGATTACTGCAAGCTGGGAAAGGACTGGAGAGAAGCATCACTGTTGCTGGCCCTGTTCTTACATTGCTTTTCGAGGCATCTGCTGCTCATTGCTCTCAGGGGCAGGCCATGATAAGAGACATCCCTGCAGGAGCACACTTACGTTCTTGCCTTCTCCTCAAAAGCCCAGGGCAGATCTGAATATCTCCAGAGAAGGAGACTCCACAACCTCCCTGACTTATATAGTGAATGCTACATGTTGATGCAAGTTGGTGGAAAAAAATAAATTGATGTAGTCTTTGGCTTTTTGCTAAATAAAATTCTTTGTACAGATGTAGGTTAACTGCTTCGTTATTATCTGGTATAATCACTATAAGCTTGCCCTCTGTATTTTGGAATTTCAAAGTCTGCAAGGGACAGATACTTTGAAACATCTTAGAATACTTATATGATCTAATGCTGGTTTTAAATAGAAATTTGATCTTGGCAAGATTAGTGTGGGGCTTCCTCTGTCTGAGCCTGAATAATTAAATATTTAATGCAGTGACAAGTTAGGAGGTTTCTAATGACGGTCAGGGTCGATCAAGATCAACTTTATGCTTTGTGAGTTGTTTTTAATGGTGATCTAAATAATGCACTAACTTGACTGTACCCTTAGCCCATCTGAGCTTCTGTCCTGGGGAGGACACTGAATGAAGCTTCCCACTTTCTGGTCAGAAACTCAAACTACTAGTTAAACCATTACAACTAATTGTGCTATGTGTTATGTTAGGATCATGTAAGAACCCATCGTACTGTGACTTAGGATCTCCTTTATAAAAAGCTTAATGCTTCATAGCTCTGGTATTATGTTGTGTCAGTTTAAATAAGGGTTGTGCAAGGAAAGGAATGAAGTGAAAATGATCACAATTCAGCTGAAAACTGTTTAAGCATTCCCTGAGTAGTCTAGAAAGTGGTTTTAATTAGTACAGGAAAGAAAGACTTGTGAGCAAAGACCAAGTATTTATTAATGGTATTTGGAAAGGAGGATAGTGCAAAATAGTTATCCTGAAAACTCTCTGCCACATTATTTTCTCCTTTCTTTTAAGAGCAGAAATTGGAAATGTGAAGTGTGCTTTTCAGACCTTTGAAAATACTTTATTATGTTTCATACTATTCTATGGTGTCCAACTTTGTGTTATATAGCTCTTTTATTTCTGTTTTAGGACTTCACAAATCTGTGCTTTTAGAAGCAAATAGATGAGGAAAATAGGCAATTAAGCCTGCCTACAGACCAGACAGACTTACTAGCAAGAACAGTTTTGGGTATTTGTTACTAGTAAAAAAAAAACCGAAACCACTTCATCCCCTCACCTCCGCTGTTGTGGTCTTCCTTTGTTGTTATATTTCTGACTATAAAGTTTACAGCAGACTTCTGAATTTCAGCTTTTTTTGTGCCACACACATAAATTGAAACAAGCAGAAATTTACTAAGATGTAATAGTAATGATCTAGACAGTTTAGTCCTTCTCACAGTCATGTATATTTGAAATAATCTACTACAGTAAGGCATTAAATGTGCTCTTGTGACTCCTGGTTTTTTGGTGGTACTTCTACTAAAGATATAAAAATGTGTAACTTGCATTACCTGTAGAATATTGCTTAACATTTGCATAAACAGACATTTACGAAATTGTACCAAGAGGGAAAACGCAACATAATCATATCATAATTGCATAATCAATTCACTGTGATTATATTTTCTCCCTTGATGCAATTTAGTGAACGGGAGTTCGGGTGAATATGAAACAGTTTCTTGCCTACTGTGATTTGTTCAGTTAGTTTTGGGTGGCTTTTTTACTTTAGAAATAGTAAGAAATATCTTTTTAACTTAATTGAGTTCATAAATACATTCAGAATGTATTTCCCTAATGACCTTTTCAGATTGTGCAGGTGTTTCCATGGAGGTTAGATCTGTTTCTCATGGTTTAAATGTCTAGATTCTGTACAGTCTAGATTTAAAACAGAATAATATGGAAAACAATTCATTAATGTAACACTCTTCCATTAGTATTAGTTTGATTATTAAACATCTGTAACATTCCTTTACAGTGGCTGAGGATATAGAAAATCTTTGTGAGCGGAAAAGGTGACGGAAGAAAAGGAATTTGAGATCTGGAAGTTACTTTTAATATATGGAGGAGAAACTATTTAATAGGTAATACAGAATAATAGGTGCAGGAAAATAGCTTAAATATTGGGAGTGTTAGTATAACATAAAGGCACTTGTCAGGTAGATTTTTTTAAGTCTAGTTTAAAGCTTAGTGTAATTTTCTTAATTGTGTATGACGTGACACAGTGGTAAGCAACATGTGGAGTATCACTGACTGTAACATTGATTGATACCCATGGTACTGTATTTAAGACTCCATGGTGTGTTTGTATAGGGTAGAGCATACGTTCTAGCTGCAGTTACTGAAACAGGGATAGATGTCCTTATGTGGGCAACTAGTCAAAAGAACTAGAACCCTGCCATGAAAGTGGTTTTCCTATTTCAATGACACATAATGATGTGGAGGCGGAGGAGAGGAAGCAATAGGAGGTACGTAGGTATGTGGTCCTCACAAGTGCATTACGCATATAAATTAACCAGATGCTATTTACTTTGAACTGCATTGCTATTTCAAATTGTCAGTGTTTTCACACAGGGATAGAGTCTAGGGCTTTGTGTGTGTCAGTAGATGTCACTGAGAAGCTCTGCCATTAAAAGCAGAATACAAAGTCTGCTGGAATATGGAGTAAATCACAAGGCAGTCACAGCTTTATAGCGCTGATTTAGAAAAAAGGGGAATGTAAGCTCTGCCCTGAGAATGTTAGTAGCTGAATGCATACGATCAATAGCGATGCTCAGAAGGAATAGATGAGTACTGAAAAGATGCACTCTTCTTTAAGCAAGGACGCACATTGCTTTTCTTCATGGACTTTGACAACCTTTCAAACTTTTTTATCAGTACTGAGACTCCCAGCCAGGACTTTTTGCACTGTAAAACTTAAGTCTTGGGTGCTTATGTAGCTAATGGAGAAGACGTCTAAGGCCTGGGACAGAGGCCCTTATCTGGATCTAGCTGTGCTTATGGAAGATGTTGCTGCTGCCCAGCTGGAGGTTGCTGCCCTCACTGTTTTGCTGGGAAGAAACGGATTATGTACATGCTTCCTCCTCTGATTTAGGCTGGTAATTTAAACAGATTTTTTGAGAGAAAAGGAAGTGAGTAACAGCTGGTAGAGGTCAGCAGTCAAGAATGGTAAGGTAGAGGGTTTTTTAGGTCAGCGTCGGTCTATGACCTGAGGAAAACAACCCTAAGAAACTTCTGTAGAAATAGGTACTTTCATATTAGGATTGTGCAGCTATAACTTGATTATTTTCTTAATTAGATAGGAGTTAATTTACATGATTTCTCAAATCTATAATTGTTTTAACTTCAGTGAGTCAGTAGATGCTGCCCTGCATGTTTAATAGACACAGGCATAACACTTCTGGGTTTTATGATTGTGAATTTTGGCCTTGCTCTTTACATAAGCAATATTTATGAAAGCAGAATGATGGCTTTGTTTGTTTTGAACAAACACATCACAGATCAGTCTCTGCTTTGGTAGTGATGGACAAAATGATACTGATTTTAAAACCAAAGTGTTCAACTATTATACAGTGTATTCGTAGAGATATCCTAAAACATTTTTGGTGTTATTATGAACACTTCTTTGATGCACAGGTTATGTGAATAACTCCATCATACAAGAATAAAAATTAAAAAAAAGATAGCATCCCCAAAAAGCAAATGAAAAACAAAGCCTCAGAAACCTAAGATTTCTAATAACAAATCATTTAAGATGTGACTAGTCCTGTACGATTGAGTGGAAATACTCATGTGCTTAATTATCTTGTTGAACTGGAAACTGAGCTATTAGCAGTATCTTCAACCAGTACAGGATTAGATGTTTATCTCACTTACATACAGAAGTCCAAGAATTAAACTCCTGGGGCACATTGTTGGTGAATGTGCTGTCTAACTGGGCTCTCCTCCCCTTCTGGAACACCAAGCAGAGCTTTTTTTCTACTAGGATAAGTAAGTGTAGCTTGCAAAATTGCTTTAGCTATATGTCACTGGCTTAGAATTTCTAATTTTAGGAAGTAATACAACAAACATCTTGAAATACACAACTTAAGATTTGCTTACTTTTCCATTAAAATGTTTGTCACATGTCATGAAGTAACTGTTAGTTTTTGGTTAGGTTTTTTCTGAAAGTTGAGTCATACTACACTGAAATGTAGACGATCTTGTTGGAAAATCGTGTGGGTTTGGTTTTTGTTTTGCTGTTTGGTGTTTTTTTTTTAAATTAGCTTTTTAAAGACAACTTTTGTTACATTCTGTTTTCAGGTATCCCGTAAGTTATATTTAATGTTACACTGAGGGCAAGGAGGCTTTGAGAAGAATGTTGCTTTTCTGAAAGGCAGTCTAAAATCCAGACAAATTATTTATTCATTCCTCAATGTTCTAGATGTCTTAGGGATGTACTTTGACATGCATTATTTCTGGCAGCAATGATAACTTAGGCATACCCCACTCCTCCTTCCCTTGCTGCATGTTCCAAATTCTGTATGATATTTGTGGGGCACAGAGGTAAACTAAAACAGCGACTTGGTTTACCATGTAGCAAAAGTGGTACTGGGAGGCATAAGAAAGACCAGCGGAGAATGTAGATATTGCTTAAATATCTGTATATTGTTGGGGTTTTTTTCTGTTTCTCTCCTTTATTTCTCTGAAAATAGGTACTTTGACATAGAGAGAAGCTAGCTGCCGAGGTACTGCTGCCAGACATTGGAACAGGAAATTACAAAGTTGATTTCAGAGCAGGAGTAACGAGAAGAAGATGAAAAAATACACCCTGAAAGTAACAGTTGAAGTATGTATGCTCTGTAAGAATAGATGCCCCCTCACCACTCTGTACATTTAAACTATTTATGAAAGCATGCTTGAAGGTGTGTTTTAGCCCATTGTATAGGAGCTTATGAACAGTAAAGAATGGTGGGTAAAGAGGACAGAAAAGTAACAAGGACTTATGTTTTTTTCTAGTTTTCCCATGTCTTAGGTTGGCATGTTGTAAGTTGCTGGAATCAAGACTTCATAAAAGATGGAAAATTGCAGTTCAGGACTCAGGAAAGAGTCTTAATTGTTCTACAACATTTTCACTTCAGCATTAGATATATGTTATTGCATAGTCCCTGTTTCAGCTGCATCTTCCATGGTAACGGTTCCTTGGGAAGTCAGTACTAATACTTTCTTCTCCATCTGTTCATTGAACATTGTCTTCCAAGTATCAGAAAAAGATAGGGAGCCAGAAAGCTAGCTGACATGCGCTTAAGTTTCATTAAAGGCAATGATGGTTTTGGGCAGAAGATGCAGTGGTTTTAGAAAGTAGCTGCACTGGTAAATGCAGTTTGATTTGAAGGCGTAAGGCCTTCAGTAGTGAAGGTGAACTGCAGTCTTGAGTTGTGAGAGATTTACTGCTTGTTCTTTGCATAGCCTGGATAACCAGGAAAATATATTTGTCTCCAGCTGGCCAAGTGACTGCAGCTTTTCTTTGAGGATTTGAACAAAACTGCAGGTATCCATCTGTGTCATCTTTAGACTTGATTACTGTAGCACACATTTTCTTTGCGTACTTTATACCTGACATTTTCCTCTAATCAGCATTTCCACATGAAACTGCTTATAATTGGGCTTGCTAGCCTAACATGCTCTATATTTTGCATTATTCACAGGTTTACTCTTGGAATTGCTTCGTATTTGATTATCTGACATTTCATATACCCAAAGACTGACTTTATGGGGCATATATTGATACATGTCTGGACAGACTAGCAGCCTGGTCAATTAAGGCCTTTCTGGTTTTCATGAGAGCCTGAATGTTACCATTTCCAAGTCGTGATGCATTGATCTGAGCTGTCTATGTGGATTAGTAATTTTTTTTAGCCTCCTTGCTTACTGAGATCCCTCCCATCTGACATTTTTCTAGCTTCAGCAGATTTTCTTTAGTTCTTGTTTTTTGCATCGTGCAACTGGTAGTGTCTCTTGCAGTTACTTATGATTAGAATTGTACTATTTTTAAGCCTCTGAAAATATTTGAAGTTCTGCACTTATTAATAAATAAGGCTTCAGTTATGACAGCAATAAAAATAGATGAGTATAAAGATTGTATCTGGAATTTGCAGCTGCTGAAAATGGTATTCATGGATTCTTTAAGCACACTTGATATCACACCATGCTGTCCCCCCCCGACCCTCAAACCAAGCATCAGTCTTTTTTCAGGCTTTAAAACTTTGTAAGGTCTGTGAATACTGTGACTTCCATGAAATGAAGAAAACGGCCAGTTTAACTGTTGATACTTTGAGTAGTACTTCCTTACATACATAACCTGAAATACCTTTACAGATACAGCACTTTAAAAGGAAATGGAACAGTATAAACAGCATCTGAGGAAATAAATAAATAGCTTGCCAGATAGTCTGCTTTATTTATGGCCTGACAGCTTACTTGTGCAGTTGGACATACAGGTTTTGACAAGCGTATTTGAGAAGGTGCTTTAGAAATATTTCTCAGCACTAGCTCCTTAGAAAACCCATTGACCTGTAAAAGTATGCTGCTGAGTGCTGTATGTTCATCTGGATAGTAAATGTATTTTGTTATTCATTACTGCTGCTGGTGATCCTGAAGATGTTCTAATGCATACTTTACTTAACTCAGGTTTTCCTCTGTACTTGCAATCAACTGTAACTCTGTTTTCATCCGATTTAGTGTAACAATAGCAAAGAATGGCCCTCGACATCTGGTTACAAGAATAAAGATACAAAAAGTCTGGAAATAGCCCGATGCAAATAGTGTCTGCGCTTGTAGGACAATGCTTTTGTTTTCATCTTCACCTTTAATATATTAGTAATGGGAATGTCGCTGACCTCAGGATGCTTTACCTCCCTTGGAGGAAGCTTGCTGAATCTTTTAAAATATTTTTCTGCATTTCCTTTAGGTATGACATTAATATTACTATTGGTTTTAATATCATGTGAACTGATTCCCTTGATCTCCAGGGAAGGTATTTTGAAAAGAGTCCCCATCCCATCTGTAACACAGGAACACCTCTGATGCATCTGTTGGTGAAAACAGTATTACACAAGGGAAACAAAACAACTCTTGAAAGAATCATTGAAGTTATCTCTGGAAAAATAAAAAACGTAACGGAAAATAAGGAAGAGAGAACTCCAGTTTATAGCTATAAATACCGTTTTATTGCAGCGGTGGACAGGAAATTCCTGGTAGGGAACTGCTTGGTCAGTGACGAAGTGCTTGGGTTTGAACATATTTATGAAACAATTACTCTGAATATTTGCTGCAAATAGATGAGTATTACCCCGACTCCTGTTGCAACTTTATCTCTTTTTTTTCTGTGACATATAAAATCTAGAATTCCTTTCAATTTAAGAGGTAGAATATCAGTGTTTCCTGCTGACACATTAACAATTGATTTGCCCAGGAAAAGTGAAAAAAAATTAAGTTCTTTTAAAAATGTATTGTAGAAGACAAATGGAAACATTTACCCTTGTTTCCATTCATGTGAGGGAGGAAGAGATGAATAAGAACATTCAGATCATGTTTGGTGCGTAGTAATACTTAAATTCTTAATAGAGTTTTGGATTATAAAGTTAAATTAGGTGGCTATCCTTCTTGCACAAAATGAGATGAGAAGAGAGACCTTTTGTTTTAGCATAAATTTTAATGAAATTCCAGAGTACATTGACAGGCTCTTTGGTGCGTCAATAGGGCTGCACTAAAATGCTTGCTGTTTTCTGTGGGGTGTTTTCTGTTGCTTTAAAATGTACAGCAAGCTAGTCATAACAATATGTTCTCCTGAGAATAGTGGTGAATTAAGGCTGGGTTTTTACATTGACATTACCAGCTCAGCTGCATTTTGCTGCCAGAAAAATTTAGTACAGTTTATAGCGGTATTTCCAACTATATTAGTTGTGCTGGTTTGTTGGTATAGTGCATTATAAATACCATTAAATCCTTAATAAAAATTATTGTAAATAATGTGTCTATAATATGTAGAAGTCAGCTGGGGCTGATTTGCATAGGCAGAGGTTGTATGCTGATTGATGACATCCATTACAGTAAGGCTGTATTTGTTTCAAACAACAAGTGGGTAATTATGTGCAGGCTGCCAGGTATAGAAGGTAATTTGCAGGTAGATAAATTATAGTTCTTGATCTCATTGATTGTGTCTGCAGCAGGACTATTGATTCCTATTTGTAAATGTTTCTTACCAGGATAGTAGAAAAACCTGAAAAGAGGGAAACCTGTTCCTCTAAATATTAGGAGATTAGGGGAAAAACCCACTTTTGGGGCATGTGGTTTCAAAACAGTAATTTAGATTACCAAGCAGTAATTGTTCTAGGGAGCTATGAGAGTTATACAGTTCTTCAGGCATTGAAGTGAATGTGGAAGCTGGAAACAGGTGGAG
>Ga0181612_180121_pt1 | contig 14824 bp, 5 predicted proteins | sample HoacroProtozoa21_FD_119630 | JGI IMG/M metagenome (GOLD analysis project Ga0181612, IMG submission 119630) | Hoatzin crop microbial communities from Cojedes, Venezuel. Combined Assembly of Gp0051906, Gp0051904, Gp0051908 | reverse complement strand
GGTTGGACTAGATGACCTTTAAATGTCCCTTCCAACCCCAACGGTTCTATGATTCTATGATTTTGTTGACACTTTGGAAATCGGGACAATGCAATGCATATGTACAATGTTGCCTGTCATGGCTTGCCTTTGATATCTCCTTTTTGAGCTTCTTTATATTAATTGTATGCACCTCTCAGTGGAGGATAATAAGTACTTTGGTATCTGCACTGTGAATGAGGAATCTGTGTGGAGATTTGGTTAACAGGAGTAATTTAAGATACCAAATTGCTGCCAAAATTAACAAACTAAACATATACATATAAGTCTGTTAAATACTAGTGGAAGGGTTTGCTGTGCTATCCAGTAGGTAATTCTGTATTTAAGGTTGTCTTCTTGCTTACAGATGTCTCTCTTCCCTTATTATAAACAAATGTATTTTGCAAATAGTTATGTATGTATGGAAAGAGTATCATGAAAGAGTATCTAATGACTGGTGTCAACTTCTTCCTCCTCTTCACTGTTTCTTTTCATTTCCCTGCATGCCCTAGCTGACATTTGTAGTTTGGGAGCCCGTTATTCAATGTATTCCTGCTAAATTGTGTGAGACATTTCTATGCATAAGGACTTTTGGGGTCAAGACTTTCCTAAACGGGTCTGACTGGGCTGAATCAGTGTTAATTCTGATCCAGACTGAGTGGCATAAAAGACTTCCAACTGTTATTAATTCAAACTCAGCAGCCCTCAGGACCAGGCACAGAGTTTAATGTATGTTTTACAGCAGTACTTGTGTAAAGCTATTAATTGAAACTATTTGTAGGATCTGTGCAGAGTAAGACTTGGTACTGATGATGAATGCCTTCATTGTACTAAGTCACTATGGTTCTAAGTAATTTTGTTGGTTGGTACTTCTCATTTTGTACCTGAAATCAAATAAAAATGATGAATTGCAGAGAAATGAAAAAAGTATAATGACACAATATGTTATTATACCTCATGATTGGAGGTAATGAATTGCAGCAGGAATTAAAGACAAAGGTATACCAGTTAAACTGAATTTAATCTCCCTAAGCAGTGAAATAGATATTGCTGTCAAGCCATAATCTCCTTAGGTTATCCAAAGATAATACGGAATCCACAGCCCATGCATCTTTAAACTGATAGTGTTCAAGTGGCTTAACCCCACAGGTTTGATTCATAACAAGTATTAGGTAATAGTCAGTGTGGGTAAGTGCAAAATCAAACCTCAACCAAAATCAGCCCTGCCCAAACCTGTTAAAAAGCCTTTTGTAAATCTGTGCTTATATGAAGCCTACCTCCAAAGTCTCGTCAGGCAAAATAAGTCTTAATCAGAACACATAAACGTCGTAAAGATCAATGCTCAGCATTGCTTAATAGGCTCAGAGCACTGAAAATAAGAGTTACTAAACTAGCACATTCTTAATGTGGCTGTTGCTGAGACCAAACTGGATGGTGCAGTAAAAGGAATGTGTGTCCTCTTCCTGTCCCCTTGCCCCCTCTCTTTTTCAGTAAACGCATTAAGGTTTATCCCACATTCTATGAAATCCCTCGTACTTACAGGTGGAGCAGGAGTAAGACTGGTTTGGTATCTCATAATTTGTGAATTGTATTATTCAGTGATATAAATAGTCTTGTCAGCATGTGTTTTTGTAATGGAAAAAGCTTAAAGATTTGTAGAAACAGATAAAGTAATCCAATTCTTGAAAAAATTAGTCACAAAAAGAAATTATTTTTATTTTGTGCCAAGAGAGGTAAATTGTGCTTCTTGATTAATAGTCGGCACTTGCTACATATGAGAAATCCTTTTTTAGGTATGCAGGATGCTTTATGCATGCTGATCAGCATACTTTCCACTAGAAAATGTATTCACCTGCAGCCTGACAGAGTTTTAAGAATGATCTTGTAGGTCAAAAATTTTTGTCTTCTAAATCTCAAAACAGGCTTTAGAAATAACCCAATGCAGTTCTTAGCAAGGAGCCTGTTAGATAGCTTTTGTTTAGGTTGTGAGTCCTTTACTATTCAATTTCTTTTATCCGTTAAAATAAAATAATTAAAAAAAAAAAACAGAAACCCAGCACTCTGAGAACAATCATTCTAGGAGCTGTAAAAGTTTGAATTCACAGTACAAAAGGGAATGTTACTCATGCAGGGATTGCTGAATGCTAATAAGCTTGGCACATCAACTTGCTGCAGCTCCTTATGAGTCCTGTAATTCAAAAAGTTCACCTTGAAGTTTGCATATAATTTTGCCATTCATTGTGCACGTAACTTTTATTGTTCTAACTGGTATTCTTTTACAGACTAAGAATCAGACAACCACATTTGAGTAGCAGCTTTGTCAACACATTAATTTGTGCTGGTAATGTTTTTTGTCCCTAGGTCACTTCCCCCCCCTAATTTCAATTACCATGATATAATCTGATTTTATTTTCTTTCTCTTGTAACTCCCACTATTATCAACAGACATTTCTTTTCCAGTTAAACATGTTACTTACTGTGCTTTTTGTATTTCAGCCTAGTTTTGGATTAACCTTTCTTTTACAGCTCTCATAATGCTACAGATTTATTGTTTCTTTTTTCATGTATTTCAACATGCAGACTGTATTTCTGCTTCAGCTTTTTCATTTTCAGTAGAGCTTCTATGCACCTTGCTTGCTTTCTAGATGCTTGCTTGTCTTGACCTTGCACCTCTATTGATAACTACCCACTGTCTCCTCATCTTCTGTGCTAGGATCCTGAATGTTTCAGATCAATTAATATGAAGTTGAAAGTTTACACAATCTTTGGGATTTTCTGTTTAGGCAGTTGTCAGGAAAAAAGAATGGAAGGAGAATACACAGAAGATGCAGCAAAGGGTTAAAACTAAGCAGTAAAATATTTCTGTGCCTCTTTCATTTTATTTTTCTACTGGGTGAAGAATACATACATTATTTGGGAAAATAAACCAGGAAATTTAGAAAAGTAAGGGTTTCCTTATGAATTTACATGGAAATCTTGTGGATAGTATTTCTCAGGGCTCCAAGTGAATAACCTTTATATTTTTTTCATCCTTTCTCATGCATTATAATTGTGTGTGTGAAGGGGTATAATATACAAAATGCTGAGCAAACAAATAAATCAAATGCTTAGACAATGAAATATTAATTTAATCAGTAATTAAAAACACCTTGTGAGGCTAAGATATATATATCATAGTCTCAGACCTGGAAATGAGTATGCATCTAAGTAAGTTATAATGTCATGTACAAAATAATGTTTCACGGGTGTTAAAAGAAAGACTGGAAAGCCAGTACTTGGGGTTAAGCTTCTGTGGAAAGGTAAATGAGATTTCTACAATTTTATTTTCTGTTGATATATTTAAACCCTCCGCTCCTCTTCCCCCTTGCCCCTGTCTGTTAGGTTGTCTTGCATGTAAATGGTAAAATTTTCACATGACACCTTCAATAACAGTCTTAAATTTTGAAAAATGTGTATATCTCCCTGCAAACATAGTCTGAGATACAAGCATAGAAAAAGAACTTGAAACAAAATGAGTTCACCTGACTACCTTCTGTCTGGAAAGCATTTCATCTCTATTTGCTCCTCTCCAGAAGACAGCTGGCTATAGGGAGGGAAGATAAACACCCGTGTCTTTTCTTCTCAGCAAAATATCTCAACCATGACCAAGAAGGATTGCCCATAGGCATGAAAGATGTGGTACAAAACATCTATTCAATCTTTGTCTCTTCTACAATCACCACTTAGTACAAATTTGTAGTATGAAGCTTTTCATGAAGATGACTTTTCAGGTGAGAACTGGGCCAAGACTGATTATCCTTGCTCGGCCCACGGGACAGGCGTCCGTCAGAAGTTTACAATACTCGATGGTTGTTTTGAACTTGCGACAATGTTGAACTGCATAATCTAACTTTTTGTAACTCTGCACTCACTGTCATGAAATCTAAAAACTTTAACATGTAAAAGCCATACTGTTACAAATTACTTTCCTGCCACATCAACTTGTTTTTCTCAACCAGCATCACCTAGGCACTAACAAAATCTCCTCAGCTTCCACTAGCTGCAGCAGTTCCTTAGCTTCAGATGCTTCTGAGTGTAGACTTCCTCCTCTCACCAGAACTGGGGTTTATAGTCTGGCTGTAGCCGTAGAACACAGAGAAGACAGTTAGAGTTAAGCTATGGCCATGGAAAAGCTGCATGCATCAGGCAAAATACTTCCAAAAAACTTTGGGATTCATTAACACCTTTCTGCCTGGCTGTGGAGAAGGCTATGTTTGGGATATAGTATACAGTCCTGCTCTTCTGCAATCACGGATGGTGAAGTGTAAAACACAAGAGACAGAGAGTTGATTTTGGAGGAGCCTATCTGTTTGAAAGGAGGCTGAAAGTCCTCTCTTTATATCACTTCATGTGGGAGGAACAGGAAGGAAAGGAGTGAGAAGAAAAAAGCGAGTAAGCCAGTTGAAAAGACTATGTACAGGAAAAACAGATTTTTCAATGATGTTGAGTACATTTGGGCTGGACACCAGAAGATGATGTAAGCTTCACCTATTCCTTGCAGTGGTAATGGAGGATCTTAAAAAAAAGAAAATCTATGTTAAATGAAATTTAAGATATTTATGAGCAGGATTGTGACATCCTTGTTTGCAATAGCAGGAGATCGGATTTACTGACCTGGAAGTCTCATATCAGCCCTATGTTTTTAAGCTACACACCATTAATAGAGTCATCAAAAATGAAGACCATATTTGGACAAATCCTGAAAGGTATATTTAACTACTTAACTAACCACCACAAAATCGGTGGGCAGATAAAAAAATGGTTTTCTAGTCTGCCCACAAATTCATATAGTAGAAAAGCGTGTTTGATTAGTGTTATACTACCGTAGATGGATAGTACTGAGCAGCCAGAAAAGCAGCTCACTTGCTAGGGTGGTGTATCTGACGCAGGTCAGATATGAACACCTTGATTGCCACTGGAAAGAAAGCTTGCAGGAATGCAGATGTGCATTCTTGTTTGCAGAAGATAGAGAAGAATAATGTGCACATATTTGATGTCATGGGAACAGCAAACCTGTCTGGAATATTCTCAGCAAGGCAGAGCTCCAGGAGCTTGTTAAAAATAATATAAAATTAAAAAATCTGGTTATACATTAGCTGCACACTGCTAGAGCTGAAGCTATTGGAAGGAAGCTAGTGGAAGGGAGCGTGGTGTTACACAGGTGCCAGATGGGAGAGCTGGATCCTAGGAGAAAGAGCAAAGCTGCTTATCTCAGTAGCCTGTCTGCTGTAAGCTGAGAGTTCCTAAAGCCGAGCTCCTATGCTAATACTTCTTTTCAAAGAGTTGCTTTCAGTAGCTTTGTGGGATGGCAATGGATTTTTCGGTCTGTTCTCCACTTCTGATGTTCTGTTCCTAAATACTGTTGGGCCACGTTACATTTCTGCTGACATCATCTGTAATTTAACACCATCTTGGCTACCTAGAGATTTTAAAGAGAGCACCACATAAAACTGAAGTAAATATTCACATTGCAGTAGCAGCATTGGGGTTGTTTGCTAGCCTCTTTCACACTCCATAAAACATAAGAAAGTGAGGTGATTGTGTTATGCTGACGGCTTGATAGTGTAAAGGAAGTGATAAATAGCCATGTTCTAGGTGGCTGATCTGGTGAAGGATAGCAATACAGAAATTAAGAAAGGGAGAAAGGCACATGCTTTTGCTGAAGAAATTTGCAAATACTGATTTGCTCTTTAGCTAAATACACAATTTTCTAATTTATTCTTTTTAAATAGGAAGAAGGAACTCTGTTATCACATCAGATGATGAAATTAAGTTTTTTATTCCCTGCCTAAGTCTTCCATCTGGTAGCAATGTAAGTTCATTGTGATAATAAATATATTCTTGCTGAAAGGTCTCTGACATCTCTCTACAGGAATTCCCTGTCAGATAAAGTTCAAATTTTGATAATTAATCTATTAAGCTAAGTAAATCTTTTGGACAGAATAAGAAAGTGTAACTTAAATACTGCTTGACAATTTCTGCAGTTATTTTGAGTCTTTGAGCTCTTCAAAATGTGTCTTGGATTGGTTAAGATAAAGTTGGCAGGACCACCAGGTTATAATCAGCACCATAAAGTTGAGTTGGAGGCTGGTCACTACTGGTGTACTGCTGACGGCAGCAGCCCTTCCCTGCTATTTGGCACTGGTGAGACCGCACCTGGAGCACCATGCCCAGTTTGAGGCTCCCCAGTACAAGGTATAGGCTAAGGAACTGGACCAAGCCCAACAGTGGGCCACTGTGCTGGTCAGGGCTGGAGCACGGGGTGTGAGAGGAGAGCTCAAGAGCTGGGCTTGATCAGCCTGGGGAAGGCTGAATGGAGGGAGCCCCTACTGCTGTCTGCTGGGGGGCTGTAGGGGGGACAGAGACAGACCCCCTTCAGAGGGGCACGGTGACAGGATGAAGGAGCAGACATAAGCTGTAATGCAGGCAATTCCCATTTGAAATTGGGAAAAATAAATATTCACAAAGAACTGCAGCAGGTTGCTCAGAAAGGCCGAGGAATCTCTACTGTTGGAGATACTTGAAGCTTGACTGGGTGAGGTCCTGAGCAGCCTGTTTTAATTCTGAACTTGGATCTGAGATCTTCAAAGTAGGTTCTGCTTTGAGCACGGGAGGTAGACTAGATAACCTCCAAAGGTCCCTTCCATCATAAACAATTCTACCTTCCTGTGAAAATTGTTCATTCAGATAAGAAGATATTTTTCTCATACTTGCAAAAGGGTAAGCTGAGGCAGCAGTTAAATAGGCTGTCTAAGGCAATAAAGGTATTTGGTGGCATCAGAATTCAGTAAATATTTGCTTTAAGCCTTTCTTCTACCTCTTTAAAATGTGCCTTCACATATTGTCATAGCATCTGTGTTAACTTACTGTGACAACTTTTTTGCAGCAGACTACTGATCTATGAGTTTTTAAGCAACACTGAGTATACAGTTAGTTATGTTCTCTTCAGGCTTCTTTTTTTAAATTTTTTTAAAAAAAAACAGCCCTTGCATATTTTCATTTCTCACAGTGAGCAGACCACGTCAGGAAGATGTGGTAGTTTCATTGCGTATGGGAATGTACAAGGTTAACCATTGTCTTTAAGCAGACAATAGAATGACATAGAAGTATGCATTCATTGATCTCAGCTGAAGTCTAGTTTTTACAAGTTATTATTGTTCAAGTAAATGCGGGAAAAGGTAAACTGATTTCACATATATGCATTCATATGTGTACACATACACCCCAGACTGATTTGTTTAATAAAATCTCCAACACATAGGAACTGGAAAACGTTGACTTTACAGAGCTACTGGAGGAAATCGCATTTACTGCTCCTCAGCCAGGCTGTGCACCGACACAGCGTTCCTTTCATGTTGGTCAGCTTCTGAGGGACAGGTGCTGCAGTCGGCTTTGCAGGTGCTGTTTAGTGCCTTCTACTGCCTGTCAAGTGTATGAGATCATTTACCCCAATTCAGTAAAACAGGAGGTTAGAGCCTTCACATTTATATTTAAAAGCTTTCCAAAGCCCTTAGTAACTGTAATTGATGGGCATGTTACCTGAATGTAAACTGATAATCACTTTTCTCTGAGCCGTGAAGCTTTTGCTTTACTCCATACCTAAAGTAGCAGTGGTAAATATTTCAAAATTTAAAGCTGTAACAGTATATTTGCAAGTCCTACACCCCTGAAATCTGTTAAACTCAGGGCAAGGGTTCTGCATACAAAGTCAGTCAGTATCTGTCTCCCCCCGCTTCTATTTTTAATTGAAAAATTATGACTCAAAGCAGAAATGAAAGATTCAAATTGTAGTCCATTTACTAGAAAGAAGCTCATCCTATTTGTGAGGTTTAAATTTTTCTTTAAAATACAAGAAAAGACTTCTGCTAAGTGCTTGTATATAGCACAGCTGTAAATTCTTGTTTATCTGCTGTGCTGCAGTTTGTGTGTCTGCGTTTCTCGTCTTGTGATTACTGAAGAATGATTTTTTCTTTATTATTTGAGAGCTCTACAGTGCTGGCATTTATCAAGAAAAGACACACAGCACAGCCTTACATAAATAATGGCACTGGGCCAAGTACAGCTGAGGTGGTTGACAGCACAACTCCATTGCAGTCAAAGGAATTGCACCATGGGTGAGTTTGACCATTGGCTCGGGTTATGTAGGACTTCAACACAACAATTTTCAGTAATGCATCAGCTGTTTAAGGTAGTCTAGTCTGGTTTTGCTTTTCAGTTGAGTACTGTATTTGAGCTATCTCAAATAAAGGAGCTGAACTTCTGCTCAATGGAGTGAATGGGTTTTTTGTTAGTGGGCTACTTTTGCACTTTCTGTTCTCACTTAACCTGCGTGAGAGCTAAATAACTCAATTTCATGAAGTGGCACAACAATAGTCCTGGGGTCCAGTGAATTCCTGGGAAGAAGCACTGTGCTGAAAATTTTGTGGGTTTTGTGTTCTGCTCTTGTACTTAAAATATTAAGTACAAGACACTTAAAGTTTTATCACATTTTAAGTGATAAGATGGTGCCTGTTGCCTGAATGCAAGCATTCTTTTGTACTATCATTAGAAATCTGCAGACAGTACTGATTTTTAGTGGTGCCTGTTTTGGTTTATATCATTGGCTGTTGTGTGGATCCTTTTGTACTAATCAGCCTCCTAAATAAAGGATAAATGAGCAAACAACTTATATTGTGCGAGGGTAGAATAAACTGTGCTAAGTATTTAGTAGTAGGGAGGTCAGTAAGTTTATAACAGATTAAATTTACATACTAAAAAAGCCAGAGGTTTGTCAGAGGAAGCTAAAAGAGATTTGGATGTTAAATTTGATGGGTATGAAAAAATGACAACCTGATCCAGACCTCAGATTCATATTGCTAAGTACTGCTGAGTAAGTGTCTCAGCATTAAATATAGGTGCCTGTCACGTGAAATTCATTAGAATTCAGGCCTGTTTTCAATCAATCATCACTAACCCATGATTGTATCACACATTTTTCAATAGTAGGTATTTTTCTTAAAGTCAGGTGTCAGGGTCACGTAGTGAAGTGAGAAACTGTGGCATATGTTTAAAGCAAATGGCCACAAAGATATGTCTCGAGACTTGAAGAAGTTAAGTGCCCACTAAAAAACCCAAAAGGCTAGTGATCCAAAAGGCTAGTGAGAAAATGTGAAGGATTCCAATGATATTTTGTTGTTTGTTTTTTTTTCTAAGTATCAGATTTTATGCCAATATTTCCAAGCTTTATTGGGGGAGTGGAGAAGACTGAACTCAACTATGATATTGAGTAAAAACAAATTGTAGAAAACACTGTGTGAAGAGGCAATTAGAAAGCAATCCAACGCACAGTTCAAGCTTTGCAACTTTGTGTGATATTTTACATTTCATAAAATAGCTTTGCCTTCTCATTTGGTGGGAAAAAGAATCCTCTTGGAAATAAGGTGTCATTTAAAACAATAAATCCATTTACAAGTTTTTTAAGGTACATCCAAAATTCGTGTTTCAATGACTGTAAGCTTTGAATGCAACTTTCTTGAGTATCTGTAAGCAACTGTTATATTTTATCCTGAAGAAGAATATCTAGCCCTAAAGTGGAGATGTAGCTAGTTCTTGTAGTCTAGCAAATCCAGTGATTTCAGTTCCCACTCATTTGGGATCAATCAATAGCTCTAGAAGAAATGTGTCTAATGATAACATAGGAGAACTTGATGGAAAAGTTTGAAGAAAAAGATTTACCTCTTTCACATAAACAACAAAAAAATAGAATTTCCACAACTACATTTTTTAAATATTCCATTAAGTATTTAAGTATTCCATTAAATAAGAAATATCTGTTTTATTTATTGTTTTAATAGTATAATTTTCTCAAAATTATGCTATGAATATGTTGGATAGAGATTTTGGAAAAAAAAGCCAACGTGACCCCAAAATCTGCGTCTCCTTTTAATGTAAAGAGGGGTAAGAAAGTGATTAAATAAATGTGTTATTCTAACAACATGGGGTTGTACAGGCTGTATACTGTATGGCTGTGAGCTCCTAGAGATTCAAGCCAGTATATGTCTGTGTTCAGCTTGCTTGTAAGTCATAGCCTGAAGCTAATATTTGCTCTCACTTACAATTTGTTTTATTAGCTGCTGTCAGCCAAACAAATCAGATTGCTGGAGAAACGCAACGGGATCTGTAATTGTCTCTTCCTTAGAGGCATGTTTCACTGCAAGCAGACAGTGCATAAAACATTCTTTATATTTGGCTCCCAGACCTTCAGAGATTATGTGCTAGGGACAGCAGAGACACCTGTTAACCCAAATGGCCATAGCCTTGACTCTCTCAGAGGTAAAAAACAATGCTAGATAGATGAGTAAGCAGAAACGTACCATGTTCTGCAGTGACAATTTTTAAATAGGTTTACCAAGTTAGTTTCTGAGTAATATAAATGTTTCACTGGATAATCAGCCCTGCCTTTATTAATGATCAAATTACTGAAAAATAAACTATATGAACTATATATAAACTGTCTGTGGCAAGCTATAGTAGGTAAGATCTCCAAACAGGGGAAACATCCCAGAGAAACTAGGTGGTCCTTTCTTTGACTGAAACTACTATTGCCAATCTACGAAGCTAAATACATATTTCACAGCTTGTTGCTTCTTGAATACATTCAGCTGTGTTAATTTTGTGTGCCAACTACTTTTTTAGAATACACTGAACATAACAACTAGTTTTTCTGCCAAAATGGCCTCTATCAAGCCTCCCTCCTGCATTTAGCCAGCTACAAATGCTGTTGCGTGGTAGTTAATTCCAGTACCATCAGTGTTTTCCTTGAATTATTATAATAAGTGTACTTCTTTCATTGCTTTGTAATGTGAATGCTCAGTTCTCCCATTTTCCAGAGGGGACAACAAGGCTATTGCTGCCTTGGCAAACAGAGGACTTGGAGAAGATGCACAGGCTAATACTTTGCTTGCCTCCTGTTGCTTCTCTTCTTTAATATACTCAGGTTCATGTAAAACAATTCATTAAAGCATGTCCTTAAAATCTTTCCAGGGAAGAGGGGAGATTCATTCTGTTTGTGTTACATGTGGTGCCTTAGAGCAGCTTCCCTGTTGGGCTAGCCTGCACCTGCCTGTCTGTCATCTCCCTGGACAGTCTGGAATTATACTTGCAAATAGAATTGTCAACTTTTGTCTGGATTTGAACACAGTGACATGCATGCTAATTCTCCTGTTCCTTCTCAGCCTCAGGCTAAATAACATTAATTTTCCTTGAATCGTTTCAAGAGGAACATTCTGTACAGGGCATAAAATTGGATTTGGTCACTCAGGGTTAAAACACTGAACACCTTTATTAATAACTTGCCAGAGTGAGGTTACAGTGTGCAATAGGAAACACATTTTGGGGGGTTCTAGTATAAATGAGAAAATCATCCAGCTCAGATAAGTCCTGTAAAACAAAGCCTCAGACTAGATCGGGGCCATACAATTATCTTAACTCTTTCATTGCAAATGTGAGTCAAGTGTAGTTTTTGGCAGCAGGGAGCAATCTGAAATGATGTGCTTATGCTTGCCAAAGCTATATTTCTAAGGTTGCTTCTTATTTAGTATCTAGCTACAAAAGCAAACCAGCAATGCGCTAACCTTCAAATCATAAGCGGTTCCCATTAGACAATTCTAAAAAAAATATGAAGTCTTGGCCTACATTCCCAATACATGCAGTGGGGCACTTCATTACGGGAAGAAACATTAAAGTTTCTATTCCCTCAGTTCTGTGCATTTCAATTTCATTTTTCCTGATGAATTATGGGACTTGGGGCTGAGTCTTTCTCCAGCACGCACGTAAAAGAAAAGTAAAACATCCCATCTCAAGGAGAGATTGCAGTTAAATTTCCTCAGCTGTATTGTAAAACCTGCTTATTAAGTAATTTAAGATACACTTATGGAGGTTGTGGCTAGCAGGTTCAAATTTATTGGGGTACCCAGTCTGTAAGCGCTATAAAGAAAACATTAAGAGAGGCACAATGGGTATTGCTTTGGCTGCTAGTAGTTATCTAGTCTAGATTTTCAAGTTTGAGTAAGGCAAGCAAGATAGATTTTGTTTATCAGCAATGTATAGAAGTCTGGCTATGCTAGAACTGGTTGTTGCTTTTCTGCACCTTCCTCTCTCCTGCTTTCTGAGGATTTTTAATTTCTCCAATTATTTCCGTTAGCCTTTGCTCCATTGTCCCTGAGGGGGAGGGACTGTCACACTTGGATGGTGACTTTTAGGGCATTTTTCAGTAACAGGGTTAGGTTAGAACAGCTCTGAAAACTCCCTGTGACTCTTCTGAGCAAGAGCCCTACATCTTGACACCTTTGTACTTCTGTTGTGGTTTAGACATGGTTCAATGGTGAAGTTACAATGAGCCAGATTACAGATTGTGGAGGAATGGTACACATTAGTTATTAATGTACAAAAACAGTGTTATAGAAGGCTGCTATCAGGCTCCAAGTTTGCCTGGTTTACCCCAGCTACATTAGTTGGGCTGATAGGATGTTACCTGGCCAGTAGGACTCTCCACAGGTTTTGCAAACAGCTGCTTCATAACCTCTTCAAGAGCTGGTAAACTGATACACAGAGACCTTGCTTATGGTGAGGCAGGCCAATTTACTGATGTGTAGACTTAGATTGCAGTTCTGCTTCAAGGAACTTCTTTTGTCTTCGCATTTCAAATCAAGAGAAACCTTTTCACAAACAAAACAAGTCAACATCTGACTTCATGTTAATTGTTGTTTAGCCTATCGTGTGCAAATATTATCAGAGGCATTAAGTTAAAAGGAGGAAGGAGTGGATATTGCATGCTCAGGCATCCAGCTTTGCATACACAGAAGGTGAGAGTCATCTCCTTGTCAGTTGAACTGTCTTGAAGGTTGCAGCCTTCTCTGAGCATCAGAGCTGCTTACTACCCTGGAACAGAAAACTAGTTAATTACTTTTTTTTAAGATGCGTTCCAAGAGGATTTTTTTATCTCCTTCAGAAAAAGCTCAAAGAGTTAGTTAGAGAACAGCAGGAATGAGAGCAGCTCAAGAAGCTCATTGCTGTTTGCCTGCAACAAGAAATCATTTAAGACACTAAAAGTCTAATCAGAGTTACAAAGATCTTAAGGCCTTTCCCACTCCAGGAACAGAGTTGTATACTAGCTCAACCTACAACAGAACGACACAGTTGCTGGCTCCACGGTCTGCCCCAACCACCAGGTACAGAGATTTTGTCTGACCTGTTTTACATCTACATTTTGAAACACTGACACTGATCTCTGCCATGGACACATGGGCCTTGTGTCACACAAGTGGTATGTACAGCATACCAGTTGCCTCATCTGTAACTTCTTTTGTCCCCTCTGGATTTTGCTGTGTTCTCTGTAGGCTGCAAGAAGCTTGTGCATGATATCAGCAGTTTGGAAGAGGTTTTTTTCTACATCAATTTTATGTGTATTTGGGGTATTCATATATTAATGCATGTATGTAATATGTACACACATGTATTTATAACTATATACACATACACACAGTTACTAGCAGTTATGAAAGCTTGAGCTTTTTTCTTTTTTCTTTTTTTTTTTTTGTATAAACAGTAATTTACATTGGAAATTGCATCACTGTAGTATTCAGTGCCAGAGCACCTGACATGAGTTTTTGGTTGGGTGTGGAAACTATTGCCCCATATTAATTCCTTTTTACATTGCATTTCCACCTCACACAGTTAATTGGTTCCAAGAGTCTCTGGTTGCTACAATCTTCTGCAATGCAGCTTTGTTTGACAGCAGATATTATTCATGTTTTCATCAGCATTGTCAGCTCCATATTTGAATTTCAGAGCTTACTACTAGCTGATTAGAAAGTGTGTACATTAATACATATGCTCATGTTACCACATCTTTTCTCTTTTATCTGGCTCCTTTCTGCAGGTGTTTCCTTCTGCCCCATGTTGCCCTTTCCCTCTGAGAGTACAAAGGCGCATGTGTCAAAGAAGAAGGAGCACAGAATGAGTCATGTTCTGTCACAGAGAAGGCCACTGTTCTTGTATGTCTTGTACGCTTTTTCGTTGACAAGTTATCAGATTTTCTTGATGTCATTACTTGTTCCTTGCAATGGAGATGTCTACTGGCTGCTTAATGAGGTTTTGAATGACAGTCAACATCTCTGCATCCAAAAGTAACAGATGTAAGTATTTACAGTATTTGAATCAATATTAAGTAGATCAGGAAGTAACATGGGGTGGAGGTTCTTTGTCTCTTTCACACATGCATAGTTAATCTGATTTTGTCTGGGGACCTAAAATTATGTTCATGCTTAGATCTTCCTATTCTTCCCTGCACTTCATTTCACCAGTCTTAAGAACAGGTAACACAGGTTGGCTTGTTGTGATTTGTCTGTGTGAGTCAGCCAGGGGAAATGTCACTGAATATGGGAAATGTCATGGTGGATTTTACTCTAAAAGCTAGTCAGATAATGGAAACACTTGGTAGTTTTGTTGTTCGCTAGAGCAAGAGTAAGCTTGTGACAAAATTAAGCATTTTATGTCTTTCTCTTCTCTCCTTTTCTTTTACTTCTTTCCCTCGCCCCCCAATGAATTTGTCCACAACAAACAGTAACCCGAACTGCAAATTTCACATCAGTTACTGAATACATAGGCCAATGTTGATGTCACGCTTTGTGTCTTGCTGGAGACGGTCTGCTTTCTGCAGACTTAAAACAGATTTCTCTTAACCACATTATCTCTGTCACACCCCCTCCCCCCCCCCCCCCCCCCCCCC
>Ga0181612_155541_pt1 | contig 14825 bp, 4 predicted proteins | sample HoacroProtozoa21_FD_119630 | JGI IMG/M metagenome (GOLD analysis project Ga0181612, IMG submission 119630) | Hoatzin crop microbial communities from Cojedes, Venezuel. Combined Assembly of Gp0051906, Gp0051904, Gp0051908 | reverse complement strand
GGTCTCACCAGAGCGGAGCAGAGGGGCAGAATCCCCTTCCTCACCTGCTGGCCACGCTGCTGGGATGCAGCCCAGGGTACCATTGGCCTTCTCTCCTGCGAGCACATAGGAAAGGGAAGTTGTTTTTTTACAGGGAGGCAAACCATGTTTGCAGCGCTTTGAGAGATGCAAAGATAATACCTTCTCAAACATCCCAGAGTAATTCCAAATAGTACTGCTCTCTGAGTTTTTCTGTTTGTTTTATGTGGATGGGCTAGGGAATTTCACAACCAAACTTCAAAGGTTAAAACTAGTGAAGTCAGTAGGAAAATATGTGAATTTAACCTTTGGCTGTAGCTATGTAAACCACTTAATTTCATAAAGTTTGCACTAGAATGACAAAAGGCTTGCCCATTCTGATTGTCAGAAGGACATAAACTTGGAGTGTTGGGAAGAAGAGAAACAGAGCTCAGGCAAGTGCCCTTCAGAGTTTGCTTGTGAGTGCACTTACTTTGTGTGAATGTTTCTCATGGCAATGTATACACAGATAACTTGACCTTCTCCAGGGCTCCTCTGTTGTGCAGGATCCTGCTCTGGCTTGTCTGAAACCAGGCGTAAGGGCTGCTGGTGCTGGGGCGAGGACCCCATCAGTCACCGTTGTGCCCTCAGGGCTGGCTGAGAGGGGAAATCTAGCTTTTGGCTTTCCTGAGGGCAGTTCAGCGTCCGTGTATCCCTCTTGGAACCCCTTCAGGACAGCTGCAGAGGAGAATGTCCTGGAAATATTTGCTTTCCTGTCCTCAAGATTTCCTTTCAATGGAGAGGCCTCTGAAGATCAGAGCAAGACACTTCCAGTGAGAAGAAGTGTCACACTTGGAGTGAGACCCGTGGGCTCAATGGTCACAGTCCGGCAGGTTGCACACATGCAGCATGGCCCTGGGAACAACGGATGCAGAGCTACAGCAACGCTCACTTGAGAAGCTGGACAAAATATTCCCACAGTAACACTGAGAGGCATTTTGCTGGCAATTTTTCGTGTTCCCAGCCCTTCCATGTGCAGAGCTTGGCTAGCACCTAGCCGAGAGGAGTGTGCTGAGGGATCTTCCCAGCATTGTGGGCTTGCCCCTGCTTATGCCAGCAGCAGTGCCAGTTTGTCTGGCAGGAGTCCCCGCTCCTCAGTGAGCACAGCCTGGGGTGGGCTGTTGCGAGGCAATGCTGCCCAAACTTTGATCTGCCTAGCTGGGAGCCAGCTCAGACCTGGACATGATGCTGGGCTTAAGCAAACATTCTGTGGCCATGGCTGGAGAGCTAACCTGAGTCCGGTCACTTCTGAGCATGAGCACAGCGTATTTGATAGCAGAGCTCAATAATGACACAGAATATTTTTTTGCTGTGCCATACTTTCCCAGGAACGAAGAGGGAATTAAATGTCTTTTCTCCAGCTTCCCATTACATTGCATTATTGCTGCTGTGTCCCTGTGGGACAGAAACTCAGCTGCCACTATGTGTGGCTACAGCAGAACAGGGACCTGACATCAGCCATGGGTCACTGAGGTGGCTTTAGAGTAAATCAGCAGTAACATGGTTGTTGTTGACTGTAACGCAACAACATAAACTGAACAGGGGCCACCGAAGTGGTTCTGCTGCAGCCATATCACCTGGTCTAGCAACTAAAAATACTCCAATAATAAAAAATAGTCTGGTTGCTGTAATCACAATATTTTAGGCAAATCTCAACTTTCGTTAAAAAAAGAAAAGAAAAGGTTAGGTTGTCTTCTTCCTGAGCCAGAGAAAAGTTTAAAACGTTCAGCAAATATGACCCTGCATTTCAAAGATCAGAAGTTAGTTCCTACCCAGAAAAGCAAACACCATCCACAAACGGTTGTTGAATCGTGTTATTATTTATTGATTTATTTTTAATTTTTTTTTTAACTTCGTGATTTTAAAGATAGTACTGTGATGCTGGGGCAACTGCAGTCAAGATTTTGATCACTGAATATTGGCAATGCTTTGTAAACTGTTACAGAGTCAATGAAGGTACTTCACAGCAGTTGGAAAGATCAAGATAGATCTTGGATGAACCTTGCTAATTAGCGCTAAATACAAAAAGCGTGTGCACTGACTGCCTTGCTGAGTTTCCATATCGAGGTGAGGAGAAACTGCACTGGTATTCTTACTTTCTCTGTTCTGCTTGCTACCTCTGTGCTACAGAATTATCCAAAATATGTACTGAGTTTTCACTCATTCTACTGTTTCTTAGGGTGTGTATTTGTTACTGAAATTATAATTCCTTATACTTGCTGTCTGAACTCATATTTATAGGAAAGAAAGGTCCTTTTGCACCTCTGCCAAGTTTAATTTTGTAAAAAAGCTCTCCTTGGGGTGTGAGCAAGAGCATGATGACATAGGTGTGCCTGGGACCATGCTCAGCATTAGAGTTTATGTTTTTAATGCCTTATCCGGAGATTACTTAAATATATGAATGCAAATATTACATTCATTGAGTAGCAAATGGGTGAAACATGATGTGAGCCACCTTGCTGCATCGTCTGCTGCCCGGTGGAAATGGACAGCAGGGGCAGAAAACAGATTGTTCTGGCGGGCGGGATGTTTGGGTAGGACTGCGTGCTGGGGCAGAGCCCTTCAGCAGGCAGGTGGCTGGGAGCGGGCTCAAGCCTGGCTCCCGTTCAGTCCTGGCAAGGCCACTTGGCTGAGCTCGGGGTAATTAGGATGTGACTGCATTTGGGGAAGTCAGGGATGATATTCTGCCATCAAACCGTTGACACGTGACAGGGGTGACTGCGGTCAGGAGCGTTGTGGTCAACAGAGGGAGATGGGTGTCTGTGGAGGGGATTTAGTTGGCCAGATAGCCACTATTTAAGACCCTCAACCAGGTGCCTGAGACTAGGTAGGGCAGACCCAGACTGACATGTCAAAAATACCTGTAAAGGCATTGTCCTTTTTCATCTACACCATAGTTTTGCTGTGTAGTGGAGGCAATGCAGATGTACCTACCCAACTGGAGAGTGGGGGAGATAAATGTATTCATATTTAAGAGTCTCGTTCTCATTGTACGTTTGGATACCTTAAGTCTTCCAGCATCTCTGCGCCTGAATTCCCTCATCCATAATTCAGACATGTTTTGAGACTGAGGTGTACCGTGATGCTGTACAACTTCTGCACATCACCGTCAGTGAAGAGGCTGTGAGCAAGAGTTGTTTTTTCCACGGTGCTTAGAGAAATGAACCCACACCCTGACACTGAGACGAACTGGTTGTAACAACAATTCCACTGATGTTAACGACAAGCTCAGATTCTGCTGGCGTTTGCACTAGCGTAACTAATAGCAGAGCTTGCTCTTCTCTCCTCTCTTGGCTGTAACCGTTCAGCCCTGCTGCTGTAGGGAAGGGAAGCTCTTCAGGACGGCTGGCTCATACAAGGACAATAATGATAGCCGTAATATTTTACACATCTTCTGTAAACAGTGTTTGTTGGCAGGAGGGAAGAGGGAGGAGAAGATTTCTTTAAGCAATACTTTTTTGAGTGGGGAAGTATAACTAAAAAAATGAGTGAGGTTTACCAGGAGCAAGTTAGAGTTTGTTATTAATGTTGATTAGTTTTGTTCTTTCAGCTTTTAGAGTGTGTGGCTGAGTGATAAGGGACATGCATGAATGTTTATTTGATTAGAGCTGGCAACTAAGTCCAGAGGGTGGTTGCTTTTGCTTGGTGCTGTTTAATAGCCAGATAATTTCTTTGGTATCGTTTCACAGACAGCCAGTATGAGTCGCATCATTTAAGGCAGTCGTCTACCTCCTGGGGTTGTTTCCAATGATGTGATGATTTTCTCCTGGCTTATTTGCTCATTTTTCTTCGTGATGAGAAGTGGACTGTTGCCCTCTGATTGGAAAGAAGCTCCGAAATACCTGGCTCTGTCTTCACTGGGAGATATGTAGTAATTAAAATATGGCCAGTCCAGTGAGCTAGTGGTATGTAAATGTTCAACTCTGGTTTCCACTTGAAATGTATCAGATAGATCAGTGGGTAAATTGAATGCTGAGGGGCTCAAAATTATTTTTCTTCTGAGGTAATCCCAGTCTGTAAACATTTAGTCTCTGGCTCCACAGAGCTGCCCAAAAAAAGCGACTTCAAGGCAAAGGCCTGAAATGATATGACTCCCAGCAATTGCATGCAATAAACTGTGGTCCTGGAGGGAAGTTGCTGTGTCCATGAACTTCAAGGTGTACTCTGATCCAAGGGAGTTTGTCCTGTGGTTGTCACCATCCTTTTTTTTCCAAAACCCATATTTCTTAAAATGGCTAGTATGCATATAAGTAATCTCATTTTCTTCAGCAGAGCTTCGTAGCTAGATGAAATTACTTGTGTCTGTATGTGTTTGGAGGATTTGGGCGAGAGCATTGACCAAAGCTATGTTCTCAAAATAGTAAGCTTTATAAGAAAGTCTTCTTAGTCTACTAGAAGTGTGGTTGATGACGTCCAGCTCTGTGTTATGCCTCTGCACTGAAATGCGGTCTTTTAAGCCTCAGAGGGTTGTGCATTTCCAATGACCTGGGATGTTTGCACAGGTTATGCTGTCATCTAGAGGCAGAAAAGGCACTTTTAAACTGCAGAGAGATCCAGGAAGATCCAAGTAAATTAGAAAAAGAGCACATATACTTGGCTCTTGGACATAGCTAAGATGTGTTTTGATGATGTGAGTCACTGTTCCTTTTACTTGGGGGGGGGGCCTGCAATTGTACCGCTTCCTCTTCATTCAAATAACCCAGGAAGGAAAAGCTGAGTAAACCTGAATTGGGGTTCCCCAGCATCCAAGGTCAACTCTCCTCACATATGTCAATCCACAGAGGCATTCCAGAAGTATCAAGAAATCATTCTCATATGGAAATTCAGTCTGATTATTTGAAACATTTTGGGTAAGAATAAGAAGTTATTTTTCAGCGTGAATGTTTTATTTTAGGGCATATTCCACTGCTTCTGACATCTTCACCCTCAAGTCAGAGGTGCTAGACCTTTCAGCTTCTTTCAGCTGAACACTTCTACACATTCCTTTTCACTCTATTTAAAAAAAAATAATTCCTGTCAGTGCTGTGTCTTCGCAGAGTCATCTTCAGCCTCTCTGGAGGGAAGAACTTTTACCGTAATTTTCCACTTTGGCTGTAAGAAAATAGCATCAGTACAGAGTAAGGCTGTGCAGGAAATGAATGGTGCCTCGGCGAGGCTGGTGATGCTGAGGGTCTGCTGAAGGCAGTGGCAAACCCCACCTAGGAAGTCAGAGGAGATGAGATTTCTTTTGTGTGGTTGAGGGAGCTGAGAGGGAGGCATGGCTCAGGTATGCCATTGTTTTTGACGTGTCTGCATCTATCAATCACAATAGTGCCATGCCAAAATGTGTTGATTTGGGAGTTGGTCCATTGGTCCTATCTATAGGATGCCCCAGCCTTCTACAAGCTCTTATTTAAGTGAAGATGGATGTATTTCGTCCAGTCTCCAAGGTCACCTTGGCCCATGGGACTCCTGCATGTGATTCTTATGGAAAGGACCATTTTAATGTAGGAGCAACTGCAGAGATCTTTCCTGGTCTTGAGCTAACCCCTCTGGACTAGTTGTAACACTTAGACAATTTAATGTGCAAAGCTTCAGGTTGTCGTTATGTTCATTCATGTAAAGTACTTTATACTTTAGGAACAATTTGGCCGAGGCAGCAGGCATACTTCTGTGTAAATATGTCTTGAGATCAAGCCTTTTAATGTTCATAAAAAGACAGGATGTCAATTTAAAGTCTCATCTATCCAATGCATCTTAGGCCTGCTGATTTATGAAGTGCTGTAAATTGCAATCATATAAGCCTGTAACACCCTGGCAGCTATTTAAATAGCAAAACTTTCTTCCAAAAATGTGATATATGGAAGACATAATAGTTTTTAAGCAGGAGTCTGCCTTAATAGGGAAAGAGTATTAGCATTCATTTACTGACAAGAAAGAGATGATTTTCCTTACAAGTAAAGCTCCTTCCATAGCCACTCCATGCTTAGTATTAATCAAATCATAGCTTTTCTGCTGCCAAGATCCCGGGTAAGATTTTCTTGCGGGAGACTTGGAAAAGGTTAATATTCTCTGAACACTTGAGTGACAGAGCTGAGCAGTCAGGGCAAGCACTGAATTTCTGGTCCCTGGTAAAATCAAAGTCCAAACACTCATTTGCTGGTGAAACCAAAGGAGTACTCGCGACCAGGAGGGAAATGGAAGAACAGCAAAATAAATCAAGCTGATATCTCAGTTTGCAGCGGGAAAGTCCAAGGGCCAAATGTCACCCTAAGTACACTGCCGTTCACCAAGGATATTCTATTATGCCCTGTCTACCTCCAAACATTGTTTCACGTGGTTCCCACAGGAGATGGATGCCAGCAGGCAGAAGTGCAAGTGCCTGCCAGTTTTAGGTGCATTAGATTGGCACTTCTGGGATTATAAAAGACACGAGTCTCATGAGATGGGAATAGGGGATCTGAGCAGTCTGGCCAACTTGCTCGCTTTGGCACAGAAATCTTTGTTAGTAAGTAAGCTGAAGTCTTAAGCATTTAAAATAGTTCTTATCTTGAAGGCAACGATAAGAAGGAAATGGCTGTCTGTAGATAGCCGTGCTCCAGGAAGCAATGAGGAATTGCAGACCACAGGACAGGAGTATGCATCTATGCGATTTTAATATCAGAAGCTAATTGCATTGCAGAGTAAGAAAGATAATGTCATGATTTTCTATGTAATAAATATAGATAGTAAAGATATTTACAAAGAAAAAAGCATAATGAAAAGTTAATTCATGCTCTCTTACATTTCACTGTAATTGTCCCCCCATCAAGAGACTGTTGATAATGAAATCGTTCTGTTTAACTGGGTTCCTTTCTAGTTCACTAGATCTGCTTAAAATTTTTACTGTTTTAGGAGGATAAATGTCCTGTGTAACGGTATTATTCTCATTATTTTATAGGTGTGCTACATGTGCTCGTCGTCCTAAAGGAATGGCCCAAAACTGCAGAAGACATCTGCAATGGACAGAGACTCGGAAACACATCTCTAAATACAGAGAGCAGTGTGCTGGTTGGATGGTATCACTCTGGTCTGAATGAGGGTAGCTAAGCCTTGGTTGTGGTACCGCAAGGGGAGTACTGGGGTTTGGCACTTGTAGAGTCCCCGGTAGGAAGGAGCATGTTGGGGCCCCTTTTCTTCTAAGGAAGTGCAGGGGGCTTCTTGCTTTTAGCACTGACAATAGGTTGGAAGGAAGAAATTAAAATCCTGCTATTAAATGTAAGCCTGATGCTGAACACTTGACTGAGCTGTGTCATCCGAGGACAAACGAGGCTGCTGGAGCCTCTAAAATAATTGCTTACTAACAATGCTAAGTGCAGTGTGCATCTTATCAAACAAAAGCCTTTCTCTTCTGCACACATAAGACTCACATTTAATTTCCTTTAAGCCCAACTCCCTATTATAGCATTATCCTTCACGTGTAACAAGATAACTGCTATGCTGATATTAAGACTTGGAAAGGCTACTGAAAGGCCTCTGGGAATTGTGCTGTGGAGAAGAAGCAGACGTCTAAAGTAGGGAGGGTCCACACATACAAGCTCAGCATTTCACATAGAAAGATACCATTAAATTCATGAAGCCTGTCTTGTCCTGCTTTCTTGTGCTGAAGGAGGAGAGGGCTGTCATAGCTGCAAGTGTGCTGTATTTAGCGCTGGCTTAGTCAGGCTGTTTGTAAGAAACCAAACTGGAGGGAAGACTTGTCTGATTAATGGTTCCCAGGACCAGCGAAACTATGCTTGTTGAACCTGCAGGCTGGCTCATGGAGTGCAGGTACGCACTGTCCTGCATGCCACATGCACCATTGCACCTCGGTTAATTCTGATTTCAGTGTTAACTTAAAGGTTCTGAAAAGGAGATGCAAAACGTTTGACTGAACATATGGTGCTCTCTTCAGAGACTGATTATCTCCCCATCTCCAGGCCAGATTCTCAGCGAATATTAATTTCTATACCCCACCTAAATTTAGGGATATAAGAATTTGACTCATAAACTTGAATTACTGGATTAAAAGAGTTGAAGACTGAAGTTTAAATGGATTTTTACTCTAGTAGTGTGGTGCAGAGTCTAGTAAGCATTACCTTGCAACCTGCAGCCAATCTTTATCTCAGTCGTGTTAAGACAAGTATGCTCCTGTGCTTTACAGAATCACACAGAATCACAGAATGGACAGGGTCTGGAGAAGAGCCCATCTCTCATATAAGCATCACACTCAGGGCCGGATCTCACAAGTGGCCTAGATACCTGCGATGCTACGGTGAAGAAAGCTCCTTTGAAATCTGGCCCAGAGAAGACATTGGGTGGGTTTATCTTACTCCAAAGCTCTGTTTTTACCAGCTAAGATTCTTGAGACTTTTGTGCTATGAAAGGTGAGAAATTGCCAAAAGCATGTCTGATATTGGATTCAATGCTTTTTTGCAACTTCTCTGAAGTATTTTTTCAATTGCTTCTCAGCTGTATCTCTTGGTGGTACCCTGTTTGCACAGATGCACCCTTCCACCAGGCTGGAGACAGTGATATTAAAGCTGATAGTATCCTCCGTATGATGATGTCTGAGCACATCTTTCAGAGACTGCTGAAGAAATATTTTTGGTGGCTATTTTCTTTTAGGTTTATACTGGAGACTGCACCTCATAACATCAGCGTGAATCCTGAGCACTGCCACAAAGCCAGTCCTGAAGGAACAGAGGGATCACTTTAATAAGATAATGACAGTTCCTTTAAACCTGTTAGGAAGAAGAATATTGTTTTGCGGCAATGATTTTCTTTTAGATCTTTAGGACAACTTTCAGTGTTTCTTATAGTCCTGTGTTACTTCCCACAGGATTTCTCTTTCAGGCTCTTTCAAATATGTGTAAAGGCTTTCCCATCAATGTGAACAGGCTAAACCTGGAGTCATTTCCAATGCACTATCTTCTGAAGCATCGCATTTTCTGTGTTTTGAGCTGGTCTTCCAGCTGGCAACAGAAGGCAGCACAATACTGTATTAACTTTATTGTCATAAGAAGTCATTTGTCTTTAAAAGTTTTTTCTCACAGCTAATTCCCAAGCTGGAGACTTGGATAAAAAATAAACAAAAAGACGTTTCTTCATCTGAAACAAAATACACAGTCATTGTTTTCAAATACCTTTCAGTTACTGACTTGGTGTTCCTGCACAAGAATCTATAGATTAGACCATAAAGGAAAATAGGAGTGCTCATGCTTGGTTAGAATTATTGCTTTGCACAGCAAATCATAAATATCATGTAATTTTGCTGCCATTGGTCATATTGTTTGCTCCGTGACATTTTGAGTTCTGCTGTAGCAGCAGCTGAAGTTTTGTGCTCCGAATCCTTGAGTCTCTAACAGTAAATCAAGAAGAACCTCTGGTAGCTGAAGCGGTGAAGGTTCGTGATGCACAGCTGAGCCTGGTGGCTCGATTTCACAGGGACAGGCATCTGTGAAAAATAAGTCCTTTAACACTAGGCAGTGTCAAGCTGTGACACAAACCAAGAGCTGTTTTATTCAACTGCATTTAGGCATATTGTTGGTTTTAATAGGTATGCACTGAAGTTTTAAATTTTCTGTAACTGAGCAGTAGGTGGGAATGCCAGCGTGGGGAAGGGGTCTCATCTGGTGAAGCAGAATTCAAGTGTGTGCTAGTGTCGAAGCACGCACTCACATTGAAAACAGTGTGGTCTGTATTTGAGCTGGATGTGGTGGAAATGCAGCTGTGAAAACGCCTCCAGATATTTTTCACTCCTCGGTAGAGCCAAAAAAGCTTAAACTGGGACTTGGATGTTGCAAGTTTGCACTCCAGCTCGTGAAAAATCTCTGTTAGCAATCGTGTAACCATAGATGTCTCTGAACTCGGAAGGGGTTCGGTGTCTCAGCTTAATCATTTGTATGCAAATTTTGGATCCACAAAGAAGCTGATCTATTTTGCTCTGCTTCAAAGCTTAGGCTGGTTTGGACACATTCTAAAAATGCTTTTTTCAGGCACACCAGATCTCCCTTGGCGCAAACCACGACCAGGACAGCACTGCTGTGGCACTACCTGCAGCGAGCAAAGCCTAGAATACTTCAGAGAAAAAGACTAAAACTTTCCTCAGAGGAGATAAGTGGTATCATCACCTACTTTACATGAGAGAGCTTGTTCGCAGGGAAATGGAACCTGGTGTCTCCAGCAAGGACAGGGCTGTAAGTGATGCTCATCCCTTTTAGCTCATGTTTACGCTACAGGATAACACGTATCCCAGTGATAGATCTATGCCATTGACTTTGCTTTCAGGAGTTGTTCTTTGTTCATATAAAAGGGAGGATTAGTACGCTGCTCTCCTGCTTTAGTAATTTATACTAGACTTGGAATAATAAGACTTGGAATCAGGTTTTAGGCAGTTCTTAGTTGCTTTCAATATCAGAAAGTAATTCAATACCAGAATCAAGTAATTCCTTTACCCCGTATGTCCTTCACACATCAGCAGCTCAGGTCACATGCTGAGTTTGTGCTTCTTCTGGTTGCTTTATTTGTGTCTGGAATCTCAGTATTATCAAATTTTCTGCATTCTTGAAAATTCTTTTGTTGTTTTCCAATAATCTTTTGCTTTCTTTAGTCTTCAATCAACATACTTATTTTCTATCAATTTGGAGTAAACAGCAAACGCATCTCCCAGAAGAAAAATTGTCGTTGGGCTGTAGCAACCACCTGAGACGAGGCTGAGGATCACTGCAAATGGGGGATTTGGGGACCACAGCAGCAACATACATGGAAATGCAATTGGTACTTGAACAAAGTGAGAGAGAGAAATGCTTTGCTCCCAGGTCAGTGCTGTTTTATGCTCTACTTATGTTTAAAAAAAACAAAAGGAAAAATTTGAGGATTTGATATTTCTGTAGGATTTTTGCAGTCTTTCAGGTGCTACTAGCGCAAAGCAGGGGAATGTGACGTGCTCTTTCACTGATACAGTGGGGGACTATCATCTGCAAAAAGCGCGTAGGACATAAAATGAATGTGGTGCTCAGAGTTCAGAGGAGGTGCTGCTTGGTCTATAGGCCTGGTATTGAGGCATCCTCACCTGCTCTACCTAGTGTCTCTAGATAATATTCCAAGGCCTTAGGCATAACTGTTATCTATATTTCATAATACCTGGAGGCAGCAACCAGAAGAGAACTCACCGTGTTACGGCCTCAACTAGGAGCTTCTGAAACAAACCTACTTTCTATTAGTCTTACCTAATTAGCATAAGAGGAAATTTGATTATCATAAAAGAAGAAAGAGGTGGAGAGTGGAGTATGACCTTGCCAAAGTGACAGCCCATGCGTGCGAGAAGGGGGTTGCAGCCCTGAGCTGGAGCCCCTGCCCCTGCATTTCTGTGCTGCCTGTAGTGCGCAGCTTGGAGGGCGTGAGCGAGGTTCTGCTTTCCTCTTCTCATTGCATGTGTGTGTGTTCAGACAGCAAACCTGCTGGATTATAGGTTTGTGGCAAATGAATCCAGAGAACAGGTTGATTAGTTCATGACCCGTGTCGTAATGCAGATCAGCTCCATCAGTGCTACTCCTTACAGAGTTTGTCTAACAGCCTTATAGTCATCCAGTGATGAAGACTGCAGCTCCCCTAGCAGTCTGTTTCAGTGTTTTATTTTTCCCATTGGAGAGCTTTTTAACATTCAACATGAATCTGCTTTGCTGTGATTTAAATCTATTACCCCTGGATCTATCCACAGCAGAGCAGGCTCTTCTTCAAATGAAAAAGCTTCATGTAGTCCAGTCTTTGTGGAGTGCTTTTCCTAGGCTCTTTGTTGTTCTGTATCTCCTCTGACCTTTAATCATTTGGTATCCATATGGCACAAATGTGGACATAGCGCTCTAGCTGAGACCTAAACAATGCTGAGCAAGGTACTGAGGGGAATGATTACAGGGTACTGTTTGCAGACTGTCCTCCCGTTACACTCTTCCAGCAGACTACTTGCTTTTCCACAGCCTATCTTCAGCTGATAATCCACAACTCTCAAATTCATTAGATTTCATTTCTTTAAAGGATTTCTAAGTGTATTCAGCGGTTCATTATTCCTGCCTAAGGTAAGGAACACTGTACATCTCTTGGTTGAATGCCAGAGGTAATTTTTCCTATTTCTTGAAATCGTTTTGAATTCTGGATGTGTCATTCAGTATGACTGCAGTCCTTCCGGGCTTCCTCTCACCTGGAAAATTAATAACGCACTCCCCATTCTCTCACGTTGATGATTAAAGAAAATACTGAACAATACGCAGCCTGGGACAGGCCATCACCCATCAGCATATCCTCTTGAGATCGTACCATGGGTGATCACTCTTTGGAATACAGCCATCCTGTCAGCATCTGCTTACCTATCTGTCCTGGTATTGGCTGGGATAGAGTTAATTTTCTTTCTGGTAGCTGGTGTAGTGCTGTGTTTTGGATTTGGGATGAAAATAGTGTTGATAACATACTGATGTTTTTAGTTGTTGCTAAATAATCAAGGACTTTTCAGCTTCTCATGCTGGCCTGCCAGGTGCATGGGAACCTGAGAGGAGACACAGCTAGGGCAGCTGACCCAAACTGGCCAAAGGGATGTTCCATACCATATGACATCATGCTCAGCATATAAGCTGGGGGAGCTGGCCAGGGTGCAGCCATTGCTACTTGGGGACAGGATGGGTATCGTTCATCTGATGGTGAGCAATTGTATTTGTGCATCACGTACTTTGTATATTTCGCATTATTATTATTATTATTACTATTACTATCATCGTCATCTTTTCCTTTGCTTTCCTATTCAGCTATATTTATCTCAATCCACAAGTTTTTACTTTTTCCCATTCTCTTCCCCATCCCATGATGGATAAATGTGGGGAGTGAGCAAGTGGCTGTCTGGTGCTTAGTTGCCAGCTGGGGTTAAACCACGAGGACTTGGAAGGAAAACACAAAATACCTTTACTGAAAGTAGTAGATAGGGAGCATTTGGTTGCTCCCCTGTTATTCTAGGCGTCTGTTCTAACCAGAACTAATTCTCTAACATGAAATTCTGTGTTAGTAGTTGAATTAAAGCTAGCTATGTTCTGTCCAGTCAGTCCTGGTGGGTAGCTCAGTGGTATGCATTGGAACAGAACTCTGCTGGACTTTACAGGATCTGTTATCTGAAGAGGCGTCTTTTACTAGTAACCTGTTTCTGAACTTTGAGAAACTGTCAGATATGAAGAAAATACATGTTGGAGAAGGAAGGCAAGTATCAGACACAAGCAAGAAGGTCTTTTTTTTAAGTCTCTGCATTCTCCATATCTGAAGTAAAACAATTTAGAAGCATACAATTTAAAAGATGAATCATGAAAATTAAAAAGTAGAAGTTAAAAAGAGATAGACCTTGTATGCATTTGCCTCCGTAGTTGTACTGAAACAAATGAAAAGATAACTGTGCTAGACAATTCCCATTAATAATTCAGTTGGAAACAGATGCAAGAGCTGAAGTATTTAAACTGCACAAAGATCATGTTAGTTTAGTATCAATCAACAGCTGTGGAGTAATTGCCCTTTTAAAATGTAGTTACAAAATTGTTGGCAACAGTAACAGTAAGCCAAATCTATGACCATCTTGCTAATTTGATACTTGGATCACCAACAGGTGCTCAGAAAAGCAGGTTTTGCATTGATAACTGAATTTGTGGGTAGCTTTTTTGCAAACATGTTAATGTAGAAATGAACAGCTAGTAAAGCATGTTGATTCAGTCTGCTAAATTTAGATAAAAGCTTACCTTTTCAATGTACTCAACTGTCAGAATAACATGATGTGAACCATTTGTTTTTAAAAATATTCCTATTTAAACATTGCATACAGAAGTGTAGGTGTTGTAAAAGGAATCTGTTTTTTATCAAATTTACTATAAGGAAAATCTTATATGAATGTTTGTATGATTCTTAAGAGGTGCTGAGGTAGCAGATGCAAAAATGTTGTTAATGCTGTCATGCAGTGCACTGCCAGAAAACACAATATAAAGCTGGACAATATCAGTTGTCACCATGTGTAAATAAAAAAAGAGAAAAGCAAGTTTATTGAGCAGTTTATTGAAAAGTCTGGAAGGAAACGAAAAGCTTCAGAGTGTGAATTATTTTAAACTCTGTAGTTAGAAAGGCTTCTGGAGGAAGTCTGCAGGATGTCAGGAGAAAAGCACGCTGTCAAGACCTGAAATGTTTTTTAGCAATGTATTCACTGGAAAGTAAACACAGGAGCTTAGTTGCAGGAAATGGAGTAGTAATGACCTTTTTACAATAAAGATGCATTGTAATCAGCTAGCCCTTGTCCTCTTACTAAGAACTAAAATCTACGCGCTTTTTTTGCTTGTCTGGCACCAAAATGGAAGAGGAGGACATTGGCTAATTCAAAACGCATATTTTTATTTCTGATTTGTTAGTATGTCGTAGAGGTAAGCATGATAATAAGGTGATTGGAAGAACTGTACATTAGTTTTCTCAGAAACCCAACGAATCAAGTTGTTGAGTCTAATCTTTATTGAAGCTGGAGTTATCTTTGATAGGATATAGGCTGATTTACTGTTAAGAGTGTATAGAACAATGCAACTTTATGTATTCTGCACTATCACAGGCCCATGAGGCCGTGAAAAGCCGGAACTGAAGACTCAATAGTCGGCAGACTATTAAGCAGGTATTCTTTATTGCAGCGCCGGGCACACGGGGGATCTCTCCTCCAAACGTGTGCACCAAAGAGACAGAGTTACTAGGTATTTATGCTATGTTAACAT
>Ga0181612_112445_pt1 | contig 14826 bp, 11 predicted proteins | sample HoacroProtozoa21_FD_119630 | JGI IMG/M metagenome (GOLD analysis project Ga0181612, IMG submission 119630) | Hoatzin crop microbial communities from Cojedes, Venezuel. Combined Assembly of Gp0051906, Gp0051904, Gp0051908 | reverse complement strand
TTCTGTTCATGTGATTTCTGTACAGTGCCACAAGAACAGTCTCAAACAGAACACCCATAGAATAGTTTTACAGTCCAAAAATTATTATATATATAAATATATTTTAAAATAATTATTATTTATTATTTATTTTTTTAATTTAGAATTATTTAAGGAAAAATTTAATAAAAAATAACAAATAAAAAAAATGAGAGGAGGACCAGGAGGAAGAGGAGGCTTCGGCCCAGGACCAGGAGGACCACATGGTGGAGGATTTTATGGACCACCACCACCAGGACCACATTATGGACCACCACCACCGGGACCATATGGTCCACCACCACCGCATCATCATCGTGGTGGAGATTGCAAAATCTTTTAAAAATAAAGTTAATATTAAATAATTTATTAAATTGATTATTTTATTATATATTATTATTTTGGTATATTATTTTTTAGAAGAAGATTTTAATTTTCATTTTTTTCTTTTTTTTCTATTTCTTTTTTTAATTTATTAAGTTTAATTTTAATTTTATTTTATTTTAAGATAATGTATTTTATTATTTAATATTATAATATAATTATTAGTTTTTTTTCTTATCTTTTTTATAATTTATAATAAAATTATTATTGTTTTTAATTTTTTAATTAATTAAGAATAAAAACGTTTTAATTATTATTTTTATTTCTTTTTCATAATTTTAATTTTTTTATATTGACATATAATATATATATATAAATTTCAATTTCATATAATGGTTTAAAAAGAAAAATTTAATGTAATGACTATATTTATTTAATTATAAAAAAATTAATATAAATATTCAAATATATTTTCATGTTTTAGTAATAATTTATAAAAAATTAAATATAAAAATTAATTAGCTTTAATTTTAATTATTTTTTAAATTAGATTGTGTAATTAAAAATTAAATTAATTAAAATATAGATAATTTTTTAAATTTATATTTTTTAATTTATTGATTTTCTAACTTATAAAATACTTTACTTTAAATTATATTTATTATAAAAAAAATAATATTTCTATAATATTTACAAATATTTATTAATATGTTGTTGCATAAAAACACATAATTAAATTAATAAAAAATAAAAAAATAAAAAATAATTTATTTATATTTTATTTATATTTTTTAATTAAGTAAAATATTAATATTAATTTTTACATAATTATTATTATTTATTAATAATTATTAATTATTAATTATTTTTATTTTTTAAATGAAAGTACCTTTCATAAATTTATCAGAAGAAAAAAACAAAAATTTTTCTAATGAAAATAATAATATAGAAAATAATATAATATCAGATGAAATAAAATTAGATGAAGAAGAAAATAAAAAAGAAAATATAAAAATTTCAGAAACAAATGAAATTTCATATAATAATGAAGAAGATGAAATTGATTATAAAAATATTCAAATATTAAATCAACCAAAAATTGAAGAATATAAAAATAATAATAATAATGAAAATAATAATTTATCTAATAGAAATTGTTGTAATAAAATGTTTTTTACATGGGCATATAATATAATTAAATTAAGTTCAAAGAATAATTTGAAATTAGAATATTTATCAAAATTACCTGATGATTATAAAAGTAATTATTTTTATAATAATATTTATTATATTTGGAATAATAAAGGATATAAATATAAAAAATATTTACCTTTATTACAATGTTCAATTAGATCTAATTTATTTGAAATTATTATTATATTTATATTTACTATTATTAATGTTGGATTAAATTATTTTTCTATTACATATTTTAGATTATTAATGCAACAATTTAAAAATAAAAGTAAAATGACACAAGAAAATTTGATGGTGGGAATTATTTATTTATTAACTTATTTAAATTTATTTTAAATATATATTTATATATAATAAAATTTTTTAAATATAATTAAAGTAAAAAAAATAAATAAATAAATAAATAAATAAAATATAAAAAAATATAAAAAAATAAAATCTAATAAATAAAATATAAATAAATAACTAAATATAAATAAAAAAATAATTTTATATATAAACCCCTTAATCCGTCTTTCCGATTTTCTCCTCCAACGCAAAAACACCGAAATTCTAACAAACATAGGAAACAAAAGTAGTGTCGAACTAAACTGCCTAATCTACAATAAACTTTTAAAATTATCTCCATCAGTAGAAATAAACAGTGGAAAAATATATAATTTCATTCAAACAGATTCTCATAAATTATTTAAATTAATGTCAAGTTGCACAAATATATTAAGTGTTCCTTTTTTAATAATTTTATATAATTATTTACTTTTTAAATATATGGGAATAAGTTTCATATTTGGTTTCATAACAATGATAATATTTATAATAATAAATTTTTATTACAGAAAACAATTTTCAAAATATTTAAAAATTCATTTAAAAAAATCAGATAAAAGAATGAAAATTACATCAGAAACTTTTAATAATTTAAAAGTAATAAAATTATATGGTTGGGATGAAATTTTTTTAAATAGAATACAAAATTCAAGAAATGAAGAATTAGATGCTTTAAATAAAAGATATAAAATTACACAAATAAGTCAAACTTTATTATGGTTGGCACCAATTGCTATGAGTGTTTGTACAATTTTTGCTTATATTTTTTATAATAATAAATTTGATATTGAAGATATTTTTACTTGTTTAGGAATTTTTACTAGTATACAAACACCAATGAAAAATTTACCTGTGACTATTGATAATATAAGTGAAACTATTATTAGTTTGAAAAGAATAGAAAATTTTTTGAAAGAAAATGAAATTAATAAAAGGAATATTATTATTAATGATGAAGAAAGTATGAGGAAAGGAATTATGGTTAAAATTGAAAATGGATTTTTTGGATGGGGAAATTGTAGGAGGAATGAAGATGAGGAATATGATAAGAGGAAGATGGATATGGATGTTAATGATAATGATAATGATAATAATAATAATAATAATAAAAGGAAAAAAGAAGAAATTGTGGAAATGGTTGATGTTAAGGATGATGATAATAAAAGTAATAAAGATATATTATTAAAAAAAAGTTTAATTGATAATGAAGAAGAAAATTATAATAAATTAGATATAGATGAAGATGAAAATAATAATAATAATATCAATAATAATAACAATATTAATAATAATAATAATAATAATACTTCAAATTACTCTCCAATTCTTCCAAACGATATCAATAATAATATCATCAATAACAATAACAATAATAATAATAATAATCCAAACAAACTAAATTTCGAAATCACTCTCAAAAACATAAATCTCACCCTAAAAAAAGGTGAATTCCTCTGTATAATCGGTGAAGTTGGCTCCGGAAAAACCTCCTTATGTCAATCCATCCTCAACAACATGTCCATCCTTTCCCCCTCCCAAACCCGTCTCATCTTAAACGGTTCTATTTCCTATGTTCCACAAGAACCATGGATTCAAAACACAACAGTAAAAAACAACATTTTATTTTATCATAATTACAATGCTAATAAATATAATGAAATAATAAATTTATGTGAATTAAAACAAGATTTTGAAATTTTAATTGGAGGAGATAATACAGAAATTGGTGAAAAAGGAATAAATTTAAGTGGAGGTCAAAAAGCAAGAATTTCTCTTGCAAGAGCAATGTATACTGATAAAGATGTTTATATTTTAGATGATCCAATTTCTGCTTTAGATGCTAATGTTGGAATGAATATTATGAAAAATTGTATTGTTGGATATTTAAAAAATAAAACTAGAATTTTAGTTACACATGCTTTGCAATATATTTGTTATGCGGATAAAATTTGCTATATGGAAAATGGAGAAATAAAATGGATGGGAAGTTATAAAGAGATTTGTGAACAGGAATTTTATAGAAGTTTTTATGAAAAGAATAAGAATTGGAATATGGAAAAAATGGATAAAATGAAAGAAGAAGAAAAAGAGATAATGAATAAAATAAATTCTGAAAAAAATAATATTATAAAAAATCAAATACAAAATTCATTAACATCATCATCATTAATACAATCCTCATCATCATTATCATCATCAAATGAAATTCGTATAACAAAAGACGAAACAAAAGAATCAGGAAAAATCTCATCCAAAGTCTTCTATTCATATTTCACTTACACAGGTGGTTTATGTCATTTAATCCCACTTCTCTTAACTTTAACAATCTGGCAATTTCTTCGTATAAGCAGTGACATGTGGTTAGGATATTGGGGTGAAAATCCAAATAAACATTCCAACAATTATTATTTTATATTATTTTCATTAATGTCATTAAGTAGTACAATATTTAATTATATAAGAACATATATAATAACAAAAAGTTCATTAAAATGTTCAAAAAAATTACATAATGAAATGATAAAAAATTTAATTAATGCTCCTATAAATTTATTTCATGATACAATTCCTAAAGGACAAATTTTTAATAGATTAAGTAAAGATTTAACAACTGTTGATACTTATACTATGTATTGGTTTATGTGTTTAACTAGTTTTGGAAGTTCTTTTATTGGAAGTTGTTTTGTTTGTGGAATTTATCAAAAATTTAGTATAATTATTTTACCTTTATTTATTTTAATTTGTTGGAAATTATGTAGATTTTATATGAATTGTAGTAGGGAATTGACACGAATTGAAGGAATGTTAAATTCGCCTGTGCTTAATTTGATTAATGAAACTATACCTGGAGTTACTACGATTAGAGCATATAATTTTGAAGGGAAGTATATAGATAATTTTTATTTGGGTTTTTGATTGGTTGGATTTTATGTGGAGGAGGATGAAGATGAAATTAGATAATTTATATAATGTTTTTAATATTTATATTTATATATTTATATATTTATATATTTTTATATTAATAAAATGTTAATTATATATATTTAGATATAAATTTATTTATACACAAATTACTTTAATTATAATAAAATATAAAATTTATTTATTCAAGAACTGATGATCACTTCACAGTTGAATATTATTTAAATGGAACATCTCAATGGTATCTTCTTTATCTCAATTTTTTTTCTTTTCTATTATTATCTTTCATAGTTTTAATAACATTATTTCTCAAAGAAAATTATACAGAAAAAGATATAGGAATATTATTAACCTACAGTATTATTTATATAAAATTAATTACTTAATTAATTAAATAATTAAATATAAATAATAAATTATTTAATTTTAATATATTAATTAAATTTTCTTAAATAAAAATCAAAATTAAAATTAAAATATAAATCTAAATAATTAAATATATAAAACATAAAATTAAACATATAGTATAATCCTTCAATCAGATTTAATAGAATTTCTATCCTCATTTTCAAATTTTGAAAACACAATGACAAAAATGGAAAGATCATTATCATATACAAATTTAATAAGTGAATTACCACAACTTTCATTAAATGATAAAAATTTACCAAAAAATTGGCCAAATAAAGGAAATATAAAATTTATAAATTTTAATGTTAAATATAGACCAAATACAGAATTAGTATTAAAAAATTTAAATTTTGAAATTTTTCCTGGAGAACATATTGGTATTGTTGGAAGAACTGGAAGTGGAAAAAGTACTATATGTTTATGTTTATTTAGAATTTTAGAAGCTGAAAGTGGAAAAATTTTAATTGATGATGTTGATATTAAAAATATTGGATTGAAAATTTTGAGACAAAATATTACTATTATTCCACAGGATAGTACTGTTTATTAAATTAATATATATTTATTAATAATTAAAAATATTAAAATTATTAAATTAATATTATTTAATTATTTAATTATTTAAATATTAAATTACTTAATATTAAAAAAAAATATATATATATATAGTACTATAATGGACGGCACATTAAAATACAATATTGACCCAATAAACAAATACACAAATGAAGAAATAATATCCGTAATGAAAAAAATCGGTTTTTATTACATAATACAAAACAATACAGAAGGTTTAAATCAAAAAATTTCAGAAAATGGAAATAATTTATCAATAGGTGAAAAACAATTAATATGTATAACAAGAGCAATATTAAGAAAAAGTAAAATTGTTATAATGGATGAAGCAACTGCAAGTATAGATTATAAAACAGAAGAAATTATACAAAATGCTATTAATGAAATTTTAAAAAATTCAACTTTAATTATTATTGCACATAGAATTAAAACTATTGTTAATGCTGATAGAGTTTTATTATTAGAAAATGGTGAAATGAAAGAATTTGATAAACCAAGTAAATTGTTACAAAATAAAAAAAGTATGTTTTATGAACTTTATTCTAAGTCTATTTAAATTAAAATTGTTATTATGATGGATGTGATATATGTTATATTATTAATTTATTATTATTATTTATTTTAAATTTTATTTTTTTTGTTATTTTTTTTATTTTTGTTATTTTTTTGTTAAAGATTATATAAAAAAAAAGAAATAATTTAATAATATTTATTTAGAATAAAATGTAAAATATTTATAATTATCATTGATTATTACATTATATTATATGAAATAGATAAAAATAATTTTGAAATATATAATTATTTAATTAAATATTTAACTATACATCAAATATTATTATTAAATTTATAAAATAAATAATTTATTATTAAAATGATTTATTTATTATATAATTAATTATATTATAATATAGTATAAATTAAATTATTTTATATATTTAATAATTTAATGTCATAAAAATTAATATAAAAAATAAAACAAAAAATTTCATAATTAAAAATATTATAATTGAATTAATCTTAATATATATTTTTGATTTAAAATAATATAAAAAATTAAATTAAAAATAAAAAACAAAACAAATATATATAAAAATAAATCTATAAAAAACAATAAATAAAATTTAAATAAATAGATTAAGAAAAATAACATACATTTAATTTAATATATAAATATTTTATTTTCAAATCTATATATTATTTAAATAAAAAAAAATTAAAAATATAAAATAAAAAAACTAAATATAAACTAAAAAATGTCCTTCCAAAAAGATGAAAATTCCATCGACATAAAACTCTGCTTAATAGGTGACATGCAAGTCGGAAAAACAAGTATAATAAAACGTTACATCCTAAATCAATTTTCCCCAGAAGAAATGACAACATTTTACGCAAAAAATCATATTAAAACTCTTCAACTTCCAAATATTTCAAAAAACATAAATTTAATAATATGGGACACAGCAGGTCAAGAAAAATTTCGTGCAGTAAATAAAATTTTTTATAAAGGAGCAAAAATAATAATATTAGTTTATGATATAACAAAAAAAGAAAGTTTTTTAATTTTAAAAAATTATTGGATAAATCAATTAAAAGAAGATGGTATTAAAGATTATATTTTAGGTTTAGCAGGAAATAAATATGATTTATATGAAAATGAACAAATAAATGAAGAAGAAGGAAGAAAATTTGCTAATAGTATAAATGCTAATTTTTATAGTGTTTCTGCAAAAAATGATTATGGTATTAATGATATGTTTATTGATTTATGTAAAAAATATTGTGAGGTTAATAAAGATAATATAGATAAAGATGATAATGATGATAATGGAATTAATTTAAGTAAAAATGATGAGAATGGAAAAAAAAAGAATAATTGTTGTAAAGGAGAGAAAAATAAATAATAAAATATTTTAAAAAAAATATTTTAGAAAATATAATAATAATATAAGATAATATAATAAAATAAATAGAAATTAGAATTTTTATTTTTAGTGTGTAAATATAATAATATTTTAAAAAATTATTATTATATGTTAGTTTGTGATTAGTTTAGATTATGTATATTTTATTATTAAATAAATATTATTTAATTTGTTATTAATTGATTTTATTTTATATGATTAAAATAATTCTATTATTAATTTTATAAAATAAAATAATGTAAAATTAAAATAATATGATAATATTGGATAAAATAATTAAAATTGTAAAAATTTTAAGATATAAATTACTACTATATTTATCTTTTAATAAAAAATATTATTATATTAAAATTTAAATCATTTAAAAGTTTTTATTTATATTTTTAATAAAATAAATACTGACAAAAAGAAAATGTGATTAATGAAAATAAATTTTAATATTTATAAAACTTAATATTTAATTAAACCAAATTATTTATTTAGAATAATCAATTATCAAATATATAAACAAATTAATAAATTTAAATTAAATATTTCAAATAATAAAAACAATATTTTTCTAAATTTTTTAAAAATATAATTATTTATTAATTTTAGTTAAATTTATACATCTAAGATTAGATTATATTTTTCAGTAAAATTTAATAAAAATTTAAATTATATTTGATAAAACTATTTAATGTTAATTTATATATTGTTTAAATATAATAATTTTTTATTTTAAATTTTTTAATAAATTGAATTAAAATGGAAAATCATTGTTTTTTTAAATTATATTAAAATTAAAAACAATTATATCAATATAAAATTTTAAATAAAATAAAAAGTAATAAATTAATATATTAATAACAATAAAATAAAATTTATTTTTATCTTTTAATTATATTTCAGTTTTAATTTATTTTTAATTAATATGTTTATATATATATTTATATATATATATTTAAAATATTTACCATAATAAATATAAATATAATAATATTTAAATAAAATAAAATAAAAAAAAATTATTGATAATTGTAAAAAAATAATTAATTTTCTTCTTCATCATTAAATTCATCTTGTAATTCTTGATTTATAATTCTTTTTTCTTCCATAGCATTTAAAATTTTTTCAAAATGATAATAATCATTCTTATATAATTCAGTTATATCTTTTTGATTTAATATAGATTTTATATTTCCCATATTACTTAAAAATATATTCATTAATTCTTCTTCATAAATTTTTGAAGAATTTTTAAATCTTCTTTTAAATTTAATTAATATTTTTTGAACATAATAATTATTAATTAAAAAATTTGCAAATTTTTCTTTATCAATATAAACATTTTCATTTTCTTCATTTAAATTTATATCATTTATTAATTCATTTTTAATAGATTCTTTTAAATAATAATTATATTTTTTATAATGATCCATTCCAATTAAATGTTTAAAAATATGATAAAAAACATATATATTTATTGTTTTATCATTAACATCATTGATTTTATGATAATCTTCAAATAAATTTAAAAAAAATTCTATTTGTTCTCTTGTAGATGAATTTGTACTTGTTAATTCCATATAAAATAAAAAATATTTTATATCTATATAGCCTGTTTTATCATCATCAAAAATTAAAAAAATTTTTTGAGTAAAAAATTTTTCTAAATTTTCTAATTTTATTAAATGAAGAAATTCATCTAATACTTTTTCTGTTATGTATTTATCTTTTTCGAGAAACCATTTAAAAGAAACATAATTTACTAATAATTTTTCAATGTTTATTGAATTGTATTTCCATATTTATATAATTATATATTTAATTTTAATTATGTAAATTTATATAATTGTTATTATTATATTTAATTATTAATATATTATTATTAATATATTTTTATATTATTAATAATAAATATAATTTCTATAAATTTACTTTTTTATATAAATATTTAATTATAAATATAATAAATTAATTCCTTCATTTCTAATAGCATTTTTAAAATCAAGATCTAAATGAATTTTTTTTTGTGCTAATAATCTCCATATTAATTGATTTTTAAAATTTGAATCAGGAACTGATATAGTACATTTTTCTAATACTGTTCTATTACTAAAACTATAACTTTTTTTATTTCTTACTTTATTATTTAATTCTATTAAATTACTATTAGATTTATAATTATCTATATTTATTTTTGAACTTTTAACTGTTTTATTACGATAATTATTATAGTAATTTTTTTCTTCATTTTCACTATTATCATTTTCATTAATATTTAATTTTCCTAATTGTTCACTTATTTTATTTCCTTTTATTTGATCATTATATATAACACCTTTATCTACATAATGATAAATTAAAAAATATAAATGTTATTTTAAAATTCTTTTTTTAAATTTTATATTTATATATATTAATTAAAATTAAATTTTTATAAAATAAAAATTTTATTTCTAAAATAACTAATTTATATAAATATTTATATATTTATTTATATAATTATTTATATATATAATAATTTTAAAAAATTATAATATAGTTTAAAAGAAACAAAAAAATAATATTTAATAAGGATTTAATTTCATTAAATCTTTCAATTTATAATTCACTCTTTGTATATTAAATATTTTAGTTTTATCTTTAAATTCTGTATTTGTATAATATCTTCCTTTATTTTTTCTTTTTTCTAATAAACTTAATAATTCTTCATTTAATTTTTTACTTTTTTTCTTTGACATTAATCTATATGTTCCTCTTTTTGTTTTCAATTTTTGTATTCTTCTTAATTCTTTTTCTTCATCTGTATCATATAATTTTATTCCTTGCTCAAATAATTGAGTATCTAATTTTACTTTTTTTAAAGGAATTGATCTTATATGATTTCTATCTTTAAATGAAATATTATTAATTGGAATATAAATTTTTCTTTTATTATTATTATTATAATTATTTGTATTATTTATATATGAATTAGATTCGAAATTTTCTAATTTATTATTATAACTAATAATAGAAAATTTTTTACTATTTTTATTAGATGGAGTTGATATATTAAAATCTTTTATATTATTTATATTATTATTTAATAATAAACTGTTACTATGTTTTTTATTAATACTAATAGTAAAACTTTTAATGTTTTTATTAAAACTATAATAATTATTATTATTTTTATTAATTTTATTAATTTTACTATTACTAATTGTATTATATAAATAATTACTATTATTATTAAATATATTATTATTATTATTATATATATTATCATTAATATCTGTAGGAATAACACTTAAAGTTCTTATTTTCTTTGGATTATTATTATATTTATTAAAACTTGTAAAAGGTGTAATTGATTTATCATCTAAATTTTTTCTATTAAGTAATAAATTTTTATTAAAATTATAGGAATTAAAATTACTTTGAAAATTTGAATTTTTATTTGGTATTATATTTCTACTTAATTTTACTTTTTTATTTTTATTATTTTCTTTTAAATAAGAAGGAATTGAATCACTTCCATATGTTGTGGAATTTGTTTCTTTATTATATGAATGGGAATTTGCTATTGATTCAGACATTATTTTATTATTTTATATGTTTTATTTATTTTATTATTATGTTTATTAAGAATAAAAAATAATAATTTATATAATATTATTTAAAATATATTTTTTAAAGTTATAATTTAAAAAATATATTTATATATTATATTTGAAGAGTTTTAATTGTTATTTAAAAAATAATTAAGAAACATTTAAAAATTACTATTTGATTCATTAATATTTTGCTTTTAAATTAAAAACTGAATTATTATAATTAATTATAAAATATAAATTAAAAGATTTTATAGAATAATAAAATTTTGTCATTATATTCTTAATTTAGTTAAACTAAGAAAAATAAATTTAATTGGAAAGAACAATTTAAAAAATAACTAAAAAAATTTAATATATATTAAAAATTTGAAAAAGATAATGTTTTCTTGATATTATAATAATTTATTATTCAAGAAATCATTTTTATAGTCTAATTAAAATATTTAAAGAATATAAAATTTTATAAAATTTCATAATAATTATTAATATTTGATGAGATAAACTTTTAAAGAATTAAAAGAAAAAGAAAAAAAATACATATAATTTGTTATTTAAAATATTATAATCAATCAAATAGAATATTAATTAATAAGAATTGAATAATAAAAAATAATTAACTCTAATAAATAAATAAAAAAATATATATTTAGAAATTTAATTAAAAAAATTAAAATTTTTTTTTAATATAATTTTTAAATATTAAATTTAATAAAATGCTTTTAAAATTAGATATAAATTAATGAAAAGAATTATTTTTTAATATTATGATGATTAAAGAACTTTAATAATTATATTATAAAAATTTTATTAAAAAATAATTATGAATAAAATTTAGATAAATTATAGAATTAATAAAATTTTTATGAAAAGAGTATTTTTATATAATATATATAAAACCAATTACATTCATTATAGAAGATATATATATATAAAATATATAATTAGGTTTTCAAAATTTTTTTTCTTAGCAAAAATATATAAAAAACAAAACAAAACAAAAAATGGTTTTTATTAACTAATATATTTATTTTTGAATATTGTTATAAAGGAAGAAATAATAGACTCCTTCACATATATTGAAATGATTAGAGCTTCATAATCTAGGTCTTCCTCTCTAATTTAATATTAAAAAATATTTTCTAAAAAAAAGATAAAAAATTTAATAATAAAAATTATGAGTTTGATTAATAATTTTAATAATAAAACATATTATTTTTTATAATCAAAAACATTATAAGTAAAAGTTTTCTAGATTTTAAATTATTGTAAAAATACTTTGCTTATAAAATGTTAATAAAGTTATAAGTGATAATGAATTAAAGATAAAAATTTGTAATTAATAATTTTTTATTTTCAAATTTTGAATATATATTTATAATGGTAAAAAAATTATAATATAAAATTTTTAAAATAACTATATAATCTATAAATATAAATTAATATTTAAAAACAAAAATATTTAATTAATTTAAATAATATTAATAGAAATAAAATATTAAATAATAACTGATTTAAATTAAAAATTTATAAAATTTTAAATTAATTTAATTATATAAAATTTTTAATATGTAAAAAATGAAATTCTTTAACCTATAATATACAAAAACAACTAAAAATATTATTATAATATTTTAAAATATTAAAATTTTTAAAAAATATAAAAAAATTTACTTAAATAAATCTATTTTAAAATATATTTATGTTTAAAAAAAGATTTAAATTATATTTATTTATTTAAATAATTCCATATAAACATTTATTATAAAGTATCACCTAAAGCAAGTTTAGCTGCTCCATAAATTCCAGCATCATTTCCTAATTTAGATATCACAATTTCAGGCATTGGACTATCAATAATAAAATATTTCTTAAATTGTTTTTTAACTCCTTCAATTAAAAAGTCTCCAGCGGAAGAAACACCACCACCTAATATAAAAATTTCAGGATTAACACAAATAGCAATATTATTCATAGCTTTTCCTAAATATTGACAAAATTTCTCAAAAATCAAATTAGCTAATTTATCTCCTTTTTTTGCATAATCTGTTATATCTTTTGCAGTTATTTCCTTTATATCTCTTATAGGAGAAGGAATATCTGTTTCTTTCATAACAACTTTAGTTACATTTACTATTCCTGATGCTGAACCATATTGTCCAAACATATCATATATAGCCTCTTCTATTGTTTCTGGTTCTTTTCTATCGCCTAAATTAATTTGTAAATAACTAAATTCACCTGCTATTCCTGTTTTTCCATCAACTATTATTTATTTGTTTAATAAATATTATTATTATTATTATTATTAGAATGATTTTTTCTATAGAAATAATTTTATTAGTATTTTTCTAATTTATATATATAATAAATATTTTCTGTTAATATTTTATATAATTTTTAATAAGATTTAATTTTATTTTTATTTTTATTTTTAATTAAATTTATAGTATTTTTCCATTTAAAATTATTCCACCTCCTGTTCCTGTTCCTAATGTAATTAAAACTACATCATTATAATTTTTACCTGATCCCATCCATTTTTCTCCTAAGGCAGCTACTTTAGCATCATTATGAGCATAAGCTGGAATATCTTTTAAATATATTGACATATTTTTTACTACATTAAATATAAATTTTTTATTTTTTTTCTTTTCACTTATATAATTAAATTAAATTCAAAAATAAAAAAATTAATAATATGAAAATTACTATTATTAATATTATTAATATATTATTAATAGAAAATTTATTATTTCAATATTAATTAATATACTTTTTATTATTATTATATTATCATTAATGTATAATAGTTCTTTAATTATAATATAAATTTAACATTTCCCCAATATAAAGAACCTCCACTATGGTTAATTCCATCTTTATCAAACATTCCTGGTATATCTGCACCTACGCCAATTACTTCTTCTCTTTTTATATTATGTTTTTCCATATAATTTAAAACTTCATTACAAAAATTTGGAATAACATGTATACTTCCATCAGTCGTATCTGTTTTAATTTTCCATTTTTCTATTAATTTTCCATTTTTTTCAAAAAATCCAAATTTTATTTCTGTTCCTCCTACATCTATTCCAAATACATATTTTCCATTTTTTTCTCTTAAATTTCTTGTAATTTTATTTAATTGGAAGGAATATATTGATGATGAAAAAAGTAAAAAGAAAAGTAAAATTATTTTCATTTTTTATAATTGTATATTAATTTTTAAATCAATGTTATATATTTGAAAAAAATTTTCGAAATTCCTGAACATATGCTCATTATTTTAAGATTTAAATATATATAATAAATTATGTATTTATTAATTTTATTTAAAAAAGATGAAAAAAATATAGTTTCTATTAAAATGTGTTAGAGAATAAATATTTTTATTTGTTTTTAAATTGTATCAAATATTTTATTATAATATAATATAAATTTCTATTTAAAATAATAAACATTTTTTATTAAATAAATAAACAAATAAATAATTAACTTAAAATATCATATAATAATTTTTTCATTTTATATTTAAAATTAAT
>Ga0181612_168020_pt1 | contig 14827 bp, 8 predicted proteins | sample HoacroProtozoa21_FD_119630 | JGI IMG/M metagenome (GOLD analysis project Ga0181612, IMG submission 119630) | Hoatzin crop microbial communities from Cojedes, Venezuel. Combined Assembly of Gp0051906, Gp0051904, Gp0051908 | reverse complement strand
TTCTGGTGTATCTGTCACACCTCCCAGTTTGGTGTCATCAGCAAACTTGCTGAGGGTACACTCTTAACTCTTCATCTAGGTCATTGATGAAGAAGTTGAAGAAGACTGGGCCAAGTACTAACCATTCAGCCAGTTCTCAGTCCACCTCAATCCACCATTTGGCTACGTACTTTCACTTGTGAGATGTAACTGAAATAAAGACTCATGATAAGTAGCTTAAATGATAGCCAAAGGGGGAAAAAGTGCTGCTGGCTTGGTAAGGAATGAGAATTTGCGACTGTGCTTGGGGGTTTTTAGAATTAGCAAGGAGCTGTATTTGGGAGTGCTTTAATCCAAGAAAATGAATCACTGCATTAAACTTCCTCATTATTTCTTGTCAATCAGCTTATACAACCTTTAATATTCTTATTTATGTTTATCTTTTTTTTTTAACTCTGGTCTGTGGTGGAATATACACAAGGTGCGTAGAAGCACCTACGTGAAAGACCTGGAGTAAAGTATAGTCTTAGCTACTCTACAATATAGCTTCAGTGGGTACTGAGTCAGCCTTGGTGATCACTTGTAAATCAATCTAGATTTAATATGAAAATGTGTAGTTTAAGGGTTTCCTGCAACCCTTTTGTTTGTCTAATTTTTGCTGTCGGAGTAGTCTGCTGTGCTCCAGCAGAAGAGCGTGAGTGCTCTTAAAATGCCGAGAAAATCAGTGAAGTCAGGGCTACGGCACGTCCAGTCCTCCTTGAAACTGGGAACAGCAATGCTGGAGTCTTCCCCCAAACTGTGAAAAAGTCCAAATAAAGACCATGCAAATAAGCATCATTTGTGCCACCCTCCTGATAAATCCAGCTCTCTGGTGTTTTAAAATTAGGTTCTGTGTCTGCACCCAGAAATGGCAGCCCGGGAGTCGTGGTCAGACAGCTCTACAGCACAGTCCACGGCCAAAGCAGGAACAGGACTTTTTGTGTTAAAAGGGGAAAAAAAAATGCCATGGGCTCATATGTGAGCTTTTTCACATCCAAGTTTGTTGTTACAGTCAGACACATATACTTATGTGCAGGTTTCTGCAGAAAGGTTGTCACAGAGCTTTTGTAATGGCTCCCACCAAACAACGCCCTAAAAGAAATTTCAGCTTGGTATTTATAGCTTCCAGTCATATCTACTGCTTTATATTTACCTGCTTTTGTTTTTTCTTGAATTGTTTGGGGATTTATTGATTGGCAGTTGGCTAACATGGCCATACAGGTAATTGGGGTGCGAGTTAAAAGCAATCTGGGAACAGCTGATAATTTTGATTCATGCTGCTGAGATGCCGGTGTGTTTAGAACAGCCAAGAAAAAGAAAGTGTTAGAAGCAACGAGTAGCAAAGCTGTTTAAACTTACACATTTGTGGATATGTATCGATTCAAGCCTGCTAATAGTTAAAAATTTGATGGCTTCCAAAATTGCAGGATAGCCTGGAAAAACTGTATAAAAGATATTTATATGATGAGTAGAGAGTAAGAGTCTTTATTTAGAAAACCACTTAGCTAAAAAGCTCCTAAGGGGCAAGTAGGAATTTGTGAATTCAGAGTAAAACTTCAGAATAAGATGAAGGAGAACTGAATTTCTTAATCGAGGTTGCGATGTGTTTTATAGCATACCGTTTCAGATCTGGCAGGGGGGGGTTGTGCAAAGGGACCTGGCGCTGATTGTTTTGGGTGTTTGGATGTCGGGGCCACCGGGTGAGCCAGCTCCTGGCAAGCTGCTGGGGCCGGTACGCAGGCGGAGCAGGCGCTCCCACGTCCGAGATCCTGGTTGCCGCAGAAAGCGGCGTGGATCTGCTGCCCTGGGTTTGAGTAAATGCTTGCCCTGCACCTTGTTTCTCAGTAGTAGTTCCTCGGAGGGGTGTGTTGCTCCTTACTGAGCACCTCGGCGGCTGTGACTGCACTGAGCTTACTACGGAGTGCTGTGAGAATGATATTGGGGAAAATGTTCAGTGTACAATGCAAGGACAACTCGACTTCTTTCCTTGAAAGGTACGGCATAAATCACAAGACATGAGGTATTGAAGTGAACAGTGTACTTTGCCGTCAAAATAAACACTCGTTGAATGATTTATGCCCGTGACACTCGAGTAAGGAAAGTCAAGGAAAACTCTGCCGTGTGTAAAGAACTTACTGCTTCTGGCCGATGTTAAAAGAACCAGGGGTTTTCTAAAAGTGGAGTCAGCACAGGTAGAAGAAATGGTGTGCTAGCATCATCGGTGGCACTAAAACAACATGTGTAAATGACTGTGGAGCACTTTTGGTTCAGTCACCTCTTCAGCTGTGGATCCAGCGTGTGCTCCTCTGTGCCCCTCTGCGCTCGGTACAGCGTGAGGGGACATCAAAAACGCGTTGGTGCTTCTATGACGCACCCTTGTCCCAGGCTGGCCCTGCTTGCGTTGGGACTGCTTTCGAGTAGGGAAATGGCAGTTTCAGACCGGGGCCTTTCCTCTGGCCTTTTCCGTTGACAGCATTATGCCTTTATGTTGGGAGGTGCTCTTGTAAATAAAGATTTCTAGTTATGCTGGGTGCTGGAAATGTGGCATTTTAAGGCTAAAAAGGAAAGTGATTGCTTAAAATAGCCTGAGAAGTTAGCAGTTATTGCTGTGGTAGGATGGGTGCTGTCTTGTACAGGCAGAGGGCTTGGAGATGTGTCGCAGGGATTCTGATTTAAAATCCATACGGTAGTTTTTCTGCAGAGCTGTTTTAAAAACTGAATGGGAGAGGAGGGTTCCAGACTGGGGTTTGGGGGTTTTTTTTTGCTTTCATAAAGGAGCCTCACCATGTAAAAAGAGCCGTAAGCGGAAATCCTGTCCCATTCATGCTGTCCTTTATGAATTTCAGTCTGAGTCACTTCCTTCTCGTGCACTCAGTGGTTCACTGCTTGGTCATGTAGTAATCTGGGAGTTGGAGAAGTTTTGTGTGTGGCTGCGAGTACTGTGGGAACGTAAGCAGTTATGAGCATTCTTACAATGCTTTTGCCTATTTGCTCATAAAACATCTTTATTTTTCCTTTAAATCAGGTAAAATCTGTTGGTTTTTTTTTTTAATCTTCATTGAAGTTTGAAGAACTTAAGACATCCAAAACTAAACCATTTCAAATGGGTAAAAGTAGAAAGCGGGAGATGGATTGTTCTGTGCATCCTGCCCGGGAGCTGGGTGGGTGCTGGAAACTGGGTGCCAGAATCAACAGACCTAGCCTGGGCAAGGAGGCAGCTCTGGGGGTCACGTGCACCTTTCCGTAAAGAATATATAATTTGGGGTTTTTTGTGGTGATTAGATAAGGTTTGGCCCTACTGGGTCAGAGCAGAGGTCCGTCCCGTCTAGCCCAGTGGTCTGTCTTGAGCAGGCATGGTGGGGATACTGCTGGGAGAACCTGCGCGCCGGTCCCTGCTCCTCCAGCAACATCCAGAGCCGCCGGGCAGCGCGGAGGATTTGCTCCTGCCTAGTCCTGCGCCTTGACCCGTTGGCTGTGCACCTGTCTAACGCTTTTTGGAGCTGGCTGGTGGTGTGTGTTTCTTTCTGAGCTGCAGAAAAGCAGACTTGCTTTCTGGCTGCTCACAGCGGTGCCCGAATGCTGGCGTGGTGTCCACTTCACTTCTCTGAGCAGCTGGTTCCTTGCGCCTGGAGTTGGCATGCTTTACATACGGAGAAGGGAAGACTGGAATTATTTAACAGTTCGAAGAGTTGTTGTAGGCTATAGAGAGATCCTAAACTTTTGTAGTACCGTGGTCATATGTCTGCAACCAGCTTAAAAACTCCAAGGTGTTGCTTTGCTATGGTTGAGGTTTCGTAAAACTGATTTTGTGCATTAAAGCAGCCTTCAGGTGTTCCCAAAGGTGAAAACCATTGCCTCAGGTGCCTCACATTCCTGCCTGCATTGCTGATGGGCGTTTCTCAGGAGATGCGGCTAGCTTTTCGTTTTCATCTCTTCGAGGTGAATGTGTCAGGAAAACAGGGAAAATGGGCTTAGCGAGGGAACTTTCTAACTATGGTGGTTTTCCTTTGAGAATATTTCAGAAGTGCTGAACTCAGCAAAACAGATGTGGTGAGATGAGGTGAAGAAGGTCTGGCGAGCCTGGGCTGATGCTAGCAAGAGCCAGCACGGCAAGTGTCCCTGGGCAGTGAGGGAGACGCTCCGCCAGCCGTTAGGACGGGGTGCAGGGCAGATCATGACATATGGAAAAAATAGAGCTGACGCTCTCTTGATACAACCCTATCCTGTTCTCTCTCTTTTTCCTTTATAACTTTTGAATATATTTAGGAAAAGTGGGGTTTTTTTTTCTATTATTGTTTTTTAATTGTATCCTTTTTTTATTTAATCCAGAGCCTGTGAATTCAAGGGAAATGGAGGGAGCTGTGATTCAATGCAGACAGGAACCAGGCGAAGTTCCTCTACTTACTCATTCTAGATCCTGTCAATTCTTTTCTATTTTGGTCCTGAATCTGTTTTGCAAGCTCTTTGGGCTGTATATGTATCTGGACCTGTATATCCTATAGATTTAAAAGCCTAAAAGAGTAGCTTCATCACTTTTGGTCCCTGTAAGCACAGAGGCTGAGAAACACTACGGCAACATATGTAACTGTTACGTGCTTTTAGCCAGGAACTGATGATTTGGGACATACTAATCGAGAGCTTTGTTACACCAATGTAGAAATGGTCAGCAGAAAAAGTTGATCAGAAATGGTTCTCCTGCTGACATACAAAATACCCCCACGTAAGTGCAGCTTCCCTGTTTCTCCAAAATGTGTTTTCTTCTATAAAATAAAGAAATTTAACAAGATTGTCTCCAGAAGACATCCCATCAAAACTGCCACAGTGATTTTATTAGCAACGTGGAAAAAAAAAAAATCACTCTGAAGACTAGAATGCATCTGTCGGGATACGTGAATTTTAGTATTACACCAAGTAATGAAATGTGAAACATCGTATTTACTGGAAACAGAGACGTGTTTAATCTTGTGAGTATAGATCAGCATCACATATAAAATCTGAATAGTATTACTATTCCTACTGCATTTTTTTAATAGTTTCAGCAAAGAATACTACTTGGCTGAATTGTTTAGACTTATACCTAATTAGAAAAATGTATTGTGTTTTGTGTGCGTGCTGTTTTTCTTGAAGTTTTAAAAAGTGAGAGGAAATAGGATGCATTAATTCGGGTGCTAGTCTGAACTTGAGCAACCACCGCTAATTTGTGACACCAGGGAATTTCCAGGGTGGTATTCTAGTGCCTCCGCCTTATCTCTCACATCATGACCGAGCTGGTGGTTTTGTTTGTTTCTGTTTGGAAATATGCCTGCCTCTTAAACATCCTCTGTCTTTTGTATTTTCTCTAAAATAATAGGCTGTGGAATTGTTTGTCCAGGCAGAAATAGAAGCGGTTACGAGTTTCAGATACTTCTGATGTTAACATGCGGCGAAGACACCTTTGTGCACCAGATTCAGCTCCATTAGCTGGGCCACTTGGAATCTTTACCAAAGAATATTTTACTATTAGTCACATAAAGTAACCACTGCAGAGAGCTCTATGAATATGACTGATGACTACATTAGAAACATATTGGCATTATGCAGAGTTCAAGCAAAGTACATTCCCAAGTTCATGTGAATCTGTACGCGTGCAAGGGTTTATCCAGATCGGGCTTAATTTATGTCTTTTCTTCAGCAAAAAGAATAGCTGAGATGTCTATCCAGCATCACCAAAAAAGACGCTGTGTTGAGAGAGAGAAACAAGTCTCCCTTTCCTCTGCTGTCCTGAAACTTGACTTGTGTCGTGGGGCTTTGATGGAGAAAGGTAAAAGCTAAATATCGCAAGTAGACCAGTGGTACTGGAAAGTAAGTCCATGCCAGTGCCAACATCCTGCCCCCCTCAGCGTTGCTCTGCCCAGCCCCAACCGCAGCAGTGTTTGTAGGGAGCGTGGAGGTATTTTCCTGCTGTGTCCGTGCTGCAGGAGCAAACCCAGCGTTTGCGGGAAGCCCGAGTGCCGCGGCAGTCCTGCCTTCTCTCACCGCGCAGAAGGCTGGTTTGAGCCTCAGTAGCACAGAGTCCGGTGAACTGGGGGGCTGGGGCAGGGGAAGAGCAGATACTCACGCTCTATTTTTAGGTGCTTATCTTGAAAGACTAAAGAACCAGCTTCCTAACTTAGGCGCCAGAAGCTGTTGATAAAAGATTCTCTTCATCAGCTAAATGAGAGCATCACCTCTTAATTTAACTGCACAGTATTCTCCTGTCTTCAATGTCAGATACTTTTAAAGGCAGAGAGAAATGTGTCAGACTTGGTTTCATCCAGCCTTTTGTACCTGGCAGCGCAGTGTCCTCTGGCGGGGGTGTCGGCTGCCCTGAGAGCTGGTCTCCTGGGCAGCTATGGCTCTGGGGCACAAACGGGGCAGGAGGGGTGACGGCGATTCCGGTTGCATTTTTCAGTCTCATCACAGCAGCTCAGACAAAATAAACCTCAGCTGGAGCTCCCTAACCTTCCTGCGTGTGCTAGCCAGCTAGAAATGCAGCTCCAAATCCACCTAGGAAAGTGTTGGGCGCATCTAGCAAAGAGTGGGGAAATCTGGATCCAGGACTCTCCTTTGACCTCACTGGTGACTTAAAAACCCTTTTGACGGTGGCTGGAGTTTGTCCCCAAGGCTGTTTTTCACAATCCTGACCAAACCCCCTAGACTCCCACGTTCTTGTTCGGCTTTCATCCCTCGCTTGTCTGGCGTTGCCAGCGGGATTGCCTTGGTGGGGGAGCTGGATGAGCGATCTTCTCCATCGTTTATCACAGAGTCGGGGCTGAGTGAAGTAAGGCACAACCTCTTTCCCCCGAGGATCTTCATATTATCTCAAGAATTCGCAGCTTCTGTACAACTGGCAGTCAACTCCAGAAGACTGAAATCTGAGAGTTTTTCCTGGGGGGTTACGTAATTTATAGATATCCAACCAAGAGAAAAAACATATCAAGTACATTTTCATCCAGCTTAAACGCTCAGTGGTTAAATCCCCAGGCTGGGGAGAAGAGTTACACAAAGGTCTCGGAGCTTCAGAGCGAGATAAACAGTGTATTCTCACCAGTTAAGAGGAGATAATGTGGACCACCGACAAAGGAAGGGAACCACGTTTCCCTTATTTGGAAATAGCTGGGACATTGAGCCAGAAGGGAGAGGGTGTTTCTGGGGAAGAGACAGAACATTTCCTCCCTCTGGGGTATAAAAAAATAAAACACCTCTAAGTCTAATAATTTAATGAACAACCCTTATTTGTATACCCAGATGTTCTGAACAATGTCCGTCTGTATATTCATCTGGATTTGCAAAGGGGGCGAAATGAAATTGCACATCCCACTGAAGTTAATGGGATTTGTTTACCTCGCTCTTTTAGGCTGTGCTACAAAACTCACCTGTTATCTTGTCTTTTCTGAGGAAGGGTGGAATTAAATTTCAGAAGGTTTTTTGTGACCCTTCAGTATATTTATTGGAGGGGGGAACTTTAGTTTTAGAAACACAGGGTGATGCTTTGAGTATTGCAGTTAACAGAAGGGATAGACGCTGGTCTAAAATGAAGCAACCATTTCAGTTTTCTCCAAGGTTTATTATGAAAGATTATGGCCTGAAGCTTGGGTTTGTTTTTTGCTTTGTTTTTTTTTTTTTTCTGTAAGGAGCTGTGTTTAGCAGCAGCTGCTTTGATTTACCGTGATTCATGTGACTTTTGCCTGAATTTTATCTCGGCAATGAAATCCAGATCAAGTTGAAATTCCTATAGCTTTGTTGAAGCCTTCCCAATGAGCTGCAATCAGGTGGATATTCCTGTGAAATGTTTTAAATAGTTGGAAAGATTCTGGTTGAAAAAAAATGGTTGTGCGGATATCTGAGATTGTGTTTTCCCCTCGTCCCATACAGGACTGCTGATTGCCCGGGCAGTTCTTCCAGCTCACCAGCAGTTAATGGGTACAGACATTATCGAACGGGTTTTTTAAACATCCTTGAGTGCCCTCTTCACATCACAGGCATGGGAGGGCACCGATAACGTCATGTCAGCCTCTTTTAACTTTCACATTGTAGGAATTTAGCACCTCATCTTTATGAAATGTTCTGTTTAATGTAATTCTGGCGCACGTAACGGTCGTTCATCATTCAGACTTGACTGCGAAGCGATTTAGGCTGGGATTAGTCAAGTAAGTTGATTGTCATCTGTCCCGAGGAAGGTGACTTATTTCTGTTCTGCTGCCAGTCTGTAGGTCCTTGGGTTGCTTTAAAGAGGGGAGAGGGAGCTCTTCGTCTCCCCATCCCTGAGCTGCTCTAGTGCCTGGGCTGAGTGGAAAGAAAAAAGTGTTCTTTCTGTTCCTGGATTATTACGCTCTCCCCCACCACTCACTGCGGTCTGATTATCTCATGGTTTGCATCTGGGAGAAGAGGTCAATAATTTACATGGCTAACAGAAAAGCTAGGCTGGGGTTCATTCAGAAAAGATCGTGACTCTGCAGCCGTTCCCTAGGTTGACAGTGAAAAATCCCAGTGCAGGCTCCCTGGAAAATCTTTTTGTATTTCAAGCGTTGTAATTTGATTTCCTCTCCCCTTAAGAACAGACTTTTTGTGTAGTATCTAACCTCTTTAAAGAACATGCAGGTAGTATAAGCAGTGCATAGAAATAGAATTTCTGCTTTAATGTAAATGTTAAGACAAATTCAAGAACAGTGAAAAGATGACGCGTTTTCTGTATTTGCCCTGCTTTAGTTTTCCCTGCTTGCCTGCTCCTAGAGGATGAATAGCTCGCTCTGTCTCTGTTCTTGGGAGTGAAATGGTGGTTATTGCTGAAACCTAGTATCCAAAGCACTTTTCATTACCCATGGTGAAAGCTAAAGACGACACGTCTCCATTAATTTCTTCTTTGAGTCAGGTGATGCTGAGGAGTTGTGGCTGAGGGCAAAATTTGGTTTAGGTTTGTTTTCTTGCTTGGACTCTGATGGGCAGCCTCATGCCTTTGCGCTGCTGCCTTCAGCTTGCTGGAGTAAACTCAGTGGCTTCACGAGGTTCATTGCCAAGGAGGTTGTTAATTTTGGTGGGGGAGCTCCGTTTAATCCTGACCGAGTTTGGAGCTCCTACGGAGTCTGTTTCAGCTGTGCTGTCTGATTGTTTTCCTGTGTACATATGCAGTTTTGCAGGTTATTTTGCTAGGTTTTTTGTTTGATCAGGAAAATGCTGTTATTGTGTTTAGTGGGCAGATTATCAAAGGCTTTTATTGGCCATTTTTCATATGGTCATATTTTTGAAGATAAGAAAAAGCAAGTTTTATTTTGGGTTCAATAGTGATACTGTTGTCCCCCTGTGCTGGAGATTAGGAAATGTTTTTCTCTGAAACACTGATCGGCGCAGGGCAGCGGTCGCAGGATGTAAAACCCTAGGCTGGTGGCACTGGAGACTTGTCCAAGCCTGTGTTTGCGAGGGATCGGGCTTTCCACCCCAGTTCTTGGAGAGTGCGGGGGGAGGACCTGCTGGCTGTCTTGGCGGGGAGACCAGGGAAGGGTAGGGATGTGCCGAGCTGCCTGCTGCTGGTGGCGGGGTGCGACGGGGCCGTCTGCGACGCCCTTGGGAAGAGAAGATGGTAATCCCTGGTGCTGTCAAGCTTGTGCTTTTCATCGGTGTAAGGAGAAGTGGTGAGACTCCTTTCACTGGATCTGAGGTGCTCTGCTCTCACTTCACCCGGCAGCTGGCAGCCAGTCGCCGTGATTGAAGGGAGCCTGTTCTTTCCGAGAGGAAACCTTGCCTCTGTAAATGTCAGATAGCGCCGTGTCACAGCTGGCATCAGACGTGCTTTTGAGTGGCTGCCGAGCCCTCCTTTCCCACGTTAAGAAGCGTGGGTACCTTGGCTGTGCCACCGGCCGTCCCCTCCTGCTGCAGGGGCTGCAGAACCCATCGGGCTTCCACGGCCATATCGCTTGTGGCAGCGAGGTCAGAAGAAAAGCGGGGTGGTGGTCTCTGCAGCCCCTGCCTCTCCTCTCAAATCACGCTTGGGTCGTAGGGTTTGGACGGCTGCCACAGGCTGCCGTGCCATGCTGTGCCCTGGCTCTTGAATACCAAGGAAGACCGGGCTGACAGGTGGTCACAGACTGAAGTGGCAGGGAGCGAGGGGAACCGGGACGGGGAAAGCATGAAGCAGTACACAAATAGATGAAAGGAATTAAGGGTAAGGCAATGCCGCGCATCCCAGCTATCCTAGAAAATCATGAGAGGTTTGAAGAACTTCATAGCGTCTGGGAAAAGATCAGCCTTGGTTGGCAAAGCTTGTAGTGGGAATGAAACATCAGATTTTTAAAAAGTGGGAGTCAGGAGCTCCAGGAAAATTTTAGGAGGACTTTTCAGGCTTCTTGTCAAATAAAAAAAATTCTTGTTAGAAATGAAAGGCATTAATGGCAGCAGCAGGTAGACTGCTTACAAACTTCTAGAAGAATAAGTAGGAAAATGTTCTGCAAAGATGCATAAAACACACGTAGCTCCTATAAACCCAACCAAATCAGAAACGGCAGAGAAAAAGAAGAGAGGTAAAGTTTGTTTAAAACAAATGATTTCACTTACATTACAACAACTCTCTCAGCAGTCCTTAGACACGTTCCTGCACCTCAAGCAAGGTGCAGGAAGGGACAATGATTGATGAAAATAACACCTGAATTGGAAAGGATCAATTGTGTGTCTGGTTTTTTTAACCATTTACTTCAGTCTCATAGTATCACACCTGGTGAACTGCAGTGGGCTGCAGGTAGTGATATCTAATGCTCGTGTAGAAGGGACAAGACTAGAGAAGAAAAGCTTCTTCTCCAAGTCTGTCTGTGTGATCTGTCTGGCGGCGTTGAGCTGCTGCTCTCCCTGGCGCAAAGTCCGCGTGCAGAACCGCGGAGCGGCCGTGTGTGTCCCCCCGGGCCAAAAGGTGAACGCTCTGAGCGCAGAAGGGCAGCGCCAAGAGTCAAGCTGGAGAGGCTCAGGATGTTTAACCGCAAAGATTCAACCCTAGCTGTCGGGCATGCGGGGGTTTGCTGTGGTGGGGAGGCATCGCCACATAGCGTATCTCTGCCGGTCTCGCACACGCGGGGGCTCGAGGTTTTGGCGCTGCCAACGCGACTTAGAAGAGCGCTTCAAAATTGCAGCCCGTAGCGTTGAAATTATGCTAATAAAAATCAGCAGAATTTTAAGTAGTTCTGCTTGGTGAGCTGCTTCTGTGTGACTCGTCTGCACCGGTTTTAGAAGCGTGCTGGACAAGAGGCCGGAGGGGCGGCCGCTGCCCGTGGCAGCCTGCGTAGTCAGCCCTTGTTGGCTTTTCTCAAACCCAAGTAGCATGCAGGCTCCTGTTAGGTAACAGCAAAAGGGAACCTGCTGAAAATAAATAAATTTTAAAAAATTTTTACGTGGATAATAAGCTAAAGCAAGTCAAAAGTACGAAAGAGAGCATTGCAAGTAGAGTTCCTGTGTGAGAGCGGCTTGTTGTTCCAGCAGACTGAGCTTGGGCTTGCTCTGTTTCTGTGGGTTGTGTCGTTGTTTAATTTGGTGTTCCGTCAGAACCAGCCAGCTGCGGCCATAGGCAGCCTGTTGCCTCTGTTATCTTCTTTGTGAGATGTACAAAGCGCTTTCTTGAGATGTAAAATGTATGTGATAGAGATGGGGGGTTGCAGTATTTTGCTAAGAAAGCCCTTTTCTGCCTTCTAATGGACCAGCAGCGTGTTCACAGTAGGAACTCACTCAGATCTTTAGCCAATAAAGTAGGAATTGTTATTGCTGTCTTCCAGCAGTAGCAGAAGAGAAGCAGAGAAAAACAAACCCAACGTGTTGCTCACACTCCGTTTGTCCCTTGCATCCAGCATTTCGTTTCCCTTGTAGGTTACTATTGACACGATTTTCCTTGCTCCATCCTGTTGAACAATATACATTAAAACAATGTTGGGGGACAGGGAGGATTAAATTTATTTATTTCTGAAACACTTTTTAGCAGAACTGGCTTTGTTCTGTACATCTGAGTGCTTCTACATCTGCTTGATGTGAACACATCTGATGCTGATCCACGATGGCCGATATCTTTTGTTAAAGAAGGGTGGCTTGAAGCAGAGACACAAACTGTACGTGAATTTGAACTCCAGGTATTTTGGAGTATCCTGCCCCATTGACAGCGGATGCTGAAGCAGCTGATGTGGAACTATTGGGTTAATAGACATGGACTACGGCCAGGACAGCTCTGAAACAGGCGATTAAATTCACGCCTAGATCACAGTGGTGTTGAGGCGAACACTTCAGTTACCCTTTGCTTTGTGTCCCAGTGAGTCAGGATGGCTAGAGACTTATACTTTTTTTTTCTTATTGGAGATCTGAAAAAGCAAGTTTCTGGGCTGCGTGCAGGGGTCTTATTTTATTTGCCTTCAGTTGTTTAGGGAGTGGCTTGGTTTTTTGTTACCTACGTATGATTCAAGGTCAAATACTGACAGATAAGCTCATAGAAGTCAAGTAAGGCATTTTAGCGGGAGGATTAAGGTAACAACAGTGGGAGGGCTCTTAGAGATGGAAAACTTACACGAGATGCTCATGCACAGCAATTTTTTAAGAATTAGAACATGTTTCAACAATTGGATCTTTTCTTGAAGTTGGATAATGTCGATCTTTCTACCTCGGACGTGGGAGCTACAGTCATGTTTTCTTGCTAGTGCTTTTATTAGCTTTCATGTAATTAGCAGAAATTTGAAATATTTAGTGTTTAGGATTGAGATCTCATCCAGGTAAGTTAATAATCTTCCTCAGAGTGTTGTATTTTAGCATGGTGCGACTGACTGTTCTGAATAGAAATGTTTCTTTCCCAAGTTTGTGATACTGGCGAGCTCCCCGGTTTTGCCAGTTGTGGCGGGGGGGCTGAGCTCCGTGGGTCCAGTGTGACCCTGGATTTGCTCTTCCTGGTATTCCATCTGCTCCCCAGCACAGAGCCCTGCAGCGTATCCATGACCCCGTCCTGCCTCCCTGACAAACTGGAAAGATGCATCCAACGAGATTAGGCAGGAGTCTGTCCTAGGTCTGATTTTGTTCAATATTTTCATTGAGGAGTTGAAGGATGGAATAGCGGTTGATTCTTATTAAATTATAGTCCATATCGGGCTCTGATAGGGTGGAGAGTGCTTGGTGGGTTAAGGGGGAGGGCAGGAGGACGGGGCAGGAGAACTAAAATGGCCTTGAAAGAAAAACAGTTTGCTCAAGAGCAAAGTGTCACATTTTAGCCAGTCCTTCTCAAACCTGCATTTTTTTTGTTTACTGTGTACCATTTCTGCACAGTAGCTCTGGGAGGTATGGTGGACTACAACACCTCAGAGTCAAGCTGCCCTATAGACAAAGAGAAGAAGAAACCTTGAAGTGAGCTGTGTAAATGGTGTGTCGCTCCTTCCTCGGTGCTGCTGGGGCCTCGGCTGGAGTGGGGCGGAAGGGGTGGTGCCACATCTTCCGAAGGATGGAGACCAATGGAAAAAACATTCCAGAGGACAGCAGTCAGTGAGAGCTGTGATCTGGTAAACGCAGGTAGAGAAGAAAGGAGCTTGCTTTGTTTAAAGAGAAAAATGCCGTCGAGCATGCGAAAGGGTGCAATGATGAGGGTGGTGATGAAGTCACCCGCTGTGGGCGTGCAGGAAAGCGGCCATAGGCTGGGGTGCAGCAGGGACAGCTGAGCAGTCTTCCCAACGGCGAGGAGAGCCAGGTGCTGGGCCGGAGTGCCTAGCCAAGGGAGCTCTGAGATTGCCACCATCACGGGGCAGGAGGTTATTTACTTCATTTTTATTTATTTTTTTAAAAAACAGGCTAGGCAGATGTCTCTGAGGAATGGTTTAGGTACAGAAGATCGTTTCGGTGTAGGAGGGTGGACTTGACAACAATGGCGCATCCCCCATAGTCCTGGTCTCTGTGACTCTGTGCAGCGTGGCATCTGCAATTTTAGGTTTGTTCTTGTACAAGGAGTTTTTTTTTTATGTATATTTCTACAGTTCTCTGAAATGAAAAAGCCTGTGTGTGTTCTTCTTTGTGTCTTAAGCTTTCACACCGGCAGGCAGCTCATAAAAGAGTTGAGTTGTGTTTTGAAGAGTTCATTTTCTTGCGGGTTGTAGGTTGCGTTGTACGTGACTGATAAAAGATCTTTCCTAGCATTAGGGCCGGTCACAGCCCCAATAAATCTGGAACAAATTGTGAGAAAGCAGGTCGTGTTATGACTGGCATATCTGTGAGCATGGAGCTCTGCTTGAGAATTAGAGTAAAAGTCTGCGAAGTGCTGGTGCTGATGTCATTGCCTTGGAATGGAAAGGCTGTTGAAGCAGTAAATGCTTTCTGTGGCCAGCAGCAAAGTCTTGAGCTGGACCTTTTCCTCTCTGTGAAGGAAAGAATGCAGAACAAACCTAAAAATCTGTATATGCAATGGGAAAATCTTAATTAGTTTAGAGCTTTTAGCTATTTCAAACCATTTACATAGACAGCTGCTGTTCATACAAACATGAAAACTGTTCATGGAAACTCCAAACTTACCTTGAAATAACAAGTATTTTGTTTTTTAAAGCTGTGCCTGATGTTTCAAAAGTATGGTTGGAAAGGTCTGAAAATTATATTTGTACTGTACGTGCAGAGAGGAACATAGGCGCGGGCTAACAGAAGCATAAAATAGAAGGCTTTAGTTCAGCAAGGCTTAGCATTGAAGCCCTGTTAGCACCAAACAGCTGCTGGGTAAGCAGTCAGTTTTTAGGGGCATTTACTCTTGGTTCTATCCATGGAGTTTTGGTTATGACCCAAAATTCCGGAGAAAAAAAAAAAAGAGAGA
>Ga0181612_108136_pt1 | contig 14828 bp, 11 predicted proteins | sample HoacroProtozoa21_FD_119630 | JGI IMG/M metagenome (GOLD analysis project Ga0181612, IMG submission 119630) | Hoatzin crop microbial communities from Cojedes, Venezuel. Combined Assembly of Gp0051906, Gp0051904, Gp0051908 | reverse complement strand
GGCCACTTCTGGTTTTTGGATCATGGCTGGTGCAGACATTTTAAGTATCTCTTGATAATTGCTTCTGAGGCTGAGAGACAAGAAACAAGTGGGTTTTTGTCTTGGGGGAGGGGGGAATAAGCAGACACAGAATAATTTACATTGGAAAGGAGCTCCAGAAGTCATCTGGCCCATATCCTGCTCAAAGCAGAGCTGACTGCAAGTTAGAGGAGGTTGTCGAGCCAAGTGTCGAGCATCAGGAATACAGAATCCAGCCCCGCTAGGCACCTGCTCCAGGGCTTAACTGGTCTTGTAGGGAAGTTACTTCTTCCTTATGTCCAAGTGAATGTGTCTTTCTGCAGAGCTGCTGTCTAGCCAGGTGGTCCCCAGCTGTGCTGCTGAATGGGGTTGTCTGTCCTGAGTCCATCTTGCCTTTGAACTTCATAAGATGCTGTCATCCAGCATCTCTGCTGTGCTGAATTTTCTTGGAATACCAACTCTCCCCTCATGAGCATTAACCTCTACCCCCAACTTGGTTTCACCTGCAAACTTGCAGAGTGTGCTTCCTATCACATTGTGTCACTGATGAAGATGTTAAACAGAATTGGCTTGTAATCATCTGCAAAATAGACTTTGAAGCTTCAACCACAACCTTTTGATCCTGAATGGTCCAGGCAGTTTTTCACATACCTTACTTATAGTGTGCTTGTTTAGTTGGTGTCTTCCCAGTTAGACTGCAGCCATATTATGGGAGGCTGTTAAAAGCCTTGCTAAAGTGAAAGGAAAATTTTGTTTTCCCCCAAAGCCGTCATTCCATCCTAGAAGGCAATCAGGTTGGTCAGACATGATTTGTTCTTGCTACATCTGTGGTAGCTGTTCCCAGTCACCTTTTTATCTTTCATAAGTTGGAAATGGTTTCCATGAGGACTTACTCTGTGGTCTTCCCTGGGACTGAAATGAATCTGGCAGATTGTTGTTCCCTGGATTGTCCTGCTTTCCCATTTTGAAGATGAGTTTAACTTTTTCTTTTTGACTGCAGTCAACATGGCCTGTTAAAGGTGAGAGAGGGCAGCTTTACAATTATCTTGGCCTGTGCCTTCTGCATGTTCAGACGAATCATATTTTGTCCTGTCTGCTTATATGTCTGATCTATATAAGTAGTCCTTAACTCAGTCACCTTTTACTAATGAGAAGCGGTTTGAAAAATAAAAAGTACTAGGTAGAGAGACATGAAGTGCGTGAGAGCAGACCTTGCCAGTGAAGACTAAGGCAAGGAAGATACCAAGTACTTCAGTAGTTTCCTTGTCCTGCATTATGAGGTCTCCTGCCCTGTTTAGTAGTGAGCCAGCATTCTCCTTGCTCCATGTTGCTGCTGGTGTATCTGCAGGAGCTCTCTGTTGCCGTTGCTATCCCTTGCAGGTTTCCCAGTTTCCAATCCCTAGCAGGTTCCCCATCCTTTGCAGGAACTCTGGCTAAGCTGTGCCCTTCCTAACTCCCTCCCCGCATTCCTTCTCTGTTCCTCCAAGGCAGGCTGTCTCTGCTTACACCTTCTGTACATGGCTTTTTAAGTTTGAGCTCACTTGGCAGTTATCCATTCAACCAAACTTGCCTCCTGCCTTACTGCCTTGTTTTCTTGCACACTGTTTGTATGCTTTAGAGGGGTCTCAAGTTCATCCATTTCTCCTGAGTCCCTTGGCATTTAAAGTAATTATCCCAAAGGCTGCCATTTACCAATTCCCTGAACAAGCTAGTACTGCTGCTCTGAAATCCAGGATCTTTATTCTGCTATTTGCCTTCCTTGCTTTCCTCAGTATTTTAAATTCTTACATCACCTCATAGTCAGTCTGGCTAAGGCTGTTGTCAACCTTCATGTCCCTAGCCAGTTCTTCCTTAATTTGTACCATGTCCAGCAGTGCGCCTTCTCTACTTAAAGGAGTGCCTGCAGAAAAAAGTCTTCGATGCTCTCCAGATTGCCTGTGCCCTGCTGTTTTGCTCTTCCTGCAAGTGTCTCAAAGTTCCCCACAAAACAAGTACTGTAATTATGAGGTTTCTTCCAGCTGTTTAAAGAAGGCTTTGTCCACTTTCTCTTCTTGACTGGGCAGTCTGCAGCATATGCACACCATGTTTACCCCTTGTTCGCCACCCACGGGGTCCTGATCCATGAGCCTTCATCCTTGACTCCTGGAATCAGTGATATGTTTTGTTGTTGAAATAGTGGGAAAATAGTGTGCAATATTTTAAGAAAGTGCTAGACACTTAGTAAGCTGGTGAGAACGTATGTTTGCACTCAAGAGGAGTATCAGCTTACTCCTCTACCCTGTGTGACTTGGGACAAGTCATTTCCACTCTCTTTGCTTCCCCATGTCTCAGACTGTGAGGTCTCTGTGGTGGAGACTGTCCCAGACATTAGGTCAGTGTGTCACCTGCCCTGCTATAATAAAGGTAGCTAATGTGGAAGCACTGCTACCTTCCAAAGATTGCAGGCAGCATTGCATTAGTATTTCTGAATGTGCCCTGCATCCTGTCTTCATAGGAGCTAAGATTTGGTAATACAGAGAATCTGCAAGTCTGCTTCCCAGTGACAAAGTAGGATGGGAATGTCCTCGTGCACCAAAGCAAGGTTGGAAGGAAACCTGGTTGTTAAAAATAAGCATGTGTTCATACAGGATGCTCTCATTACCAGGAACACAGTGATTTTGGGCATGATAGTGGAAAAGATCGTATGCTAATTTGTTTTGCAAAGTGTAAGGATTTTGTATTTCCCTAAGTTACATGAGTAAGTTGGTTAGGACAGTAGGGCAGGATGAAGGCAAAAGGAAATGTAGATGAGTGCATGATGAAAACAAATACTTAAACGACCTGTTCAAATTACTTTTCATGTGGAGAGACAAAATATTAACTGTATTGTTCAGTCAGGAGGAATCTTTATATACTCTTGAATAGCTGACAGGTGCTTCGTTCAGTGTCAACCAAGTCAAGACTTACTTTCTTTTTGTAGTATTTATAGGGCTTCCTTGTTTGGGTTACAAAACATGCGGGTTCTCAGTGCACTGTGTGCTTTTCTCTGTACCTTCCATGTAGGAATCATGATTTTTAGGCTCAAATATATGCATGAAGACCTCAATTAAGAAAAAATACTTTTCTAAACTATCCTACTTGTGCGTTTAGTCGTTTCTAACTATGGTGTTCCCTCCCACCCCCTCTACCTTCCTTCACTGTGTTTTGCATTACCAGTAGCTAAAAGCTACTTGCTGACAAGTTGTTCACCTTAGTTTTCTGCATTGAGAATTTGTGTTGCCTTCCTCGACTGAAGTAGTTCTAAGTAGTGTTTGGCAATGTGTTGCCTGTTGGCCATGGTGGTCAAGTTTAGCTACCTCTTCTGTCAGGTTGCCAGTGGCTGTAGATCAGACAATAAAGGACAAGTGGTTTAATTAATCTCAGTATAATTTTGAGCCTATCGCTGCAATCAATTGGTCGTGTTTATACATGTCCTTATGCTGACATCAAATCCTACTGAAATGAATGGGACTGCAATGGACAAAGTGAAGGTTTGCAAGATCCATCCCTTGCTAATAGCAGTAGCTATGCCTTGTTTTAAACAAGACTGGATTTACTTTGATTTCTAGATTAGTGCAGGTTACTTTGAGCAGAACATTTAATGTATCTCATTGATTTTCCCTGTAATGCTGTTGAAACACAAGTCACTGCTCTAATAATCTGTTTTACCATTAAAATTCTGTATGCAGAGCTGGTCCCCTGGGATGTCAGTGTGTAACCAGATACTCCATGATCTAATCAGGTTCTACAAGGAATATGCTATCGCTTCAACACTTAGCAGTAGCAAGCTTCATCAAAATGGAAAATTTATCTAATATTTAAAGTAAAATGCAGTTCAAAGAGACAATCATGAAAAGCAGAGGTGTACAAAATTTTAAGACATTTCTCAGGGTAAACAAAGCCAAATCCAAGCCTAAGATGATTTGTCGTGACTCCATTTATTGTTAAAGAAGAAGATGTTATAGCTGTCACTTCAGTTTATAGGGTTTGTTCCAGTTCAGTTAAAATAGCATCGCCATCAGAAATGACTGACTGGCAGGATTTCATTAATGCGATACTTCTTTGCCACAGCATGCGTGCTTTGGAAAATAATTTTGAAAAGCACCTACAAAAGCGTCAGCAGCAGGCAAGAGTTGTGCTGAGAACTCGTTTTGATGATAGGAATTGGATCACTGAGGGCCTAGTGCTACAGTCCATTTCAGAAATATAAATCATGTTGATCTTGAAGGATTTTTGCAAGCGTTGCGATGCAGGCTGAGGAGCAGACCTGCGTGCCACACTGAGTCTGGCTAGAAGCATCCCTTCTGGCTGTGACAGTGGGAGTGTGTCTCTGCCTGCAGCTGGACAGTATATGATTTCTGCTGTACTTATGTAATAAAGGAAAGCAGAGAATTTTAGGGGTAAATTTAAGAAGGAAAACAGCATTCGATAACCTTGTTGATGACCAGATGAGACTTGAAGAAAAGGTCAGAAAGGTTACACGTCCTTGATATTTTTCAACTCATTTTTTAGCTGGCTATAAAGGTGGTGGTGGGGGATGTTATAGGTTTGTTTTGTTTTTTCCTTAGGTTTTGCAAACCAGATAGTGCATGATTCAGTGTGCAGGGCGAAACTCTCCTTGTTGTCTCTAGGGATTTATAATGTGACTAACTTTGATGAAGTTACACCAGGGCTGCTTTGATGTTCAGAGCCTGATGACTTCAGTGGGCTTGAAGGCGGGAGTAAGAGCTAGAAGAGAGTGAGGGAGTGCCCAGACAAGCAGTGAAACAGGCAGTACGTGTTCTTCAAGTTGCTGCAAGGTGCTGGTGGGATAAATGCTGCCAGACAAGTGTAGTGTGTTGAGAAAAAGGGTAGGGGAGGAGTCCGTTGGTGAATGTTAGTACAGGTCAGAACATTACGTTTATTAAGAAAGAATCACTGATGACTTTTAATGTATGAATACAAGATTGATCGTTTTCCTTTGTTGTGTTTTTAGGGTCTCATGACTCATTTAGCTTCTACATCGATGAAGCCTCTCCAGTTGGACCTGAACAGCCAGAGACGGTCCAGAATTTTGTGTCTGTTTTTGGGACTGTGGCTAAAAAGCTGATGAGGAAGTGGTTGGCTACACAGACCATGAATTTCACCAGCCAGCTGGGGGCAGGTATACGGTATTTTGATCTTAGAATTTCCACCAAGCCCAGAGACCCAGATAATGAACTCTACTTTGCTCATGGTTTATTCAGTGCCAAAGTCAAGGAGGGTCTGGAAGAGATCAATGCATTTCTCGCTGACCACGCAAAAGAAGTAGTCTTCTTGGACTTCAATCACTTCTACGGGATGCAGAAATATCATCATGAAAAGCTTGTCCAAATGCTCAAAGACACATATGGAAACAAAATGTGTCCTGCTATATTTGCCCATGAAGTCAGCCTCCAGTACCTGTGGGAAAAGGAGCACCAAGTGCTGGTGTTCTACCACAGTCCAGTGGCTCTTGAGGTGCCATTTCTTTGGCCAGGCCAGATGATGCCAGCTCCCTGGGCAAACACAACAGATCCGGAAAAACTGATTCAATTCCTCCAGGCATCAATCACCGAAAGAAGAAAGAAGGGCTCCTTTTTTATATCTCAAGTAGTGCTGACACCAAAGGCTAGTACGGTGGTGAAAGGGGTTGCTAGTGGTCTGAGAGAAACCATCACAGAAAGGTAAGCTTCTGCCAGGTAACGTGTGCTGACTGTGCTGAGTGTGTGTGTTGGTAATGCTGCTTTTCTAATTCCTTTTAAAGAAACTCTGGCAGATGTGTTTTTTCCATGCTACTGTGGGTTAGTCAGAACTTGGGCATAATCCTAAAATATTTAAAAAGAAACACATTGATGGACAATCTTTTGTATCTTGAAAGAAAATGTGGCACTAAAGTCTAATGAGATCTTATGGGATTGGCTTAGCCTGTTTTTTTTCTGAATGCAGGTTTTTCTATTTGTTTTGTTTTTCAAATGTGGTTTCTTACCATGAACACTGAACATCTTGCCTTGGGTTTCCTTATTGGATGCGGACAAGTCTATCTGAATTATCTGGATCATTTAAGTTTTTATTTATGCATCAGGCTTCAGGTATTGGGTAAGTTTTTTTTGGTTTTTTTGGCTCATCAGCAAAGCCTGACGCTACAGAATCCTTAACTACCTTTACACAGCTTAAAGATGCGTGGCTTTTTTCTCTGCGTACCACCACACATGATATCAAAGATATCAGGACACTATTAGAGTGAATTTGCCTCCTAACAGGCCTTAATTTTTCATGCAGGAAAGAGACTGCAGACCATCGTAGAGGTTCTGTACATGGAATACTGTGTTGACAGGCCATTAGTTGTTACATTACAAAAAAAAACATCTGTGCAAGACATGCATTATATATACCATTCTGACTTTGATAAATCACAGCCAGTTTTCAGCTTACAGGCATATATGTTTGGCTACACTCTTGACAACTTGGTAGGAAACCCGAAATTTAATGCCAAGACACGAGATATTTTTTCTTCCCTTAAAAAAACAAAGAAGGGTTGCAGAGTGTAAAAAATGTATAATGGGGATCAATGGCCTGCTAATGTTCTGCTCTCTGCATGGATGTGCCTGTGCCAGGAAGGTCTGTTAGGAACACTGTCCCCTTCTATGAGATGAATGATGCAGTGCCTGTGGCACTACAACGTGCAAAGAAAGCATGCCTCATTTTTGAGAAAGGTTGAACGATTTTTATGACAGCTTTCCCCAGCAACTGTTAACTTCAAAAAAACAAGGAAAAACTTTACCTGAGATGGTAAAACACTGACACAGAAGGTTTTATAAACAGTGGAAGATGATTCAGAAGTGCTTGTGTGACTGCACTTGCAGCACTTTCACTTTGTATGTCCTCCACGTATGTTTTTATAGGCTACACTGGACTGGGGATCTTCCTTTATGCTGAATCTGAAGAGCACTTCACTACTGAAATACTGCTTTGAGGGATTTTACTGTTAAACACTCACCTTGTTGTTCAGGGATTTGTTTTCCATGGTAAACATCTTTCTGAGTGTTCTTTACAACATGAAGTAGCACATTCAAGAAACTACTGGATTCTTCTTAAAACTTGCTGCATCAATAAAATAACCATTAAAAAACCTCTTCTACTTCTCTGGCTCATAAAGTGCTTCCCTGATGCTGTCTGGAAAAATAAAAACTTCATATGGATTCTGGATATGTTTGGCTGAGCTATGAATGACTTGAGCCTTTGGACTCTTTAGTATGCTTTTCTCTGCAGCAAATTTTGAGATTATAACTAACTTGAAATGTCAGTAAATAATTGGGCTGAAAATACGTGGAAATGTTGCTTTTCCAAATTGCAGCTCAGATTTTTCACATGAGCCACAAGTGTGTAATCATGTCTTCTGCAAGAATACTTTTTTCCTTCTTTGCATAACTCTTTTAACCATTGCAGAAGAAATGGACCTTTAAAATTATCTCCAAAGCTAGTATTTAGTCTTCGAAGTGTAGCATCTCATTTTGAATCTTTGTATTTTTATTACAAAAATACACTGCTGGAAGACACAGGCTTTGAATGTGTGTTACTCTACACAGAAACTGAGCTTATATATGGAGTTAAGTGCTCTAAAAGTAAACATAAAGTATACTCAGAACTGCTCTTCATTTGATGGTGGTCCTGTTAAAAAATAAATAGATGAGCAATTAAAGGATGCAGCACAATTAGTAGAATTTACAGAACTCTCTTCAATCTTGCTGCATTAATGTGTCAGTAACTTCAAAGTGTGTAATCCATACTGAAGGGTCCAGGGCATATGTTCAAGCTGTGCTCTGTTTGCTACTTTGAACCATCTCATAATTATTTGTAAAAAGATTATTCTGTCTTTTTCAGAATAAATACACAGTTGTGTCCAGGTGAAGGACTTACGTGCTTTGTTGTCAGTTGCTGCATAGATTTATAAATTTTATACTATTTTCTGCTTATTAATAAGCAAAGAGCTTTGCATTAAGAATACAGTATCTTGCTTTTGGCAGCAGTTTTGTAACCGTGCTTGAGTGGGGTGTTTCCCTCACACTGAATTTTGAAAAATCTGAATGCGAATGTGGAAAAAGGTTGAATTTTTCAAGGAATTCTTGTGTGTGGGGTTTTTCCCTGAAATTAGGTATTGCATTTAAGAAGTAAAACCCATAGTAGTCTCTTTCCCCCCTCCATGTCTACAGTGGCCATTTTGATTTACATACTGACTTAATTCTGAGAAGAGTAAAGTTTAGAAAGTTTGGATCCAATAAAACATACCAGATTTTGATCTCTGAATTCACTGGTTATTCGTGATTTGTGATTATTTGTGATTTGAAGAGCAGTGGCCACCTTGGAGGGAGAACCTGGTGTCTCTCAGTCGCAGCATCTGTCAGACTAGGAAAACCGCAACCAGACTCCGTGCAGCAATCCATGCTCCTTTCTGCTGCTGTGTAGCTCATGTTGTGAAAGAGCATGGTGAAATATTCCTCCCTAGCCAAGCTGGTTGGTTTGATAGCTATTCATCATGGCTGCTTGTGGTGGTGGTGGTGGAGGTTCGCATGTTCAAACTGCAGTAGGGCAGTCTCCCAAGGTGATGCATTTCAGAAGAAGTGATGTTATTCCTCAGCCTGTTCCCCACAGCACAGATATGCAAGATGGGAGGCCCACAGTAACCTGGATTAAAAAATACCATCCTCCTAAGGCTGAATTCCGTAGAAGATATACCAGGACTGTGTTTTACTGCTAATGCTTGTTCACGGGCTTTGCTGCTGCCATCACTGGTAGCGCTCTATGGGACAGTAATTTGAAAGAAGGAGAAATTACAAAGTCATCAAGCTTTCTATCCTGTATAAATACAGGAGGGAAAAGCCATTCCTCATAAGCTCCTCCTAGGACCACAGCTCAGCGTTACAAAACTTTGTAACACAGCTTTTGTCTTCATTACTTGAATGAGGAGAATCGCTTGCATGCATGCGTTTTACGTTTCTTGGATTTGATGAAAAAATTTGAGGACTAACAATATGTTTTCAGGCTTAACATTCTGTCACACACAGTTTAGATGCCAAGAAATACTCTTTGATTAGCAAATAGTACATACCAAATGAATTACATTCCCTCTGCTTATTGAATTAATTTCACAGTGAGGCAGCTGCCTTTAGTACATCTGAAGGGCGGTTGTGAAACAACCTTTTGATGAGTGTAGAGCTGTTCTTAATAATCTAGTTTGTTTTCTGGTTTTCAGAGAAATTACTAATATTATCTCTGACACTAGAGACAAGCATGATATTGTTTTTGTTCTTTCTGAGGCTGAATAATATAGAAGAAGAGTAGATGTCCTTCACAGGTTGCAAAAATCCTGTGATACTTTTAAAGCTTTCAAGAAATAGAAAATAAGCACATACCCAGCCGATTGTCACTTGATTTCCAAATTAGTCTCTAAGGATAATGTTCTCTGTAGCTCGCATGTGACTAAGTCCTTGCCCACCATGCTAAAACTTCCCCCTTAGCAACCAAAGCAAAAAAAAAAAAAAAGAAAAGAAAAAATAATCCTGCACTTGAGAATGAACCTTTGAAGTGGAGGCAAAGTGCCACACTATTAGCAAAGGGCATGGTAAGTAGGCCACAGAAGCTGTCTGGAGAAAGGCCATCTCTGGGTGCAGTCATAAACTAAGCAGGGTCAGATTTAGCTAGAGAATAGGTGAGTTATTATGTGAAAAATAATCCCCGAAGTTGCCAGAAGTGGGATTTCTGAGTCAATTACTGAGGTTGCACTCCTCCAAGCTGTATCTAAGCCAGCTGAATTTCTGAGAGTTTCTGTGTTGCTGGATGAGTGGGATTTGATGATAGTTTGATCCACACTTGGTACTGACTGATGCCATTCTTAAACTGTTCTATGTGATAAAGAAAAACAAGAGCAGAAATGGCAACTGTGGCAACTGTATTTTGCTAATTGTCTGGGCATTCTTCCTGCTTGTAACCTTGATGTCTGTCTCCATAATGGGCTGCAGGAGAGCCGCAGGCTCCGATGAGCTGATTTGGGGTTGGGACTCAGCGACCCCCTAGCAGCACTGCAGGCACTGTGTGAGCTGTTCAACTGCCGAGAGGCAAGTGTAGACTTGGTCCCTCAATAACATGCATGGTACAAGCACACTTGTCCTTCACTGCATTTAACTTTGGAGGTGGCTGTCTTTTTTTTTTTCTCCGCCCTTTTTTTTGTTGTTGTTGTTTTGGCCCCGGAAGGCACGAATCATTGTTCTGGTATATTAGTAGGTATTTCGAAAGTACTCTTGGCAATCCCGCTAAATCCTGAGTATTTCTGTTCCTCCTCAGGCTATCCGTAATTACTTTTCTAGTCTCTGCACAAGAGGTGATCTCTGTGTTTGCACACAGAGCAGCACAGGGAGACCTTGGTTTCATCTGAAGCATCTATCTGCCACGTCAACAGGCCTGCGCAGCAAAATCCCGAATGGGCTGTGTATGTTCAGGCTGATTTTGCTGGCAGGTGTTTTAGTGGCATTTCAGCATCGGAGAATCTCTGTGCACAAGGATTTTAGTATAGCATTCCTATGGAAGTGCTGGGTGGTTGTATCTGATGGCTTTGGTCATGAACCTGTAATAGTACTAAAATGCCACAAAATACAAGAGCACAGCATTTTTAATAACTTTGTTAGGGATAGGTATCTGTCTACATACCTATTAGTAGCCTGTGAGATTTAGTCCAGCAAGGAAGTCAGCATGTTGATCACCAGCTCTGTGACCACCAGCATTGTCGGTGGCTGAGGTTTGAGGGGTTTGTTGAGGGCAGGTGGCTTGGTGTTTTCTTTTGGGCGTGGGAGTGCCTCACAGTATCTTCCTCTGTTTGGCCTTCTTGTAACTTTCATCATGTTATGCATCAGAACACCTGCTTGCAGTTACAGTATATGCTGTGTGACTACTTACAAAGGTATTTTATGGGTTCCCATCATCTCACTCTGAGCACAGTCTGACCCCGCGCATATGGAAAGCAGCGTTTCTCATCACAAAAAGGAAATGTTCGTTCCCTCAGCCCCGCTGCTGTAAGCTGTCACTAACGTCTACTTGTCTCAGAGATTTCATGGTTCAGTCTGCATGGCTGCTGTGGTCAAATTGCAAGTGACTCATTAAGCCAGTTGGGTTTTCTTTGATCTTTCTGACATTACTAACATCATTAAGGAAACTCTACAGCTAATGGATGCTAACAAGTACTGATCCTGGAGGAAATGCATTTGTTGATGCTGGGCCTGGGTCTGCCTAGCTGCTTATATCTCATTGTGAAGGGAACAGTTCCTTGATGGGTTGGTCCTTCTCCTCTTCGTTTATAAGGTATGAAATGAGCACAGAGATTTACACAAACAAGTCTTGCCAGATTTATTCACAAGGTGGCTTGCAAGGTGATAATGACTGTAATACAAAGACATTTAATACAAACTCAAGCAAATACAAACTCAGCAGGTATGACAACATCCATGTTGCTGTATTGTATCAGCACTTACATGCTACAAACCATTGCCTTCAGGACTATATCAATAAGTACATCTATAGGCACATCCTTGTCAATTTTTAAGCAGCAATCTGAGCAGTTCTGGACTAACTAACATGCAGTCACTATACATTTGGATGTTTTATTTCTTAATACCCTGTATCTGCTCTGTGGTCCTGTGTGGTAGGAGGTGGATAGAAATTGTCAAAAAAATCCTGTAAGCTCTTAAAACCATGTTGCATATGCTATATCATTCCAGATGCATTTGGGCAATTCTCAGCATCCTCCAAGAAGTTAGAGGGATTTCAGTTGTAATCTAGAGTGAATGCCTCCACGCTGTCCCTAAGTCACCTGCATATCCCCAACTTCTGCAGTGGCTATCTCCTCTTGGATGGTAGGCTAAGGAGGCCTTAGCTGCAGAAAGCCCCTGGGATCCGTTGTCAGAAGGTACACCAAGCGTGCAATGAATTTTATTAAATGCTTCCCTGTGTGTACAAACAAGTAGCCTTTGTGGACTGAATGAGCAGTTAGGCATGCAGGCTATAGCCAGAGCTGTTTTGGGGAAAAGCTTGCTGAGGAAGCAGTAAGGGATCCTGTCACCCTGGTGCCACATTTGTACAAAAGAAATGGCTGGAACAGGGGAGTGGAAAAGGCAGCCAGGCCAAAGGTCTTGCTGATGTACCGCCTTCTGTACGATGCAGAACTTGCACAGGCTATGAAAATGCCCATGGTTTTCTTCTGTTAAAACAGAGATGATGAAGTTTGTTCACTAGGAATTCGGTAATGTCTGTGGGGTGCAATGCAATTCTTTCTCCGGGAGCCACTGTCATTGTGAAAGATCCTGGTTTGATACAAGACAAAGTTTATTTTAATTTATTTTGTTCTTAAAGCCTGGAAATGTTTAACCTCATTTTATTGATTTTTTTTTTTCTCTACAACTTTACTCATCGGCAAAGGTTTCATAATTCCATTTTCTTCCTATATTGATTTTTTTGGGGGGTGGATAAAATATAAACTTCATGTAGTCAGGGATTATAAAAAGAGTTTGTCTGTAATTATAGCGATAGCATTGCATGTACTGTCCCAGGCTGTACAATTGTTTCAACAAAGCACAGCCTATTACAGTAAAATGTCTTTCAGTATTTATCTCAGACACTAAGAAAAATAATAGAAGACTTGTCTTCAAGGCACTGAATGATCATACAGTGGGATTTGACCTTTGGCAAGATTTTAATATTGTAACTGTTGATCTGAGAATTTTTGTAACTAAGCGACTGTCATCCAGAATGTATTATATCATAAAATACTATTAAGATATGAAGGAGACTGAGCGGTTAGAGTGGAGTAGGAGCCATGGTGAGATGCAGGCACTTTCCCACTGAAAATTTTTGTTTTCTGAGCTATAGCACAAAGGACAAACCTTACCATCATTTGCTTCATAGTGGGGTATCAAAACATAGTTAATTTTACCTTTCAAACAGCGTTGCAGCGCTCTCAGTTTTGCCAGCAAATGCTGTTGTGTAGTAAATCAAGAATGAAATCACATCTTGGGTGATGGGCTCCTTAATTTTGCTGCTGGACGGCAAAGGGGGACAGCCGTGGACCTTTATTGCCATTCTACTTGGATATACATGCCCTGAAGTCTGAAACTGGCTGTGCCTTTTCCAGTGAGACCTGTTCAAATTACAGCTCTGAGGCAATGCCGTAATCCAGATAATTCCTACAGGTATAGTAGTGTGCTGTGTTGTTTGAGTAACTGGGAAGGGATCATTTTTGCCGGTGCGTTTGCTGCTGTGTTTTCCAAGGTTTGAGTGGATGTTGCAAAGACGCTTGCCTCCTTGTAAGCAGGCTTCTCCTCAGAGCTACGTTCATTATGGTTTGCCTTGGCTGAGCCACTGGCTGTACAGGGCTCGTGACTACTGTCTCTGAGTCAGGAGGAGGATCTGTCTGTGCTTAGGACCCCTGTTGTTGCATGCTTTCCTTAGCTTACCTAGAATTTGGACAATTAAGATGAAAGAATTCAATCTGAAACCAGATTGTTACCATCAGCCTTTAAAGTTGCCCTGGGGAGGAGTTAGGGAAGGGGTATTTCACAGCCAGAGAGGCTCTTTCAGGCTGTCATCGGGTGCTACAGAGTCAGTCCTGAAGCTTATTGCTGGAAGGTCGTCAAGGTACACCAGTGTGGTCTACAGCTGGTGCTGTTTCTCTGAAGAGCATGAGCGCATGGCATGGCGGCCGTCTGTGCCTGGTTTGGTCCATCTGTTAAGCACTCTTCTGCAGAAAGTGAAGGGCAGGGCTCAGCCAAGAGCAGCAAGGTCACTGCTGTGCCACTGGAAATGAGCGCTGCGCTCTCACTGTGCTCTCACACCAGGCAGAGTAAGTTCTTCTGAACCTGTTTCTGATCTCAGCTCAGGGCACGTTTGGCTGATAATGATCTGTCTCACCTAGTGGCATGTGCTGCTGTCTCCCTGTCCATCTGACAACGTTTCAGTGCTGTTACTGTCTGGCTGTGCCAGAGCAGAAGAGACGTAAATCCAACTGGATGCTTTTCTCTTGGTGGAAAGCTCCCTCCTCTGAGCTCTGCAGTCTGAGGAACAGTTGTGGAAGCAGTAATCTATACAATGAGTATCTGGGAATTTTTCTTCTAAGGTATTTCTCATGACAGTTTTAGGTGGGCTGTTGCTTGGAAAAATATTTTCGAGCTCAGGCAGGACATTTCCAGCATCAACCGTACCAGCTGTGCAGCTCTTCTCAGGGTACATCTCTTCTGAGATGCAGACTCACATCTGCTTTTTTTTTTCTTTTTTCAAGTGGTGTGTATTTTTTCGCCAGGCCCATGCTTGTGAAGCCTTGTCATCTTTTAAATAAAGTGTCCACCAATGCATCATATACCAGCGCATTGGGTCACACTGACAGACACTGTGCTGTCTAGCATATCTATGCCCAAGTCAGTACTGGATGGAGGGGTGCAGTGTCTCTCTGGCTGGTCTTTGATGCTTCATGCTTGATGCTTTGTCCTGGCTTCACCAAGGGCAAGTCCTGCCTGACCAACCCAGTGGCCTTCTTTGATGGAGGACTGCATCAGTAGACAAGGGAAGAGCTACAGATCTTATCTATCTGGACTTCTATAAGGCCTTTGATGCAGTCCCCCACAACATCCTTCTCTCTAAATTGCAGAGCGATGGATTTCATGGGTGAATGATTTGATAGACAAGGAATTGGCTGGACAGTCGCATCCAGAGTGTAGCGGTCAACAGCTGTCTGGGTGGAGATCAGTGACAAGTGG
>Ga0181612_102328_pt1 | contig 14830 bp, 5 predicted proteins | sample HoacroProtozoa21_FD_119630 | JGI IMG/M metagenome (GOLD analysis project Ga0181612, IMG submission 119630) | Hoatzin crop microbial communities from Cojedes, Venezuel. Combined Assembly of Gp0051906, Gp0051904, Gp0051908 | reverse complement strand
GACCTTGCTTTGGCAGGAGGGTTGGACTAGATGACCCACAGAGGTCCCTTCCAACCCCTACCATTCTTTGATTCTATGATTTCCTTTGGAGCCCAGTGGAAAATTTTACAAGGCCTAAGTTGGCTATCAAACCTGTATTTCCCAGTCCTTGGCTAATTCTGGCATGCTTCCTGCTTTCTGCACCTGTGCTATTACAATCACTCACTGCCATTCAGTCTCCCCTCCTTATACGTGGGGAAGAAAATTAGGCTTTCAGCATTTGTTTCCAACATGCCCACTATTTGTTTCCCAGCTGCATTCCTCTAGTCCCACAAGGTAAATCCTGCACAAGAGCATGAGAGAATGACCTGAACTTCAGCAGTGCCTGCTAGCTCAAGGACTGATGTCTTTCCCTTAAAAGCCTTGAAAGCACTCAGGCTATACAAATCAACGTGTTAATTTCAGACAATTCAACTGGAGAATGAGAAGCAGGCTTGAAAAATGTAAGGTTACATTTCATAAGTTAATACTTCACTAGGCTTTCCATGGTTCTAATCTGTCTTGCATAAGACATGCAATTTACTCACAGAGAAGCTGCTTCATTTTCTTCAGTGCTTGCTATTTAGGTACCTGTGTTGAAGCAGTTACTGTTTAAATAAGCCTTTAAAAGGTAACAGTTCAGAAACATATAGAGAGAAACCAGTCAGGTCCTGAAAAGTCCTGCTGAAACTTCGTTAATTTTTCTAAGAGGCAATATTTGGTATAAGAAATGTCAGAGTGAAACTGTAGCAGTAAGTGTATAACAATTTTTGTTTAACACACCGAAGACACAAGGTTTCTGTAAGAGGAGCAATGACAGCAGTCAGCCTTGGGAGGCATTCATTTTGGAGTCCGAGATGTTTGAAAACTACGCAATAGCAAGAATTTAGCACCCTATATCCTGCTAAGCCACTTACTAAGCCGAGATGTGATTTTCCAAGAACCTCAAGCCAGTTTTGTTAACACTGATTCTGATGTTACAGTACAGGAGCAGCATGAGTACTATGCACCAGAAGAAGGCACTCCAAATCCATCACTGCAAATGCACTGAATAAGGGTTGTAAAAATAAAGTTGCATGGAGAGACAAACAGAAGAGAGGTAATTTCCATCAGTGAAGTCCTCTGTGTGTCATTGTCTCAGTCCTCTCAAGCCACAGACATTCTGAGTCTAAGAATGACCACTGTTCTCTGCTGGAATGTTTACCTGGTTTTAGTAATGTAGTACATTAAATTTGTATCTTCTTCTCTGTCATACCTGCAGTACATCCCACAAGATATTCGATACCTTTCTTAGGACTGTTTAGAAAGACAACTAAAACCATTCATCTGGCCAATTTCTATATAATTAAACACTACCTGTGCTTTCTTTGCCAGTTACCATCTTCATCATGGGTACGTAAATATCTCCCAGTACATTTCAAAGAGTATAAAATGCATGCTAAACTTTGCAAAAACACACTACCACTGTGTTACTGACTCTATATTGACTCTGCATGAGACACCTTCAGATACCCAGCCTATGTTCAGAAAGCAAACAGGTATCATGGAATCATACAATGATTTGGGTTGGAAAGGAGCTTCGAAGCTCACATAGCCCAATTTTCCTGCTGTGGGCAGGGACATCTTTCGCTAGATCAGGTTGATCAAAGCTCTGTCCAACCTGGCTTTGGACACATCCAATGATGCAGCATCCACAGCCTCTCTGGGAAACCTGTTCCATTGTTTCACCACCCTCCTTGTGAAAAAATTCTTATGCACAATCTCAGTCTACCATCATTCAGTTTAAAACTGTTGCCTCTTGACCTGTCACTACAGACCCTGGTGAAAAGTCTTCCTCCAACCTTCTCACCAAGAATGGCTTTAAGTATTGAAAGGCTCCAATAAGATCTCCCTGGAGCCCTCTCTTCTCCAGGCTGAACAGCCCCAACTCTCTCAGCCTTTCCTCACAGCAGAGGAGTTCCAGCCCTCTGATCGTTACTGTGGCCTCCTCTGGTCCCACTCCAACAGGTCCATGTCTGCCCTGTGCTGGGCGCTCCAGAGCTGGACGCAGGACTCCTGGGGAGGTCTCACCAGAACGGAGCAGAGGGGCAGAATCCTCTCCCTTGAGCCTGTTCTAAACTGAAGGAGCTTTTCAAAGCGGTGAGGGAAGACATATGCTGGAAATCCGTGTTTCTCTTGTGCTAACTGTAGTCATTGTCTTTTGAAACTGGTAGGCTTCGTGCGTGCTTCTCATGAGCCTGGCCCCGGAGAGGTCCCTGCAGAGCCCCGACGCGGTGAGCTGCTGGGCGTGCGCCCAAACTCCTGTGTAGGCTCGATGCCGCTGGGCTACAGCCTCCGCTTCAGGGAGTCCCAGGGAGAGCCGGCAGCCTGGGACACTGCGAGGGAGGGTGCCTGCACCCACCGAGCGTCAGCGTCTCTGCTCTGAGAACAGAACGCTCGCTGCTTTCGCAGCGCAGTGGCTCCTGGTGATGCCCAGGTGTATGTTTTGACTGCTGCCTCCTCTTCCCCTCCTCGCTCTCTTGCACCCTCTTGCTGTCTCTTCCTGCAGCCCCCATCATGTCTTCTGTGGGTCTCTGCTCCTTCCACTCCCCTTCCCCGACACGTGGGGTCTTGCAGCACTATAGCTGCCTCCCCAAGGTCATGTTGTGTGGAGCAGAGTGGGAGCCATGGTGATCACCTCTGTCTGAGGGACACTTGTCCTCTCCTGGGGTGACACCATGGCGTGGTTCAGGTAGGATGGCTCTGGGAATGGGACGTCCCTGCTGCGCTTTTCCTCATTGCTCGTGCTGGCTTATCTCCCACGAGCGCAGGTGGGCCAGGCCAGTGCCTGGCAGGATGCGTGTCCTCAGGGTTGGGCCCTTGGGATCCCAGACCCCCTAGGACTGACTTCAGCCTGCAGAAAAGTCACTGATGTCCGGGATGGTTCTTGCCGTGGAGGCATGATAAAATGGTACCTTTGTACATTTGGTTTGAGTAAAAACCTTAGTGGGCTGATCTCGTTGTTCACTTCTGGCCAGTTCCTTTGCTGTTGATCATAGCTCTGAGCGCAAGAAAAGCCGTGAACGTCCTTCACAGTGAGCTAGTAAGCCTGCATAGGTAAGTGTGTGTATTCCCCTTGCAGCTGAGGTGAGTACAGTACTACACATTTCTTGTTCATGGCAGAATGTAAAATATGTGCCTAACTATCCTTTAAGTCAGCGGGGCTAAAGCTGACGGTGTGCTCACGCCCTTTCCTGACCTGAGGTCTATCAAGAGATGGAGCCTGGCGTCCCTATTGGCGTCCGAAGAACGCCTTCCTGACACCATCTGCGGAAACACAGCTTTGCAGCTCGGTAACAAACATTCCGATTTGAGATTCTGCCCTCCAGCGTGGGCTACGCATTACCCGGATTGATTTTAAACGCGCTTTTAGCTCAGACTGATGTAACTGAGGTGTTCTCAGGTCACTTGGGTGACCCCACTTCTGTTGGGTAACTCCCTACGAAAGTCAAAGTAACTGCCTGGTACTGGAGCTTCACCAGATTTGTTTTATTTTGTAAAGGTGAAGGGGTAACTACCAGCACCGGGCAGACGCAGGACTGACTGACTTCACTGCAGGCAGAGAAGGAATATCTGGTAAGATGAATGATGCTTCTGAGAATCTGGCGTTCGAGAGAGAGCAGGGCACGTGCAAACACCCCAAATGAGTTTTCTTTCTAAGGCAAAAATCTCCAAAAGAGAAGGCAGATCCTGAGAACATCTGGGGGATTTTTTTTTTTGCCTTTTCTTGGTTTCCTTTTATTTTTTCTCCGTAGAAATCTTCTGGTCTTGGTGCTTAAAACTATCTGGCAGTAATGTTTATGAGTTTCCTCACCCGTGTCATTTTTACTGACTACGGAAAGCGAGTCCTTCCCGAGGTGGGTGCCTGTACACATGTAGCAGACACCTCTCGGCCCCGCTCTCCTCCGCGGTGCTGCCCGGGAACGCGGGCAGACTAGTGAGTAACGCTCCGATGTGAGCAGCCAGTGCTGCAAAAAGCATGTCAGCCTATATGGGCTGTCTGTTCCGATTGGAAAAAGTCTGTTGAAGGATGCAGCGGGGGAGACAGGCTGTGGAGAGGAGCTGAGGAGACCAACATGTAAAAAGGGAAGAGCCAGGAGTTGTGTTTAAGGAAGGCACGTTGATCTCCTTGATGTCAGGCAATGAGACTTGACAGATGAGCAAAGTTTTTTTAAAAAAAAAATAAATTTGTATCTAGCCCAGAGATAATGTGAAGGCTGCTGAGAAGTAGAGAACGAACAGCAAATACGTACTTGGAGCCTTGCCCCTGTGTGTTGGAGGGTATGCACACCTCGGATTTCGGTTTCTGGGAGGAGACTACAAAATTGCAGGACGCTGCCTGCCGCGGGGGGCTGGGAATCACCCCAGCCCCGTATTTGCACTGAACCTCCTGTACCAGAAGGGAAGGTGTGAAAACTTCCAAACGCTCTCCCTCTGGCTGCGCTGAGGGTTAGCATCCATTTCTTCCCAGCTGGCGAATGGGCAGGAGCCTGCAAGCTCCAGGGTTGCCCCTCGGTGGACTGCCTCAGCCTGGGGTAAATAAAAACAAAGGTGGCGGGGGCTCCAAGGGGCCCCGTGCCTTTCAGCTGCCGGCAGAGAACTTTGATTTTGCTTGCAAAGTGTAACTAAGGAGCGACTTGAGGGACGCTGGGGGAGATGCTATCATGGCTTGGAGAAACACAGTGCGTGAGACACTCCTGGCGCTCCTGGCTGCCATGCTCTGTGCCTCGCTGGCCAGTGCTCCTGGTGGGACCTGGGGACCAGGACTGTGCCTCGGTGGCCAGTGCTCCCGGTGGGACCTCTCTCTGTAGCTCTGCTCCCAGCCCTGCCTGTGACCAAGTTTCTTGATCTCGTTGTGGGTGTGTGTGTTTCCTTCCCTGTGAAACACTTCCTTGCCTTTGAGATATTGGAAGGAGGAATCAGAGATAATGGTGAGGGCTTTATAGTTATGACTGTCCTCCTGCATCTCTCTAGGTCACGCACGTTATCATTACATCAAAATACTGCAAGCTCTTGCCTGCAAGGCACATCAGGGTTCCCTGGGCGAATGGAGACCGCAGTTCTCTCTGCCTCCTCTGCTGTTTGCTTCTGGACATTTCTTTTCTGAGATAAATTGAAATCCCTGGGTCATAGTCTGATCAAGCTTATCTGAAAAATATTTTTTGTATAGTTACAAAATGAGAAAACTTGTTCATCCAAAACCTGTTATTAGAAATGGCTTTAAACCAAAGATAACGTGTTCTTCAAATGATTTTTAACAAGACACAGGTATCAAGATCCACATCAGACTGTGAAGTGACTCAGTCTCGTGTAGTTGTGCAGGCACATTGCATTAAATTGCTGCACCTAGCGATGAAACAAATACATTTTGAAACCTGGTGTTTTCTTTGTTATTTCTTCTCTCCTTACTAGATAGATTTTTATTATATCTATAATTCTTTCTTGCTAGTAATTCTATTGAAAGTAAAGTCTTTTTTTTTTTTTTAGTGGAGAACTCTACCACTTAAATTTCTGAATTAGCAAGTTTTAAAGTTTAGCTTATAAATTGCAAATTAAAATGGCTTTTTTCTCTGTCACCTGTACTTTAGAAGTCCCGAGTCCTGTTCTCATTGAATAGCAGATAATATTTGAAAGACCGAACACATTTAAATAAGTGTGGACTTTTTTGCCAAGAGGGCTTGGAAGGGAGAGGGACTGAGTGGGTTATTTGTGTGGGTGATGAATTGATCAGATAAAGCTTTAGGTTTTGTTTATGGAGTTACTCAAAAGCATAGCCAAAGAATAAAGCAGTTGATTTCTCTCTTCCTTATTCCTTCTCCTTTAGTCATATGCTTGCAACATCACATACAATTGGTATCCATGGAAATTATATCATAGCAGGAGCAGCTGATGAACTCTTGGGAAATAAAGATCCCATTTTCATGCAAATATTCTAAAAAGCAAAGAGGTGAGGAAGAAAAATGGTTGATAAATAGAATCATTTCTGTCTTAGAATATATTTCAGTATTTTCCTTGAGGCAGCAGTAGCTTTCTGAAATTGTGTTCATACTGAACACAAACTTTCCGAGATGTGTGTGTGTGTATGCAAGTTATGAGGAAGAAAGCAAAATTTAAAACAATGCACACTGATTTTGTGATGAAATAGTCTGGGTACTCCTTGTGTAATTTAACTTTATTGTCAGAATACAATCCAATAACTTCAGACAGAGCAGGCACCTTTCTTTCAAAAGCCAGATTAGCGGAGAGATGAATTGCTTGCTGGGGGCTGGACATTGGTGGTTAGCGTAGCCTTCCATGTCACACACAAGCTGTCTCTCCGTGCCCCCTCAATAAGGCGCTAAAACCCTTTCTCTCTGCTTTTAAATGAGAGCAGTATAGTGTTCAAAAGACTGCTCTTTCTGTAGTACTTTCATTACAAATTTTAGAATTTACCTGCACTGATATGAACACTTGCTTTCTGTTCTCCTGCCAGCACATTTTAATGCAAGCTCCTGGAGTGGGATGGTGCTCCAGTCTGTGTCTCTGCGCAGGCAGACGTGTAGATTAATTTCCTAAATTGGGCTTTCTGACTCCTTTTTCTGTTCAAAACTACGAATGGAAGCTTCAGTGAAGAAGAGGTTATTATAACACCTCAGACAGATAGCAATAGTGGGAAACTTGCCATAAAGAAATGCAGTTTCTTGACAAAGAATCCCTCTAATACTCTTTGGACACACACATAGAGCACCTTTCCTTAATTATTTTCTGTTTTGGTAATCAAGATCCTCAAATCTCTCCCTCTGCTGCTTTCTAAGAATGCTTATAGGACAGAAACACATGCACCAGTTGCGCGAGCTAGCTCTCTTCTTACGTCTCTTAGGTCTCTCAAGCAAGACCTTAATAAAAGTGTTGTGATAGTCGCATACATTAACCATCTCTGAATAAAAAAATCAAAATAATTTATAGAACAATACTGTTGCCTTGTACATAACTCCGTGATCACCTCTGTATTGTGGTCATCAGATCCCCAGTTACTAATATGGAAAGCACTATGACACTGTTCCTGAAAACAAAGGTTGGGAGGGATTGATGCCACTCATTAGAGCTGATGGGGTTTTGATCCATTTGGTAGGCAAGACCTTCATTAGGGGAGTTGTCTGGCCCATCAGAACTGTCTGCAATTTAATCAAACACTAATACGGTCCATTTAGCCAGATACTCTAATGGGGATCAGCATTGTATACTTCAAATCAAATGCCTAAACAAGCCCCTAGTTTGATGGACAAATACGTAACAGATATTATGAGGATTGTCTTGCTGTAAGCTCAGGCAGCAACCGTTTGGTTTATGTCTGGCATCACAGTTGGTTGTCTCTAGATTACGGTTTGGTGCGGTCTATTTAGGATGTACCTTAGTCACCTGAGGGTAAATACTGGGGTAGGTACTCACAGCTGATCCTTAGTAGGAAAAGGGGACAGGGAGGGAAAGAGGGTTCTTAACTCTCACTGACTTTTTTCCTTCCTGTCTTAGACTGTGGACAAATGAAGGTCAAACATTTACTAACCAAGGTGGCACATGAGATTAATGTGTCTAAAGTGTGATAGTTTCTCTCATCAGCTGTGTCTGAGGAAGGTATCACGTAGGTATCAATGTGTTAGACTTCCCAGCAGGAATGAGGAGTTAGCTGGGCTGATGGGGTCTTGCTCCAGGCTCACGCAGGTAATTGCTCTCAGTTGGGTCCATTGCAAGACTCCTTAACCTCTCTTCTGCCATTCTCCACCTGGCTACAAGAGAGAAAAGAAAATTACTGCATCTGGGGAAAAATCATCTGAAAGTCCCTGAGAGGGAGAAATTTTGGAAAAAGACACTAAGTAGTGCAAGAGCTAGTCAGTAGTACGCAACAGATGAGTTTGCAATGGGATACAGTAGCTCAAAGAACAAGCGTGACTTTTGGACTGTGTCTGTCATGGAGAAGAGAGAAGTTATCCTTCCTCACGGGACAGTTCTGCTGGGCGTTCGGCACACTGTTAGGTGCTAGGGTCCTGGCCAGGGCCGTTTCTGCTTTGAATAATACAGAGAGGGCGTAACAACAATTAGGAACCTGGGGATGAGGGGAAAACTTGAAATGGGTAACCTCTTTAAACGATGCCTAAAATGGCACTGAGGTGCTTCCAAACATTTGAAGTTAGAGGGAGGGACTCCTCGGTTCAAAAGACTGTAACCAGGGCTGGTATGTTAAAATAAAGGAAGGGAGAAAATTAAATATTTGGAGGACTTGTCTTCTGATAGCATCACTGCAAACTGTAACGGCAACAACGCAGCTTTGGGGTCCAAACAGTTGTTGAACAAAAATCTCTGTAGTTTGATTTGCGATCCAAACTAACAGATACTTGCGGGATTTTTCTTTTTTTTTTCCCCTCTCTCTTTTCCTCATCTTTTTTCTGCAGCTGTTCAGTGGAGTGATGTACATACCTATACACCAGTATGTATCAGGCGTAGGCTGATACAACAGAAAATGTTGGCATGAGTATTTCCTTAGGAGGGATTTTGTTTCTTACCACATTAACTCGTCCCTGCTACGGTGAACGTGTTATCAGGGTTTCCGCTGCAATCCACATCTTCAAGGGTCCGTAATTTGTTGCAATAAGAACTTCCAGTCTGAAATTCCCCTCCTGTTGTGCGAGCCCAGCGCAGAGCAGTTGTACATTTAAAACACTTATTTTAAATGCTTTCTAAACTAGACTACCAGGACCACTGCTGATGTTTGCACCTGCAAGTATTTTTCCTGGAGAAGAGTTTGACAGCGTGGTGCTCCTGATGCATGGTGAGAAGAGGCAGCACCATGACACAGGGATGCCAAACATCACCTGTGTGATACAGGTCAGAACTACTGAATATTTAATAAAAGAGCTAAATTGCCCCAATTGCTTTGATAATAAAGTGACTGCTGAGCCTGCCAAGTAAATAATTAATTTCCAGTACATATTTGGCTCTTGTGGCTGGCAGCCACCTTTGTTTCACGGTCCGTAACTGGTTGGCACTATTAGGCTAGGGCAGAAGCCCTTAAATAGAGATTAACAGGCACATTAACTTTTAGCACGTAAATAATTGGCATTCTTTAAAAGGCTGTGTGTGTATTTACAGAACAAACTGCCGTATTATGCCCTTCTAGCCCTGCCTCGCTAGTCTTTTGTGTACAGAGATCACCAAGACCTCTCTGCGACCGGTGTTTGTCGTTGTGGCGAATCTCCCCATCGTTTTTAAGAGCTGGTGTGATGGCTTGCTGCTGCTTCCAGAGAACAACCACACTCAGCTGTTGGGAAATACCCAGCGCACCCCAAAAGGGAGATTTTTCCTCTCTTAAAGAAGAGTGGTCGGAGTGAAAGGTTGGCATTAAGGTGATTTGGGGATGCCTCCTCTACAGCTTCAGCCATGCAGAGGAAGGACCAGCACAGCCGACACAGGCAAGGAAGGAAATGTGTGCATGTGCTGTGTTTGAGTATTAGTCCCTTACCTGTAAATTGAAATAGTACCAATTCTACTCACTCGTGTAAAGAGCTATTTTGGTCAGCCCCACTCTCCTTTTAATTTCCAAACTCTTACAAACAGATGTGTATGTGTCTAGGGTCCCTGCCACCGTTGTCAAATGACACTGATTAAAAACACCCCAAAGCAAAACCACCTCCACTTCCCAAGCTCTGGGATCAGATGCTTTGTCTTTTCTCGACTCCACCCCTCATGTGCCTGCAGATTCACAGTGCAAAGTCAAGGGGGAGGAAACAAAATGATACGGAGGAGTCAGTAATATCCACCTTGCCTCTGGCTCTCTTCACGCTCTGTCACAACCTTAATGTAATTTAAGACACCTGAGAAGTATTCACGGATACGCTGGCTGGTGCTCAGACTCTTGGGGAGCCTTTTAAAAAAGTTATGAATTTGTAATACAAAACAGGTAGTTGTGCGAGCCAGCTAAAGCCATGCTTGCTTTATAATGGAGAAGTGGCAGTGAATGCAGTATAGCTTGCAATATCCAAGAGGGATATGCACTCACCTGTGATTAACCTTCCTTGGCCATTAAATGTCACAGCTGGTGCGTACACACGGAGCAGAAAGAATATATATTTGTCAGCAAAAAGGTGACTGAATGAAAGAAGTCATGAAATGACATTTTTCAGTAGGTTTGTCATAGCTGGAGCATGGAGGAAAATTGCTTTCTGTAAATCTTGGCCCAACAGAACAAAACACACATTTCTTTCCAGTTGGGAAGCCATACTCATAGACATAATGAAAGCATTGTGAGCTCTGACTTTTGCAAACTCTGATAGAAAGCAATCTGCAATCTTGATAGATACGATCTTTTGCAGGATGCACTGTTCATTTACAGCAGCTAGAGACCTCAATTAATTTATGGACGAGGACAGCAGGCTGTGAACTCCCTAGCTGAGCCTAGGTGGAGATGTCCCTGTCTGAATTTGTGTTCTGGTAATTTAAAAAGATTTATACAAAGCTTTTCTTTCATTTTGAGAGTAGATTAAAATTCTAATGGAAACCATTTCTATGCATTTGTTGAATTGAATAATATTTATTGCTGTATGAAAAGGGGAGAGAAAAAAAGACAGAAATGCTGAAAAACTTTGCTAGCAATAAAGTTAGTGAGGCAGGAATAAATAAGTACAGAGGCAGAAAAAGCCCAAACCAGAAAGTAATAGTAGAGCCTGTAGAAAACCCACTGTTTTATAAAAGCATAATGAAAGCAATTTACACCTGTTTCTGAACAAATAGAAAATAGGATGCTACCCAGCGTGCATGGTCTCTCAGTTCTTTAATTCATCTGGCGAGGTACTTCTTAATGCTTGCAAAAAACCAGCTTCATTGTGGACGTGTTGTTTGCAGCTCAGAACTCGCACTCTGGTAGGGTTGTGATTTTTTCTTTGGAGGGGTGTGACGGTCACACAACCTATTCATTTATTCCTGGAAGGACTTTTTAAAAGCTCGAAGATGACTTTAGAGCAGAAATCCCATTGAAGGGGAAGAGATTATGAGGACTTGTCCTTCTGAACCCAGTTAACTCAAAACCTTTGTCCCAGTATGACTGTTTTGGTTGGGGTCAAGCTTTTGGATTTTCTTTTGACGGAATAGTTTACAAGCACCACACATCACACAGGGGCATGTGCCAGTACAACGTGACTGTGTAAAGGAGGAGGAATAAACTAGAAGAATACCTCTCCAAGAATTACTATAATTTTACTTGGCAGTTGTCTTGTCTGAGCTGTGATCAATAGAGTCAACCTCTGGGAGTTTTGCATTAAAAGAAGCATGCAAATATTTGAGCTGTTCCTGAAGAGACTTCTTGGTGAAAGAAATGTACTTTCATTAGCTGCCTTGGTAAAGAGAATGCACATACTCCTAAAGCTATGGACAGTCCACACAGGTGCAAAAGCATTCTCCCTGAACTCCTCAGACCTGGGATCCTGTTTCCACATCTGAATGCAGAAGTCCAGGCAAAGTGTTGGTGTTGCACAGGTACAACAATGCAGATGAAAAGCTAAAGTAAACTTTGGGTAAGGACTCCAACCAGTTCGGCTAACATGCTGGACAGCCGTGCGCACCAGAATGAAGGAAGGGGTGTCAGAAGGGAAGGTAATACTGAGGAAAGGGCCAGCCCTCAGTGGGATGGGCTGTGGCAGACAAGAACACACTGATAAACTCAGAAGGTTTGAAAACATTAATTCTGTATGGTCTTACCTTCGTCTTTATGATGCATATTCTTCTGAAATGCTCAAACACATCTGGGGAAACCAGTATCAACTAATAAATTATTGTGTTTCTTTGGGCATTCCTGATGCCAGATCTGTGAATTTAATTCCACCTGTCTCAAGATAAAGTGACACTTGATGATAAAAATCTGGAATATAAATGAAGAACTGATGCAGGATATAGACATCCTAAAACGATCAGGGTTAGTTGTGATAATATTAACGTGTTCTAAAGGCTGGCCAAATTAAACTTAGGAACAGTTTCTGACATTTTTATTCACATTAAATAGTATCTTGTTTTATCTGTAATTCCACTGATGATGTACTGTTTCCTAGTAAGAATTTCATTCATGAAAAACAGGGGTCACAGGGCATAAAAGAATAGGAATCTCATTAAAATAAATAATTTTTCATTAATTTCTAAAAGACATCAGCCAAAAAGATGAAACACTATCCTTTGAAGTGTATCCATATTATGATAAACTTTAAAAAAAGGGAAAAACTGGGCTCACTTTTGCAAGTAGTTGAGCATCTAGGCCAGGTGTTTCAGAGGAGCAAAGTGGCTTAGACGCAGATTCAGTTTGATTCCTGTGCCCTAACTCAGTATGTCTTAATGGCATTACTCGAGCAGCTGCTAATTTTGAACAGGATAGAAGAATTGAGCCCTTGATAAATGACCAGCGAGCCAAGCTATCTAAAAGCATTTCTTTTCTGGGCTATCCCGGGGCAAAAGCATGCATAAATCACTATCCCTTTATTGTATGACCCCCTGGAATGTAAATCTTTTCCTTTTGCCTTTTATCTTAACTTACATTTCATTGAACTATACAGTGAATTCTGGGGGGGGAGTGGTGGTAAATTAAATCGCTGCATTTTCCTTCCACACACATTCTTCATTGCCTTTAGGGATTTCATTTAACAAAGGCCTCACTAATGGAAATGCAAATTTTCTACCTGTCATAGAGTACTTTTGACTCTGCTGTTTGTCAGAGCAACACATTCCTCAAAAGCATGGTTACTTTGACTTCCGAGAAGCCAGGGGAATTGCGTCTGCACCTACCAGGGCTCTGTTTGACCTAGCAGGCAGTAAAGAACATGTTTATGTAAATTTGAATGAGAAATATTAGGCTATTCATTTCTCTGCTATAAATAAAAACCCACACAGATTGAAAGCCTTATTAAGCTTTGATTTATTGTAGCCAGTCACCCATTTCCCGTATAGTAGTTTTGTTGAACTTTAATAGAGAGCAACCTCTTCTTTCATTTTCTAGTGATACATTAGTGATTCTAGTTCTGATAATATTCCATCTAATCTAATCTTATCTTTTGAGGGTTGTAGAAAACCCTGTGCATAACAGTGGAGAGATCCTTGGGCGACGTGATTTAGCAGATTAGGAAACGTCCTTTGCATTTACTGTTCCCCTCTAAATAGAGCAGACAGCACCAAACTTTTAGTACTGGAATTGTCCAACACAAGTCTACAAACTTTTAAGGCAGGGAATAGAGAAATGAGCCTCTGTGTTGTCATATTCATATAAGAACTGAAAAAAAAAATAAAATGCTTTGTATCCTCAGCAAGAGAAAACCTTTTCATTCACTTTTCAAGAATTTTCACTTTTGTTGCTATCTAAACCTCAGTAGTCTCAAAAGGTTGTGTTTAGGGCAAAACAGTAAGTGAAATCCTCATGTCTTTTAAGTAGTCTGTAAAATTCCCAGAGACTAGGGAGATCCAGGAATTTGTGTGCCGTATGTTAGCCCAGCTGAACAACACTAACAGTATATTTTTACATAGCTGACATCCATGTTTGATAGACTTTCCTTGTGCACTTTCTAGCCTAAGCAATACATTTTCCAACTCTTCTCCCCTCAAAACCAATGCCCTTGAGTAATCACACTTCTTTTTTTAATCCTGCGCTCTATTTTCTCTTCTAATTTTGTCTAGTTCTCTTTCTTGGAGGGCTCTAGTCATTCCTGAAAAATTGTAGCATTCCTTCACCTCCACTGTCCTTGAGTCTTTCTTCTCTTCCTGATTCACTCATCCTTCACTAGCACCCTTTACAAAGCTTCTCTCCCTTACCATCTGTGCTTCACCTCAGAGAGGAAGGGTGGTCCTTGCCTCCTCTGCCGCAGTTTGGCTCCTGGATGTAAGAAGAACTAGGGAAGCTCATGGCTAGTGCTCATACCCCACCTCAGTAACTTCTGCAGTTCACATTCTCTGTGTTCAAACCAGGCTCCTGCAGGGCCATTTGAAAAATGAAATGCCGTGGTGTCACTCCTGTCTGAACAGGCAGGATTTTCTTGTTGGCATTCTTGAGATTCCAGTTTCCAATTTTATTTTAATGACTGAAGAATAAAGGAAAGGGGCTAAATGTCCAACACACATGGATGGATATGCTTGCTTGCACAGGTCTTATGCTATAACAGACAGCAAAAGCTCCCTTAACTACAGTTCTCGCGTGATGATGATCTTCACAAACACAGATTCTTCCCTCTGCAGAGACCGGAGGAGACCAGCAGCAGCCAGGGCTGCTCTTTCTGAAGGCAAGCAGTGGTTTCAAAAAGCAACTTCGTGCAAAGAGACAATTCTACTGAAATGGAGGATGCTTTCCAAGGCTGGAGTTGCAACAAAGTATTTACTTAGCCGTAGAGATCATAATGTTCCATGGTTTATTTGAATTATTAAAATGCAATACTGCACAATAATCATTATTGCAGAGCTTCAGAACACTTACTGACAATGTGGTCTTGGCAAAGTAAGTACTGGTCTTTCTAATGGATAGTTGTTGCAACAAGGAAGAGGAAACCTGTGTTTCAGACTGAGCTGTGCTTTCCAAAGGGGCAGAGCGTATCGATTGTAATATTGATTCCATACAGATTTTTGTTGTTGCCTTATATTTTAAACATACCCCCCCCCCCCCCCCCCCCCCCCCCCTGGGCGTGCTCTTCTTTTTTTTTTTTTTTTTTTAAAGGGGGAGATATGTTGTGTAACCGCGTGCGGTGCTGCAACCCTAACCATTAAAAACAACTCCAGGAGAAAG
>Ga0181612_144510_pt1 | contig 14831 bp, 7 predicted proteins | sample HoacroProtozoa21_FD_119630 | JGI IMG/M metagenome (GOLD analysis project Ga0181612, IMG submission 119630) | Hoatzin crop microbial communities from Cojedes, Venezuel. Combined Assembly of Gp0051906, Gp0051904, Gp0051908 | reverse complement strand
GAAACTTACACCATTTATCCATCAGTAAGGCAAAAGCTTCAGACGCAAAGATCAAATGATGTAATTGTATTATGGTTGTTTCATTACCTTAAAATTTCAAATGTCTTTCAAGTGTATCTGAAGTATTCCTGACTTTGAATTTTTGTAGTATGATTCCAATGTGAGCCTGGAAAACTTTCCTGAAATACTGTGTGCAACTCACTTGTGCTGGCTTTCTGTAGAGGTCAATAACAACATACCCTTATGGATAATGGGGTAAATAATTGCTGGAGTAAATCATATGCTAATGGGACACATGACAAAAAAATTCAATTCGCTGCTTTTTTATTTCTGTTCACATGGGTGTACACAACCCACCCCCTCCCCCATGTATTAGTTTTCTGTCTACAAACAAACTGAGCCTTGACTTTTGGTTATTATGTCAAAGATGCGGTTAACTACGGTGTCAGCTTGTGAAACCCATGAGAGCAATGCTGCAGTTTCCTGATAGTAAAAAGGAAGAATGAGAAAAACATATCAGAAGTTTAATTCAGTTTACCAAATGTAAGAATCTACTGCCACTTGGGACACCCAGAAGAATCTGTTTGGCTTAGCTGCCATATCAGAAGAGCAAGATTAGGAATCAGTTATTTGAATGGAGGTGACTAGAGTAATGTAAAACAGGACAGGGTGATATCTTGAGACAGGCATCTACATAGGCTACCAAATGTGACATAAGACTGAAGAGAATACTGTTAACTTTCTGGAGTGGCCAGTAGAGACCAAGTAGGACACTTCACAATACCTATAAGGGACATTAGGAGGCCATGGGGTAATTGAATTTTGCCCCAAGCTCAGAAGACAATTCAGCTCACCCCACTTTAGTCACCTAGGATAGGATTCAGTTCTTGAACACAGGTTTTGAGTGTCATTTTGGATGCCTTACAGTACGGCATCCAGCATCCAGCTGCTGCAAATATGGGTTTCCCTAAAGTCCCATGAAGTGCTTGTCAACCTTCTGCATTTCTAGGAAACCAAAGCAGCCTGGCCAGCAGAAGGCTAGGCAGGATGCTTTGGTATCTAAAATGGCCACCAATATCTATCAGCTGCTAGGAAAATGAGGAAAATAAAACCAACAAATTTTTTCTTGAATGAAGCCCAAGAATAAAACACTAATTTATACCACATTTAACATTTCTCAGATGCAAACTCAACTCCTTGTAATTGATTCTGTGGTTGAGGATATGGCACAGTACCCTCTGTATTTCTTTGTTTCATTTGTTGCTAATACTAGAGATTATTTGAAGCCCAGTTCTGCTCGAATATGTAGTGATTTTGCAAACAGAAGTGTTGAAAAGTGAATAAGAACAAAGATTATAAAATTCCTTTATTCTCTAGAACATGTTAGCTTCTCAAGGAATACCCCATAGCTAAGCTGTTAACTAGCAAATGCTTTCTTTCTTTCTGCTCACAAATTTCTTACTAAAGGATACATTCTCATATTTACTGATTAGTCAAAATATTGCCTTCATCTACTAATCTTTGAACGGTAGTTTCTGTGGGGACATCTTCTTTCACCCTGTACAATTTAAAATATATTGGTGAATTTTGTAAATCTGGTTAACGGCTTTCTTACTGCATGACCATAGCATGAAATTCAGCATGCACTCACAATGGAATACTTTTAGGCTAAATCTAAAACTTGAAATGTAGGTAAAATTTGCCCAAGTTATGGGCATGTGGGAGTTTACTAGTTTAGGAATACTAAGATTACTAGGAATCATACAAGGATTATTTATTCAGGAAGACAATAGATGGCTCTGTCCAAATATACTTCAGAAGGTTAATGTTGTCATATTAATCTGATTTATAATGAGAAGTGAGATTATTAGGCTTGTGTTTAGTCAGTTGACATATAGATCACATAGAAAATAATCCTGCTATCTCATGATATGCTATAAATTTATATCCAAACACATGGCTGTATCAATCCTTTTGTAGTCTAAATTCTTTTATTTTATATTTAGCTTGACAAACTGAAGCCAACACTGGCATGCCCAAGGACATCAAATATGAAATTTGTCATGTGAAGAAAAAGGTTACATGTAAGATCATTCTCAGTACAGTCTGGTATCATAGAGCAGCAAGGATGAGTGGGATTGGTTAGATACTGAAAACTGATCTGGTGAGCAGAAATTATTAGAAAGTCAATGACAGAAGAAAAGTTCTCTTGGTTTGAAGGAAGATGGATGATGCAGAAAAAAACTAAATAAGCACTCAAAATGCTCATGGCTTTCACAAATCAAAGCTAAAAAAATTTTGAGGTTTGTATATTGCTTTTTGACACCCTTAAGCCTTATCCTGTGATGTGTGAAAGTGCTTTCACTCTTTACTGTTAATATAAAAAGGCAAACACAAATCAATACCTTCCTCTTTAGCAAGCAGTAATGTTGGACAAGTCCTGTCTGCCCCCTGTTAGTGTGTAATATTGCTTGTTGGCTGAAGATAAGATTGATTTACTTTCCCTGCAAATACTCCTCATACATTTCCTGCTACAGTAGACTCATTTTTGAGAGAAGAGCAAATGAATTGCTGGTTTAGAGACAACACATACTTGTGGTGCAATATAAAAGGTGTTAACATCCTTCTAAGAGAATAGGCAGGTTATTTTCATGAGGCTGTCATCCTTCTCTGTCTCTGCCTTGGTAACCAACCCCTTTTCTTCTGTTCAGTAGACATGCAGTCACAAACAATGAGCATGGAACATACCTCAAGGTTACTCTGGTGCTACTTATGGAAAGAAGCCCAGGAAGCGAGTTCAAGAATTGAACCTTCCACGGACCTAACCAGGAATTTTGGTTCAGCATACTAACTACAGTTGTCTGACAGAGCAAAGTTTTTTTTAACAGAACATGCAAGCAATAGGGGCTTAATTACCCAGGTTATCACCCTATCAGTCTTCAGTTTAAGTATTTCTGTCCTTGTCCTTTCTGCCTAGATCTTTCTGTCCTTGGGTGAGAGCAGATCATCGTATCTTCTCTGGAATCCTTTTTACTGCAATACAGGCAAATTGAATGATTTTATGTTTCTTAACTTATAAACCCTTTTGCATTGCTGAATGCATTTGCTGATACCTCTAGTCATCCAACTAACAGTCTTGATTTATAATTTTATCAAATGTGATTAAAGATGAACTGTGGAAATTTAATCACAATGTCCTAGCAACACACATACACACACACGCACACATGCATAAGATCAACCCCTTATTACTTCTTATGTCACACAGTAACTGACAAAGCAACATTTAAAGCAGTATCTCATAGTACTTATGTGATATTTTTTCTATGAGTGCTTTATCAGTAGACTTTGAAGGCCAAAATACAAAATTTACACTAACTAAACCACAGACTGAACCTATATCTTGATTTCTTATACTGCTTAACAGTTGGCTTGCTCCCTGTCTATAACTGTTGTCTTTGAAGGAAATCTGCCATATATGGGAGCTTCACTTATGACAAATATTTGTGTAATCTAGTCTTAAAAGCCAAGAAAAATTATTTTTTACAATTTCTACAGACAATCTATTTCAGAACTTCACTATTTTTACTATTGGAAAGGTGTTCCCAATATCAAGTCTGGATCTTCTTGCTGCAATTTAAGCCCATTACCTCTTATCCTGTATTGCAACCTGTTCTTGATAAGCATTGTTTTCTTTCATAGGAAATTGTGTCAAGAGTATCTTTCAAAGCTGACTTTGCTATGGTTAACGTCAATTGAATGAGTCTAACAATTTGTGAGGAATATTCCTTTCTGAGTACAGCAGAGACTGAGAAATCTGAAGCACAAATAGAAATACATAACTGCTATTTACCACGTGCTCAGGAAAAACTATATCAAACCTTTGTGCCTCCCTGCAAGCTAAACTAATTGCAGAAGGTAACCTCTTTCTTCTCAATTTTTGTCCTTTGAAAATATACAGGGACAGCAGTCATCATCAATTATCAGCAGGGGTGGCTGAAAATCTTCCATCAAAGCTATAAGAAAAAAGTAAATATTTCACAGAAATTTTTGTTTGTTATTCTACCATTTTTTTTTCCTGCCAGCACTCCATTTACTTAGCACTTTTTCTTTTTAATTCAAATGTATCTTTTTAAAAAAATAGTCTCTTAAAAAATCTGTCATAAATTTAAGTGTTTCTTTTCATTCATAATCAATAACAAATCCCTGAACAATAATAATTGTTACCATTTTTTTATTTTTGATCATAAAAGAGGACAAGATGCAAAAAATTATTCTTCCCAAACTAAACATACTTACACATGTGTGTCTGTGTATACTGATGTTTGAAGACTGAATTTTTTAAGGCACAGCAAAAAATTTGGATAATCACCTATTGATTAAAAAAGATACATTTATTAATGTCTCCTTCTGGAGACAAATTAGCTATATGTTCAAGTGACCCACAGTAAAGAGATTACTCTGAGATAATGAATACTATGACAAGTTTCTAGGCATAAAATTACTTTAGTTATCCCACATCTTGTACAGTAAGCACACTGTGAAAGAGGAAAAAAAAAACACATGTGAATGTTTTAGTAATATTTTTTTTCTTTCTCTCATTAAATTGTAGAAGAATACTAAACTAGTTGGATCCTTGTGGTGAAACTATTATACTTTTCCTTTTTCCAGAAATGGGCATGCCAAAAGACTGTGAAAGCTGTAAAATTATATTACAACAGGATACAAAATGGTATACTGGATCTTCTTAAATAAAACAGACCACTGGGTGAAGAGAGAGGAGGGTGCCAAACAAACCACTTACCCCAACTTGTGACCACTTGTGTGCTAGGGCAGACCATTGCTTCCTGTCTAGTTCCCAGTCCAGCAAGTGGCTTCTTCTGATTTTCAGTCAGTGGTTTCCTGGGCTGCAACAAACTGCATACTATCTTGCTAGCTTTGCAAGAGAGTCTCCTTCTTTCTACACATTTAGGTTTTAGGTCTGATCTCCAAATCTCATGCTCCTCCTTTGTCACTACTTCTTCTGCATACTCCTTTTCATGCTTCACTTCTTTCATAAAGGTGTCATTTCCCTATCTCCAAAGCAAAGATCTACTACTGGAGAAACCTGCTCTTATTTCTAACAGAGTTGTGCCTTCCCTGGTGAATGGAGAATGAGCCACTTTGCTGAAGTGAAATGTCATCCCTCAGGTTTCTTACATATTACTTTGATCTTACATCCTTCACTAAACCTTGCTACCTTTTTTCCCATCTTCTTTGGCCCTGTGGTTTGTTGCTCAGCATATGCCAGTGTGAGCCACCACTGCCTCAAGAAAAAACCTCCAAACAACCCTACTCTTTCTCTACAGATGTGTATATTACTGTCATCTCATTTGAGCTGGTGCACATATCCATACAGCTAGCCAGTGAACTTCTAGGAGGAAATAAGATGGGTTAAAATCTTTCCTACCAGGGTGGTAGGGGTGGTAGGAAAAAAGAGAGAGAGAGAGAATTTCAATTTAGATCAGTTATACAAGGTGAACATAGCATACCTTTGTTTTTCAATTACATTCTTGATTCAGGTTACTTTAAACCAAGCATCAGACTGTGACATGGGTATTTTAGGAGTTTGCAGGAAAATAAGGAAGAATAATATCCTTTTTTTAAAACTTAGAAATAGGCTTAAATGAGACTTTCAAGTGTGTTGAACAACATTGACATTCACTTGTGAGTGTTTCGAGTTTGAACATTGGTTAAATTAGTGTCAATGCCTAGTGGAAAACTCTTTTAACTTTAAAACCAGGTGAATTTCTCGCAGAAAATTCTCCGTCATTGTTCGTTTTCTATTGTAAATCCACGTTTGGAATCAATGCTTAAATCAGCATTCTCTGGTGTAGAATGTGGCAATTAGTACTCTAAACTAGTGTAAAAATGTAAAAATACTTTAGGTTAGAAAGTCAAATTTTAAAAATGCAGTTAGAAAATCTTAGAGTGTTTCATGTCAGAAAAGAGCTTTGGAAATATTCTGGTGCAACTCCATGGTCAAAGAGGACCAGTTCAAAGCAGGTTACTGAGGGTTCTGTTAGGTCAAGATCTGAATATCCTCAGGGGTGGCGATTCCACAGCCCCCTCAGGCAACCTGCTCTGATATTTGACATACAGCACTGATTATTCTTAATACTTCTTTTGAAGAGTTGCTACTCACACTTGTTGCCTCTTGGCCTTTCACTGTGGACTTTCAATAGGGTCTTGCTCTGGCTTTTTGTGCTGTCGTGATAGGTAATTTGAGACAGCTCAGTATGTGTTTGGCCTTCTTTGTCAACTCAGTTTCAACTTGCTCGCTTGTAGCTTGCTTTTCTGCTAAGCTAAATTCTAGTTTTTTCAGACTGTGCTACTACTATTGCTAGTGATGCTAGCAGTGTAGATACTGACAGTCAAGGATTCAGTCACTGGTGAGACTGACCTTATTGACTTGGTCATTTGTTTCGCTCTTATAAGACATCTAAAAATGTTCAAATGATAAATGTCTTTTAGTTATGAATCAGTGTTCTGTTTTAAATTGTTCTGCAGGATCTCTGCTTCATTTATGTGTTGCACAGGGAAAAGCACAGAATTTATGTATTGCGTAGTGAACAAGACAGAAAATAGCAGGAAAATAATGTGGTCTTATACTCACTGCATTTGATTGCTCTCTTGGTGAGCTGGACTCTTTCTTGCCCTTGGCCACACAGTCCTTATGCAATGCTTGATTATCACTTCAGAGAAGTTGTTCACAAGTGACTGCTAGCAATGTGCTCCTCATTTTTTATGATAATTTAAGTTCTATTTTGTAGAATTGTTGAACTTTACCAGCAACAAAGATCGCCTTAAATCTGTTCTTATCTTTGCAACTGTTCAGCAAAGTTTTTTATCTTGTCTCTTCTTCCCTGTATTGCTCTGTATACACATACCCATACACTCGTGACACGCAACTGAATTTAATCTGAGTGTCTAAGAACTGACTGACTAATATTCATACAATTAAAACATTCAAATGACTCATCATCATGAAGAAGAAATATGCCTTCTTTTTTGTTCAGTAAGAATAGCATATTTATCACTTAAGCAGTAAAATTTATTGTGACTTTAATAATTTTTCTTATCTGAAAATGCTTGTATTTATTATGGGATTCAGTAAGTAAATATACTGATAACTAGTAACTAACTGGTGTTATAATGAATATTTTTGAATTTTTGAATAAAAAAATATTTACAATTTGTCTGTTAAAACCTTACAAGTAAACAGGATGAGGAAAATGGGCTATCAATATAAGGTTGATGATTCAATAGCCTTGGAACAGTGAATCATTTTCCATGCATTTTTAAAGGGCATTACAATAAAATTGTGATGCCAACAAAACTGAAATGCCTCTGAGTTCAAAAAGTTTTGGAACAGAGGAGAGAAGATTGCTTTGAAGAAAAATAAAAAAGAAAAAAGAAAAGGCAGCATAGAGCCATAAATAACCACAAATGAGATGCTTAGATATTGTTTCTTTGGTGTTTACTGCAATGAATTTAGAGTGAATAATGAGTCTGTTTATGTCGTGGTGACCAGGCTCCTTGTTCAGTAGGGAAGTCTGTTTGCTAAAGGAGTTTTTCTGATAGTAGGCCTTATTTAGATAAACTTTCTAAAAATATCAGAATTGAAAAATATTTTTATTTCTTGTTACCAACAAACACAAAATACAAATACTTCCCAGAAGGTAATTACAGCCTTAAAAACCCCACAAACCTAAACCACAAAAAAGCCAATCAAAGAAACAAACCCACTTCTGACACAAGAAGCAAAGTAGTAGTTATAGCTATGGCTTTTCAGAAAACTCTCACTTGTCTGCACCTTACAAAAGTTAAATTTATGTCTGGTAGTATCTTTGTGAGAAACACAGCATCAGCCAAATAACATGGAGCAACTTCCACATAATGCCAAGGGAAGAGTAAAATCTTTATAGTTTTGAAAGCTGTAACAGCCCTACTTTAATGAGGGCAGTGCTTCTTGAAAAGCTACAGAGCACTATGAAAGTGCACACTTTATTCTTGTAACAGCTGTGCTAGCCCAGACAACTTTTCAAACTTTTGAGGGGGCGATCTTCATAAAGAGGAGTGTATATAGTGGTCCCTCTCATTGCTGACAAAGAACAGGTGACAATAAACGACACAGTCAAACATGTCATGGAAAGTTTCGTCTTAGTGATGATGCAGGTGTGGTATATTTGTTAACTTTCTGAGGTTGGGTAGAGACACCCTCATGAATAAGCAGCATACTGTATGTTTGATCATGAATGTGCAACACGCAATAGAGCAGAAGGGACAAGATCCATGAGCAAACCTGACCTTGCAACAATCTTTATACCATGAATTTATTTTAGAGAGTAAAACATATGCTGGCTGAGATCTGGCTGGATCCTAATATTTTACTGAATTAGAATTCCCGGTGTAACCTGTGGGAGTTTTGTAGGAAGGAATTACAAGATTTAAAGGTAATGTCACAAAGATTAGGAGTCTCTGGTCTGAGCCTCATGCCCTACCTCTTGAGTTCCAGAGGTCTTCAGAAAAAGCTTATGGATACTTTACGGACTTAAAAATGATAGATAATGAAAACAGTCCGTAATATTGTCTTTATTTTTGAGAGGCAGGACAGAACTGAGCATTTGGCTCCCTCTTCTCCATAAAAGATATTTGCTTTGGTTTCCATTTGTTTGGATTTTTTTTTAATCTAAACATCAGAGAAAGTCAGAGCAGTCAGGATTTAATACCTCTTTTACAACTTAAGGAAAAGAAAAGGAGAAAAAAACCCCATGAAAGCAAAAAGTCTCATTGGCAGGATAGCTTTTTCTTTTCCCACTGACACTGGATCGTTTTCTTAGGCTCAGAGTAGTGGAAACCATGACATGTTACACTCTGCAGCCACTCAAAGTCAGAAATAGCTCCTGTTGAGCACAGCTCATTACATCTGGCAAAGAAAAAAACCACAACCACCCTCCATTTTTCAACTGATCTCTAAAATTTTTAACTAGTTTTTACCTCATTGTAGAAAGAAGAGTTAATTTGTGCCTAACCTTGATTTTTAATCATTTATTCTCTATTTTGATATATTCTTTCCCTTTTTTGCCTTCCATATTTATTAATCTAAAATTAAATAAATTCTCTAGCAGTGCAGCTGTGGCAACATCTATTCGTTTAAATCCAAATACTGAACTCAGATGTTCATATCAAATTCAGTCTGATACTCAAAGGCAGGTGGCCCTAGCTGTCAATTCCTTCACCACCTCAGATCACAAAAAAATAATTTTGGATACACTGTATGATGTGTGTCTTTCTATGCACTGACATAATATAATGGTGCCAAAAACAACCTCGGTTTGTTTTTTCAGTTCAAAAAGGTGACTCCTGCGGTTGCTATGTAAGCAAGCATAGAAACAGATTTTTTGTTTGGAGATGAAATACATGTTGTTCTTCATGACATATAGGTTTTCTTTTGCTCCTTCATCTTTTGCTTTGTATAGACTCTTCATAGAACCAATCCAAATAGCAACTGTTTACTTCTTTGAATCCTTTGCTTTCCTAACATGGAAGGTAAGCACTTTTGAGTAGGATGCTTGCTTCTCTGTAAGTACAGAATACAGCCAATTGGGTCCTGATACTCCCTGCATCTTGTGCACCTCGTACATTTTGTGGTTCCCATCCCTGCAGAACATAAGCATAGTTTTTCTTTGCAAATTGTCACGTATTTCAAAGGCATCAAAATAATTCTTGTGTGAGCTAGCTTGACTTAGAAGTCTGGGGTGAACAGTAGACGCTAATTTTCTTAGTTTCTTGCACACAGTCTATTTTATAACCTGCATGAAATTATTCAGAGCTACAGTGGATATCTCCACATTATACCGCTATGTGAAGCTGCTATGGTATACCTCTAGCAATATAAAGGAGTACACACTGACTTAATGTAGATAAGGTAAAATATAAAAGTTGGTTCAAAACTTTGTAGTTTTTCCCTTCAATAAACTACCTAGAGCTAATTTCCTACAAGCCAAGTGTATACACTGGCTCCCAGAGCCAAAAGATCAGTGGAAAAAGAGGACAAATCAATTTTAAAGACAAATTTGAACAAATCGTGTTCTTCTGTTCTCTCTTTTTCAGTGACATATTACAGTCATTTTGTTGCATTGGCAGCTCTTCTGTTCTGGTAATTTCACACTGCAAAATTATCTGGAAAGTACGATTTCCCTCTAACTTTCTCTTTTTTCGGCCTTATGCATTTTAAGTTGTTGAGTTTCTGTCTGACCTTTTATCTATACTACGTGAATATTATTGGCTGAGGGTGATGTCATTTAAAATTGTATATATCTCATATTAAATAAGAAACCTTTGCCTTCATGAGATGGAATATATGAGTTTCCTTTTCTTTTTTCATTTAAGCATAGCTAATTTTACAGTTCGTCTTACTGTATTCTAGATCACTCTCACCTAGACTTCTTCAACATCTTTATAATAATACAATGACTAGAAGTTATAAAAATCTGAGGTTTATTCTGTGATAGAGTGCCATTACATTCCTTTAGAATTATATTGTATTGTTCTAGACATATATTCAAAAATTTTGTTGACTTTCTCAATGCTCCTCTGAACTTGTCTGGACATCTTGAAAGATAAAATTATTATTATGCCAGTCATACATAATTTTTTGTGTTTCAGCTTTTCAACTAATTTTATTCTTGGAGAATATTTATTGTTTTATGTTCTGCTAGAGTGTTTTTTTAATCCAGTAACATATTTTATACAGTTGCGGTTGGAAAAATAAGCTGCATTTAAGGTATCCAAATTACTTTCATTAGAAATAACTTTCATCTGTAGTTTCCACTCACAATTTTCTGTAAATTCAACAGTTAATGTAGAAGGTCATTAAACTAAAAAATAATTTTAAACAGGTTTTGAAGACTTGCATTTCTTCTATATCTTAGAAGAAAGAACTTCAATATGATAGGGAAAATATGAGATCTTATCCATAGTCAACCATGGCTTGATTTTGAAATTTCAGACTTCAGATAAAAAAAAAAGGCAGTTCTCTTTTTAGCAGCAGTATTTCAGTTTGAAAGAAAAATTTACGTCAAAGGGTTTTTTGGTTTGCTTTAATTTGGGGTTTAAATTTACATTCTCTACTTCTAATTATATTTAATTACAGTAACATTTTCTGAAATAGCACGTTGAAGTGTTAGGTATATTCACACGAAATCCAGAAATTAAATTTCTTTGGAGAAATGTGGGTTTAATTATTATTAAAACTGACAATTTATGAAAATTCTGTTTTGGCCTGTTCTACTATGTAGAGGATTGAGATCTCAGTGCTGATCTAGTCTGGTACCCAGTGTCAGAACTAGCTAACTAAACAGCAGATTAGGTCAACATTATGTGTTTTTCCAGAAATCAGTTTAAGCTTACAAAGATATTTGGCAAATTTATGGGATTTACAAAAAATTGCCTCCATTGACCAAGAAATTTATGAGTCCCAGTGACATTCAAAGGAGTCAAAGATGACTCAGTGATATAGAAAAGAAATTTATCTTTTGATGCTTCATATGTTTCAAACTAGGTTTAGAGTGCTTCATGTTCCTACATATACTAATTAAATAAACAAAGGTCAGCAACCATATTGGTTTCAATTTGTAGAATTTCACATTTAGATTATCAAGGATTTATTCTGTTTTCTTCCTGTTGAATGACACTTTGTGATGTTCTTGGTCTTCATTTTCAGATGTGCCTGCAAAAGTGTCCAGAAAAATTTTAACATGTTTACTTAAAAAATATATTTTCAGATAAAATCTTATGCTTAGGATATGACTAATATCTCATGCCTGAATTGATAATTAACTTAAAAGTTATGAAGAATTTCTTAATAGAAAGAGAACAGCTAATTATACAGCTACCAATAGATCAGCCTAGGATGTTCTGTCTAAAATATATAGTTTTTAACATTAAAGTTTTAATGTTACTGTCTCCAACACTGTAGAACTACACAGTAAGTTACAGACAGAGACAGAACAAGATGTACTATTTAGTGTACCTATTAATCCTAATGTCCGTAAGATTACTCTAAACTGTAACCTTCCAAGCTGTGCAATCTGACAGTGTTGCCATAGGCTTTTTTCACTCTCTGATTTCTTCTTGAAATGAAAGCACACAGATATGGATCTTCGTGACTACTTAGGGATTTTCTGATTTCCGGAAAGAGATAGGAATTTCATTGCACTTATGAATCTCTATTATTTTGGTTTGATTTTTATTTTTGGCCATGTATAATCTCCACCTCTCTTCCCTAGGGTGCAGGCAGCTCTCCTGAGATACACAAACATTCACGGAGGTTCAATGTATCTTGCTTGCTCTCTGAGCTGTTTCTTTATTTTGTAAACTGGTGCTGCAAGTTACTCACGCTTCTAAGAGAGCAATGTTGTAAAAGACTAAAGTACATGATTCACAGATGCTTCACTCTAGAAATAACTGTTTATGATGTCAGGTGATACTCAGCACGAGGAAAAGGACTGAAACTCACAGCAGGAGGTTTTGAGCACCAAAAATTAAACAGATTTACAATAGCTAGCTCTGGATGCACATCATAAACATTTAGAGTGTCCTAATTTGTGACAGCTCAGTTTATCCTATCTCTATTATAGTGTCAATACACGCAGTAGAATGAGCCAGTAGAGAGTAACGTTGAAATACTCCTTGATATTCCATCATATTCTGATATTGAGTAGCTGGAATTATGAAAATGACTTGTCTATTTAAAGTATAGATAAGAAGAAAAATGTGTCCAGAATGGTAAGTTACAATTTCAAAGGCTTATTTTCCAATGAGATTGTTTAGTTTTTAATACATCACACAAAATGAACACAATTCTGAAACAGCATTACTACCATTCAGTTTCTGCTCATCTCTCCTAACATACATGATAAGCTGCATTTTATGTTTGTGTTCTTATTTTCAAGCTAGATTGCTAGCTTGTTTACTTTACTGATCCAGAAGCTATTAAGCACAGTGGATAGCTAGACTTTATCTGAATACCTAGTTTCCTTCGCAGAATGGTTTTAAGGAATAAGATTTTATTGTTGTTGGTAAAGGCATCCTGAGGGCTAAAGCAAACAAAACAAAATCAGCATAGTGTCTTATTCTATTTACATAACTGTTAGCACTTTTCATTTTTCAATTTTACCTGATAATATAAAATATCTTTTTTTTTTTCTTTTTACCTCCAAGGCATCATGAAATGATAAAGAGACAAAATGTTCCCAGGAAATGGGACTGTTAAATTCCTTGCTTGATAGCAACAGAAATAACACATTCATTGAAGCACTTATTGATGTTTCATTGACTTGAAACAAACAATTAGAATCCACAGGAAACTGTTAAGTATGATCTATGTCAGTGATCTGTTATTCTGAAGAAAGCAAAATGTATGACCCTTCTGCTACAGAAAAAAAAAATAAGAAAAATCCAGGAAGAAGCTTCATCCTGCTTTCTCCTTTCACACTGATGTGCAGAATGTGACATCCATTAGACTATTTTGAGCTTATTTCCTATAATAAGAAAACTCTAGATGAGCAACTTTCAGACTATTATGTGTCTCTACCTTTGTTCTGAGAAACAAAAATATTTAAAAGTTTCTTTCTCTCTTCAGTGTACATGGTCTGGCATTTGCCAAATGCTGTATTTCCTATCTCTTTTCTTTTTATACCTTTGAATTTATGTTTACATTGAGAATTGTCATAAAAAATGGAAGAATTGCAAATCTTTCTACAGAACACTGATTTAAAGTTTTCTGAAATCAAACCGGAAGGTTATGAGAAACTAGTCTGATCTCCACACAGATGACTGGCATTTCTGCATGTAAATCACTTTTCCCAGCTTCAGACTCCTGGACATCCTCCCTGCAGTACTATGCATAGATGGAAATAGACTTCTGAGAAGCTCCATGGGTGGGGAACTACTCGTACCAACCAGGAGTGAGATGTCTAAACGGAGTTTTGCTCTAAAGAGACACTTAGGAGAGCTGTCACAGAGACCAGCTACAGTTAATTTAGGTCTTTCCCCAGGCATGCTGGAGATTCCAGGATCTTCTCTAGACAAAGCTAAGCAGGGACCTGAACTTTTACCATCTTCCTTGAGTACTATAATCATAAAGCCTGAAAAAAAAATGCCAGCTGTCTCCCATGCAGTCCATGTCAGGCATACCAGATGAAGACAAAACACATAAATGCTTCTCAAGGTTTCTTCTGTAGAAGTCTTGGACACATTGCAGTGCAAGTGCTGACTATACTAACATTTTATCTAGCTGAATTGTGCTTAAAACTTAGCAGGCCTTTTGCATGGTCTGCGTAATGACTGGGGTATGTCATAATTACTCATACAGCCATGGAAAGGAGATTGCTACTATCTCCAGTATTCGTAGTCTATACCTGCAGACTGTAGGTGTGTATTAGTACACTGTAGTTTGCAGACTACAGCTGTGCTGATCTGCAGGGTGGCTGACCTTAATGAAATTATGAAAACATGAGAGGAATTAATAAAAGTATGTAACAGAAGATAACTCCTTGTTGAAGATGCAATGTGTCCAGCAGACAGTTCACTCCAGAACTGAGTTGCTGTCAAGTGAGGGGAAGAATCTCCAGTCAACAGCAGAGCTTCAGAGAAAAGGCACCCAGAACATGTATCCTCAAATCTCTCAGTAGCACTTCTCCTTAGTGTGTGACACAAATGAAATATAGCAATAAGATCTCTTTATTCACAGGGATTCCTTTATTTTGTGCAGAACAGGGCAGATG
>Ga0181612_133949_pt1:0-10000 | contig 14831 bp, 6 predicted proteins | sample HoacroProtozoa21_FD_119630 | JGI IMG/M metagenome (GOLD analysis project Ga0181612, IMG submission 119630) | Hoatzin crop microbial communities from Cojedes, Venezuel. Combined Assembly of Gp0051906, Gp0051904, Gp0051908 | reverse complement strand
GAGTAAATTATGGAATCATCATCAGGCTTTACACACGCTTGTTTTCAAACACTCAGCACCAATACTGTTTACAGCAATCGTATTTTAAGGAGCATAATTTATGTATTTTTCATGTTGGAAAGAAAAAGCAGCATTACTTTAAATTCTCTAAGCGTTCAATTCTCAAAAAAGTTGGACTAGTTTTAAGGAGAGTACTGACTTTTAACAGAAGGCAAAAAAAGACCAAGGGTCTGCTCGCAGTAATTTATCTAAAGGAGTTTTTTTTTTTGCAATATCCCACCCCCCAATTTAATTTCTATTTTATAAATAGGATTTTAACATTGTCATTGCACTTTACTTTTCAATTTTAGCACTTTCATTTTTAAATACAGTATTTGAATATTGGCTTAATCTTTTTCACTCCAAGATAACAAAAGAGCAAAATAGCATTGAATCAGGAGCATTATATTAATCAAAGACCTGATTACTCAGAATATAATTTAATTAATACACAAGTTTCTAACTAATTATACATCATATTTATATAATTATACATTGTATATAATTTATAACATGTAATTTATACCATGTATACATTATATATAAAAGCATAAATAAAAGACCCAATCTGGAGCATATCTAGTACTAAAGCACACAGTTACCTAGTAAATCAATGAGATTCTACCTAGTAACAACTTAATATCCCTCTCAGACTGTGGATACTACTGTTTGGGCCAATGTCTTGTATAAAGAACTTGTCTCTGATTCAGAAGAAAGACCATGTCTTCCAAATTAAATTCTCTAATATATTTAAAGAAGTTGAAGGTTCTTAATTCTTAAGTGTAGAGCTTGTTAAGTATTAGTGCCTTTAATAAACATAAGATGGGTATTTTTAAGGCCTGAACAGTAATAAACATCACAAATACTGATAAATGGATTGGTGAAATGACACTTCAAAAAATAGTGTCATAGTAGGCTTTTTTCCAAGCTATCATTTTACAAGTACACGGAAGCAGTTTCTGAAAGGACATTATAACTTTCAAATATTTGATGTAACACACATACTATGATACCAATTGAAGAACACCCTCCTACACAGCGAATTTATATAAACACAGAAAAATAAAATTAAGTATGCATGAGGTCTTTGTTTCATTCCTTCTTCTGTCTTGGCAATGGTTAATATCTGCTGATGAGCGGCTACATTCATTTGTAGATCTCCAAGTGCCTTCCCAAGGTGAGTAAGCATCATTATCCTCATTTTTCAGATGGAAAACTGAAAGATTAAGTTACTCCCTCCAGATCACACAGCAAGTAGTAAGCCAAAAATAGAACTAATTTTCCATATGTAACACCCAGTTCTGTATCCACTGGACCACGCCGCCTTGCCACAAGCATCAGTCACACCTAATCAGCTGTATAGCTGAATTTGGGGCAGCACTAAGAGGAAGTTGATTTTTAACTCTGGAATTTAAGATTACGTCTTCTCACTCACTTCATAGGTACAAACTTTCCCAAGCACCCTACTAGCGTATGATAATTGTAAAAAGGGGTTGAAATTAAGCCTTATGGCAGCTACAAATCTTGTGACACACAGAGTACGGGAAAATGGAGACAACCCACATACAAGTGTTTCACGTGGAAAAAGCACCAACTTCAGAAACGAAACTGCAGAGAAAACTACACAACTTCAAAAACATCTCTGCTCAATGTGCAAGTGTGGTTAACAATGCAAACACGTTATAAGCAACACAGAGGGATAGGACATGTGTATCTTGTGGCACACTTTCCCCTTCACCTCTCCCCAACAAATCTTCCCGATTTCGATCTTTTTATATAAAGATGGGCTTCAGATGAAGTATAATGAAAATCTTTAACGTATAGGAAAAAGCTCACCTGCGGTAAGATACCAAAAGGATAAGACATTTCTTATAGGAAGATGAAAAACAAGAGGGCAAATGATAAACTATAAAAAAATAATGAAATGGTATCAAGATACCATAACCCCGTGTTATCCTAACACAAACTCACAGAAACATCTGATAAAAGAGAAGATGTGGCTAACATTGAAAACCAATTTAAAAGAAACATCTTTTGTCTGAGTAAAAAATTTTAGCAGTACCCTAAGAGGGACTGGATGTATTTGCAGAAATATAAAACTAGTTGCTTAAAAAACAATGGCTGTTGATCAAAATCTCCCCAAGAACACAGGGCAGAAGAGTAAGAAGAATCTAGTCGAACTATCACATGCAGTCTGCTGCTATCACAACTGATTGCACTACATCTCTTTCATGACATTAACAAGTTAATGTTTCTTCCGATACAGCCATTCCTGAGGTAAGAGCTCAAACCAGAGTTTATATGAATGATAAATATGTCTAGTTATAGAATAATTACTGCTAACAAAGCTCTGAAAAAATAAAACTCGAGAAGTTGAGTGCACACCAATAACTATTTGGAAGAACTACTATTCACTTCTCTGCTGTAGGATTTTGAAAATTCTTAAGCACCTCATGCCAACCTTTCCTGCAAGCCGCATACCAGACTCGTGTCATGATAATCCATTATTGCAATCTTTGTGTTGCTGGTACTTCTAAGAAGAGATCCTTCACACAGGAAAAGAATATACTTCAGAGCCAGTCACAACACTCGCTACTGTGGAATTAGAAACAGCCTAAATGGACAATGCAACCTAAATGACAAGAAAGTTTTCTCCTGTAAAGGCTACTTCAACAGCTCAGAAATTAAAATACCATTTATGGTGTTCTCCTGTTCTGAAAGTATCTCTAGTTGAATCTTGAGGAAGTTCATGTTTACTGTTTCTCAAGGAATTCTGTAAGTGTGCTAAATTTGAAATTAAATGTATTTATCACCCAGTTTGACAGGTCTGCAGCTCGACCTTGACTTTTGTCAAAAGCTATTATTTCTGCTTTATGCATCACCACTCTAAAGAAGTTCTCAAAGTGGTTCTCGGTCAAAACTTCTGTACAAGACATGACACAGAAACAAGACTATTTTCTCCTCCCTTCCTAAACCATTTCTGTGGAACTGTGAATAGGAGGAAAAAATAAAGACATACCATTGGTAATAAATACTATCAAAAGAATACACTGAACATGCCACATAAAACCTTAGTAAGTAAAGTGGTACCACTTCATTGTAGAAGTATATACCACTATGTGGTATGTGGCTACAGCAGCGCTAAATTGTTTCATCAAATATTTTTGTATGTACCTCCTCGCTACAATAACAGTTTTCCCTTCTTTTGCTACATGCTTTTATCACAAACTTCTCTCACTCACCGTTGCCTTCTTCCCCAAATTATCCTCTGTTTGGGGCAGGAGAAACAATCTTCTTCCCTCAAATCGTACTCAACTCAGCCCATACTTCCATACACTTATTGCTGCATCCAACTGCTGCTACTGGTCAAAGCTCATATCCAGCTGTCAGCTCTCCCTTGCACTAACACTGTTCTGAATCATAACAAATTCTTGCTACCAAAGCAGTATTTCCTTCTCACTAATTTTATTTTTAAAAGTATGTGTCATTTTTTATCAGTTAATTATCATATGCAGCATACTCAGAGATCTATACAATTAGGAGAGCAGTTGCTCGTACATTTTTACCACCTAAATTCCTAATGAAAAAAAACCAAGTGTTTTAGCTTTTTTTATCACCAGCTGTGTGATCAGTAGGAACAGATGATCACTCCTCTCTTTGGCTTTTCTCTGACATCATAGCTCTCCTCTTCCTCCTCCCACCATTCCTGCTGAAAATATTTCCTGCAGCAGGTTATAACGCTCCTTCTCCTTATGTCATTCATGAGTTATGCTTTCAGTTCTCTCTTATCTCACTTTATAATCTCACTTTATAATCTTCCTTTAAGGGAGAACACCCATTTCCAGTGTTTTCACGTAACTGCTTTACTGTGACAGCTTGCAGCTTTCTCTCGCCTCTTATTTTTCACTGGCATCGCATCTTCAAGTACCTTTCAAGCCTGCAGATGCATCCATCTAAATCTCAACTGACTCCAAATGCAGAGTTTCCCCAAACACTTAGGTCTGACTTCTCCTGTGTGCACACCCTGAAAGGCCCCATACTAGCCTCTGGTGACCTCAGTTGCCTGGTTAGGTTGAGTCACCTGAATATGGACTACATGTACTAGGGCAGAAGCAGACACAAGGATTTACTATGTCTTGCATCCAGTTGGAGGAAAGTTATCCATAAATTACCAGAAAATTTTGTTCTTCCTGAAACTAACTATAACATGCATGTGTGCATTTATACGAGGGGGAGATGAGGTATATGAAAACATGAATCGTAAAAACAAATGAGTCACAGGACAAAGCATCAGGTTGTGCACTGTAGTTTCTATTCAAGGATATTTTGGTTTTGTAGGTTTAGAGAGACCCTTACCATTACTGTAAAATCATTTTTGTATTTATGCTTTCCATAATGTTCAGCAGCTATGAATTTGGAGTTACAAGTTTTCTAAAAGCTGTATCCAATTACAGCGCTGAATGATTTGAATAATAGACTGCCTGACATATTCCACGATAAGTGGCTGCTACATTTCTTTGATACTAGGGTCATATACTGTACTTATCTATTTTTACTCCATGCTCTCCACTGCCTAGTAATAAATTAATTTCTCACTGTTAGTTTGGCATGTGCCCTACAGTTAAATTCATTTTCTCTCCCATTGAAGGAAGAAAAAGTTTTCTGAAGTATGACAACCATCCTCCTTATTTTTAGAGTTGGTCATCAGAGATTAAATTCAAAATGCTATTTTAAGAGGGATATTCCCACATAAAGTCTTAAAAGCTGTTTTTATATTTTCATTTTCAGAAAATTACTTGATGGTGCTGAACAACACGTGACAATAATTATTTAATACCTGCATGCAAGAATTTTTACAGTATATTTGTATTATTTGAAAGAACAGTTTTTAAACTTAACATTTAATTTTTATTGCTTCCTGGTGCACAAATCTCAGCAGAGAACCTAATGTACGTCTGCAATTATTATCAATGGCAATGAGAGTTGAGCTTAGATCTGAAAACTGAATACAGCCAAAAAATGTAATCACTATCCAGACAGCAACAACTAGCTCTTATGCGATTTGGGTTGTTTCCAGAGTGGCGAGTATGAGTTCCAGCTTCTTCGCTGGTTACATGTTTTACCAGGAACTCTGTAGTAACCAAGAAAGACATTTTGAAGAATCAATCTTTTCACGCAGAGCTTCTTCCACTGTTTAGCCTAAAACTCCAGCTCTTTCTGTCTAACACCTCTATTTCATTGCAGCTACCTTTTGAAGAACAGGGAGAAGCAATTTTGCAAACAAACAGTGGCAATCATGAGGAAAGCAAGCATGAATGTGGAGTGGAATGTGTTCATGTACTGTAGATGACGAAAGGACTAAAGACATTGGCAAACAGGTGGTGTTCTCAAGCACCCGACATTAGTGATTGCTATCCTTAACTTACCCCCAAAGACGAAAATTCTGAGGTAAAGCAAAGACACCAGAATCATACTTCAGCTAACCTAGAGCCAGGAAAATAGATGACTGCCGGTGTTTTGTGCTGTCAAAGCCATAAAGGATGACAAAGAAACAATTTGGGGATTGTAGTCACAGTAGTAACAACGCAGTCATAGTTAAACTCAGGCTTGCCACCTAATGCTGCATACTGTACTGCAAAATAACAGGGAAGAGAATTTCTGGCATTTTCAGACTGTGTTACATGTGGACAACTATGCATCAGGTAATGCCACTGCATGTCCACAGATTGATACTGCTCTGCTTGAAATTTAAATTCCATTGCAATTTTCTTAGACAAGGCTAATATCCATCACATTATCTGAAAGTCTATCTTTTCAATATCAAATTTTAAGGCCTGTAAATATGAAACTGAATCATCAACAATGAACTTTTATTTCTTTAGTCAAATCATTCATGCACCTTCTTTATGTAAGAAGTATTTGATTTTGCAAACGTACTGCTCCCAGAACCAGCACAAATTATTTTACCAGCAATTATTAAAATTGTAAAGTTATCTATATACCAGCCCCATTAGAAACACGGCTAGGCTACACACATGCCCGTGCCTCTAGTATTTTTTCTGGTCACTCCCATCCACTTTCACAAGAATAACAGTCCTATGTTGTACTGCTGCAATTCCTTATTAAATTGCAAACTTAAATTGGACACACAAAATGACTAAAATAACCAACCAAAAAAGAACATGAACTACTATCCTCTGACCCAACAAAAGAATGCCCTCTACCTCCGTGACTTTGCTAACCTTAATCATACCTATAGTTTCAAGATTCCTTATTGGAAAGTGCTACAAAGCAGAAAGCACCCATGGGCTATGCTTCACATACTCATGAAAAATTACTTCCAAGTAGCAAAATGTCATAATTGGATGCATGTGTAGTAAACAAATAGGCTGAGGATTAACAGGTATGTGATTTTCTTCTAGTTTATTTTTGATGTAGCAACTAGATGGTTTGAAAAATTTGTATATTTTGGATACTTGATTTGTGAATTAAAGTTTCCCTGCGGCAGAAAAAAAAGACTAATTGAACAAGAAGGTTAAAAATCCTTGAAGGCATCCTTCTCAGACATGCAATATTCATACTTTTCTCCACGTTTCAGAATGTAAGTATTCCAGATAAAAAAAAGCTGCCAGACTTGCATGTAAACCAGAATTTCATACAAGACCTTTATAGGTGTAAGTACTTCAAAAAAATCACTTTAGTGACTGTCTCCAAAACATGTGAAATGTTCAAATTAAGGCACACACACTCCCCACCCCTTCACTCCCTTTTTTAAAGGCTACTTACATCAATGACTGATGAACTTGATAGACTTAAGCCCTCTAGGTCTGCTGTCAAACTTGGGGACAAAACAGCTGCTGTAGGAACTGCCACAGGAGTTGTCACAGGACAGACTAGAAATAAAAAGGCAAATGATACTTAACTTTAAAAAATTTAGAATACTACAAAGGACAGGCTTTTTTCATTAAGTGTAAAAAGAGTTTACAACTTGATCTAATTATTCTATCCTTGTACATATGTTTCGTAATAGCAGAAGCTTATTATTTCAGATATATAGCACTAATACTCAAAATAAACAGTGAAAATATAAATGTAACTGATATATGTATAGACCACATTATTTATACAAAAAAATATTTTATCCTCCTTTCCCATTTTTTCATCTATCTGATGTGTACCATGCAGCACATTTGCATTTACAACTTATGTGCAAATTACATATTAATGCAACTGTAACATGTTGCACCTATAGTAGTAAACTTGAAGAACAGCAATACAAAGCGTAGCCAAAACCAGTGCCAGCTGTACTGTACCATTCCAACATGACATTTTAATCTGTTCTTCAAAATTGTGATTTTTAGTATCTCATTATAGTATCACAATTGGTTCATAGGTTGCACAGAAGTTGTATAAGTAACATCCATTGGCACCTGAGAAAATAAGCCCACTTTAACAGAAAACAAGTACAAACATACAAAAAATCTCAAAAGAAATGCTTTACATACTAATAGATGCTAAATTTTGAAACTGAGTTCTAAAACAAATAAAATCACACATTGCAATAATTACACTTCAAAATAAGTTGATAGTCTAAGCAATTTTTTTTTTGTCAGGAAGCTGGCATGGTAAATGAACAGAATCAATGCTTCAGACATTCACAGTTCATTGAATTAACTGAACAGAATATATTTCATGGGAAAAATGAAGCTTTAATCAAGATACTTACAATCATCTAAATCTAAGAGAAACACGTCTTGTTTATTTGGAGCTTTTGTATCTTGCACTGGTTTTTCTTCCTTCTGTCAAAATACATGAATATTTCATCTTTTACTGTATCAGCAAAAGAAAAGCCTTCAATACTTTTATAAAGCAAAGCATATTTTCTCTGCTGTAGAAAAAAATCAGCAAATTTACCTAGTGAGAAAGATTTCTTTGTACAGGTAAGCTGAACCTAAACACATTTGAGATACATTTACTTGAGATAGAAGCATTTTTTTTAAGACAAGAGACTTAGGTATTAACATTTCTGTTTCCATACGAAAAACAGGACAAAATCCATTCAATAAGGAAGTACTGTCATGTGCAGTTATCTGGGAGTACAGAATCCTGTCCCATCATCTACCAGGTTTTATGTAATTGTTGGACAAATAATAAAAAGTTGATTTTTGTCACAAAAAAGTTCCAATTTTAAGCCTTAAGATGAGTTCTAATAATAAGGATTGGCGGTACTTAAAGAATAGAGCAGTAAGAGTAATTTCAGTGTTTTGGCAAACAGATCACTTCAACAGAATTTGTTTCAATACAGCTAATAAAAAGTTCTAAACCAATCTAATAAGAGTGAGTCCTGGTCATACCTACAGAATATGTCTAGATAGTGATGATTCAGAACAGAATTTAGTGTGCATATAAGATGGACACCCACTAGGGTGGATTAGTAAAAAGGATTGATCTTTGGATGTCGCCAGAACCTGGACACGTTACCCGCTGCTATTCATGCTATCCCTACCCACTCTTAAGCATTCTTCGGTTTGGATTGGCTGAAGAACTTCTGCCTTTGCTCTATCTGGCTTACTGACCGGACAAAAGACTCTTTCAGAGAATTCATCCACTGCCTTTAGACCTCAAGGCATTGCTCACTACCCAAGGTACTGCAAGTAATTTAAATGTAGTCTTTCCAGGAATCACACTTCTGTGAAACTTCTAGTTTACCAGTTTCCTCTTCAGCAGCGTGTGACAGCCAAATGCATATACATCTACTATTCTTCTACCTTTTCTAATAAATGAACAGGTCTAAATAAATCAGTAAAACTCCGTATGCCCATCCAGGCTTCCATTTCTGGAGCATTTCTTGCAAGCTGTCCCAGTCTCTTCAGGCGCTCAGGACACAAATTCCTACAGGGGCTTGGAGTCCTCTCAGAAACTCAGCACCTAGAATCACTTCCTTTGACTGTCACCACAGAACAAAGTGACCTCTCTTTTCTTAAGATGCATTCCCTTTCTTCTAGTCTCTCAGCCTCATGGTCAGTTGCAAGATAGAAATAATGTTGAGTCTACTTTTTTTCCAACTTTGGGAGAAATTCCACAGTTCCCTCCAAAGAACAGGGAAGAAACTAGTTAATGCTCTCATTATTTGAAGCCATTACCATTGAAGTTGGTAACTATCAGGCTTGACCTGAGGCAAAATGACATTGCTCATCATTTTCTTCCAGTAAACCCATGGCTCAAACAGACAGTAGTCACTTGGTGATCATTATAGATGTACTTTAGATATTCTGGGAGTCCTTATCACTATGGTGATAAGTGATAGTACAAGACTCAAGTGTCTTCTACTATCACTGATTTATCTGAAACACAAAACTCCTCTGGACAAAGGAAATATTACAAAATATCTTTAAAATGGTACTAAGGTTATTCCATTCCTTATAAGCTTTGTCCAGAACTAGTGATGGACCCTGCTGCAGAACCCGCTTTCTTGAGTTCCATTCTGGTCACAACTACCAGACTCCTTTTCTCTCTTCCAGTGTGATTTCTGTCAAGTCATTAAGCTTCTTTTGGCTACTTTTTTTAATCTGTGAAAGAAGGATAAACAGTACATTTCGTAAGCTACAGGTTCTGTTTGAATTACTCATGTCTATGAAGTGTCAGAGAAAAAAACATCATGACAATTCTTTTAATGAATTCCGAGCCTTTTTATGAGTACCTTTTATTCACCAAAGTGAATATTTAGTCCCGAACCAGGAGTTTAGCTGTTATCTACAGCACTTGTACTAGAAACTATGTATCACAACTTTTTTTCTAAACAAGAACTCTTCAGACACTGGAACATTCTAAAAGGGAACATGGTTAAATAAAACGCACATAAATTTAAAAAGCCTCCCACCTTAATTTCTGAACTTTTATTCACTACCCCCACTCATCTGTAAAATACACTTGTATCTTCAACTATGATTAAGGTTCAAAG
>Ga0181612_174503_pt1 | contig 14832 bp, 10 predicted proteins | sample HoacroProtozoa21_FD_119630 | JGI IMG/M metagenome (GOLD analysis project Ga0181612, IMG submission 119630) | Hoatzin crop microbial communities from Cojedes, Venezuel. Combined Assembly of Gp0051906, Gp0051904, Gp0051908 | reverse complement strand
GGCCCCGCCCCCTCCCAGGCACAGTCTGCAAAGCGGCCGCCCGCGTCTGGGCGTCAGGCACCGTCTGCAAAGTGCTGCGCGCCACCGAGCGCGCACCGCCCACCCGTGACCCGCGGCGGGAGAGGGGGGAGCGCGGCGTGGCCCACGCCGGTTACCCTGCGCTGGGCGCCGGTCACGGTGTGCGGGCAGCCACCCACCCGCGCCCCGCCGCCGGCTGTGCACCGCTGATCCTGCACCGGCAGGGACCGTGCGTCGTGCTCCAGTAACACAGCAGCCACCCCAGTCACCCCGCACGGCACCCCAGTCACCCACCATGGGACCCCAGTCACCCAGTACAGCATGGCAGCCACCCAGCACAGCACACCAGTCACACCAGTCACCCAGCATGGCACCCCGCATGGCACCCTGCATGGCATACCAGTCACCCACCATGGTGTGGCAGGCACACCAGTCACTCAACATGGCACCCCAGTCACCCAGCATGGCATGGCAGCCACCCAGCACAGCACATCAGTCACCCAGCACGGCACACCAGTCACCCAACATGGCACCCCAGTCACCCAACATGGCATGGCAGCCACCCAGCACAGCACACCAGTCACCCCAGTCACCCAGCATGGCATCCCATTCACCCTCGCGTCCCTCCGGCCCCACGCTGCACACCAGGCGTGGGTGCGGCACGGGGCTGTGCGTAAGAGCGTGCACAACAGGCAATATATGGCCCCAAGAAACCAGCCCTGGACGTTGTCGGTGCCGGGCTGCCAAAGCGTCGCACGGCTGGCACTGCGCTGCCGCAGCCGATGCGGCACACGGAGCAGGGACACGCTGCTGGTGGCACCAGGCAATAGCTCCATTAGTGGCAGAGCTGAAGGACACAGTGTTGAAGGCAGGCCCTAAATCCACATCTACGTGTACAAAGTACTCACGTAGGAGATTTAAAACGGTTTGGGATTCCCTCCTTCCCTGGGCAGCGCTCCTTTGGCGGTCACTAGCGCCTGCTGATCACGGGAGAGGGGAACCCAGCACTCCTCGATCTGCTGGATGCCCAGGACCTACAGGCTCTCTGCCCGTGGGTTTCTCCCCCAGCCTGCTGTACAGGTCTGCTGCCCACAGGTGAAGCCCACCTGGGCATCAAACCCTTGCGCAAGGGCCCACCGGAGCCCCAAGGTGCCTTGAGGGTCGGCCGCCGCTCAGCCCCCCACAGGGCTGCTGCCGCCCTTGGCACAGCGCATCTCCCCGACTCGTTGCGGGAAATCGGCGGTCCCCGAGCAGCAGCAGACGGGGATGAGAAATGCTTCCAGGGTTCAAAGACAATCACTCTCCTCAGTCGCGTTAAATTTTCAGCAGCAATTATAGACCCAAAGACCGTTTGTTCATTTGAAAAATCCCTCTCTTTTCACATGTCTCCTCTCGTGCTTGAGAAGTGCCCGCTGTACTTTGGGTCACGAATCAGAGACTGTGAACCTGGATTTGTGCCGGTAATCCTTTCGCTCCCACACACGGAAACAAACCATCTCAGTATCGGACACGGTTAGCGTTCCTGCATCGTCCCAACCTGGCCTGCAATTTTACGACTCCCAGAATCACCATTTTTCCTAAAGCTTCTGCTGCTGGAGGCATGTGATTAAGCTATAATTTATTTTTTTTCCCCATGTTATAATCCAAGAAAGGCTCATTATTCTTGAAATCTGACTCATTTTTTTCCCTGAGCATTACCAGTTGGCAATACAGACAGCTTACCATCAGTACAAAATGTGACTGCTGAAACATTTGTTCTTCAACTCCACTTGAATCTACTATCACGTCTTAATGTGACCTTTTAAAGCTCAGAAACTGTCTATTTTAAATAATCAGCCCTGACATGTGTTGAAGATATTTTTAACAGACTGTTTACAGGAATTCTGGTTTCTCTTCTGCTATTTTTTTCCTTTTCAGCAGCTTCTCTCTTCATCATCTCCAAGTTTCACATATAGGACCGTACTGAACACTTGTAGGACATTTGCCCACGTGGCCTGTGAGAAATCAGACAACAGCAACCGTAGGGAAGGGAAAAATGAACTGAAAGTCAGAAAAATAGTTGCAAGCTGCTGGATTAAAGATCCAAGACCTCCAGGAAGAACCGCAGGGAAGGACCAATTAGCTGGTTTTCCTCTGTGTTATTGAGAGCAAAACAGCACCAACAGGTTTGAAGCAGTCACTGGGAAGAAGGGCGAGTGGTGTCCACGTGGCATTATGTCAAATGCATCCAACGTCGGGCATGTGCTAGGCATGCCGGTTCAAAAAGGCCATCTCCACGCCATGCCAGGCCGGTATAAATCTACCCAGAGTTGTTCATAAAACTCTGAAAGGTTAATTTTGTATTCTCAGCTCTTAAGTTCTCTTGCCACGCAGCGGGCACGTGCTCCATGCTGCTGTTTCTGGCGAATTTGCCAGAAACATCATTCCGTGCTCCTGCCGAGCTGAGGGTCTGCCTCGTCCTGCTCGGCGAACGGTGCGGACCCCAGGCTGGTATTCATTCACAACCGCCGCACCGTGGTCCGGGTTTCACGCAGGACTCATCCGCTGAGCGCAGAGGGGAGAGGAATGATCACTTTTTGTACAATTGCAGGGGCTGATCTCTGCCGCAGGGACATGGCAGCTCTGTCCCCAGTTAAGAGCTCTGCAGTAACAACACACAGGGTCAAGTGCGGCAGCTACAGCTTCACTCCAAGGTAAGCACCAGGCGAAGAAAAAAAATTGGTATCTAAAGCTGATGTGGACATAGTTGTGGATAACACAAACTGACTTTCATTTAAAAAATTAGTATTTGCCACATTGGACACGCCCTGCAGACTACCCATGGTTAGCAGAAAACTGTAGACAGCAGAAAGACAAACGGACAGGAGGAAAGGACGACGAGTTTTCAGGCATTCTGCATCACACAAGGGCTGGCTGAATGTGCAAGTCTGCAGGATGAGGAGTGTCCAGAGCTCACAGGAGGGAGGAGAGACTGCCTGCAGACCGGGATAAAAATCCCGGCGTGCTTGGCTAGTGTTAAGGGCCGCTGTCTATTATGCATTTACCAAAGCCAAACCCAACGTGCGGTTTTCTTTTCGTCATTTGGCTGTACCCCCGTTACAATGACCACTCACATGAACACCACCTTTTTATATCCCTTTTCTTCCACAAAGACTTTTTTGAGCCCTTAGTCTTAATTATCAGTCTTTCATAGCTCCACCTCTTGGCATTTATCCTCACATCTTTTTTTCAGGCTGTTTCCTCTCTTCACCACTCCAGGTACACCACCCTTGCACATCTGCTCACCCTCTCGGCATCCCTTTACACAACGGACACGGTTGGAAACACCGGCTGTGCAGCTCCTGACCATCTCCCTTCCAAATCCCTTCTCCACACCCACCTGCTGCATGAGAAATTCAGCCGATGTTCACAGCCTCGCCGAGACCGCTGGTCAGCTTTTGGAGGAAAAAGGAACAGGGGGAGAAAGAGGAAGAGGATGACAACAAGCAAGTAACGTAACCACAGTGCCTTGGTGTTTACAGGATTGCCCAGCAAGAACGCTTTCAACTGCCAGCGGAGCACCTGGAGAAAAAACCACCCTGCCTGCCCTCCTGGGTCCCGAGCCACACAGACAGTGACAATTTTAGTAAATACTAACATTTTTGAAGCTGAATTCACCACCTCTACAGACAAGGCCAGAAGTAACCTCTGTTACCCTCCACTTGCTGGGGCATGGGGTAAACAAACAAATTAACCCCCCCCCAGCAAACTCACCACATTTAATTGCACCACAAAGCAAACAGGAAGCGAGAGCAGTTTTAGGAGAGCTGAAACTATTTGCTCCATGTGGTTACCACTACCAAACAGGCGGGAAACCGCGCTTGTGCTTCAGCTATGCAGTTGGTCTGCAAATACGGCTGGTAATTTGCTCTTATTTAAAAGTCAAAAGAGGGTTTTTTTTGGCAACAAGATCTGAAATAGGATCACAGCCGCGTGAAGCGTACAGCCCTGATCCACACCGGCTGTCGCAGAGGTGAGCAGCGGAGCTCATCTGTGTAAGCACAGCCAGAGGACACGGCCCCCGCTGCGAAATGCCTACGGCCAAACCAAGCAGCACTTCAAGATCTGGAGCTCACTCTTTCTTTTTGCACCTTACATGAAAGGTCTCTGTGCTCTAGCATCACACTACACTGCTACAGGCTTTTCCTTCTTTGGGGGGATTTCTTTAAGCACACATATATAGGGCACCTAGGCTCTCTTGTAAGCAAGCAATGTGCACACTGAGGGGCAATGAAGACATTAGGATAAACTGTACTATTTTAACTGCGCCTTCCAGCCGCCAACTGCTGTATACGTTTATTTTTGTGTTTTGAACTTTCCAATTCTCCATCTTCAAACAGCCAGAGCTGCCACAGCCTTACCAATTTTGGTGACCTTCATAAACAGCTTAATATTTCTTTATTTTGCAGATGTTTGTTCAAGTAGGGCACAATGTAAAAGGTGAGGGGAAGACTCGACCTTCACCCCTTTCAAAATCAGTGCTAGTGCTCTACGGAAAGCACTGACTAATCTAAACCAACTGCAGATCCAAAACCTCCTAAACTTTCTGGGGAAATTCAGATATGAACTCACAATTTTAATGTCAAGCCCCACGTGATTATTCATACAGCAGCGCAGTAGGACATCAGTGATAACATGCACCAACTGCTCCACTAGCCAGAAGTACTATCAAAACAAACACTCATCCTAGGGAAACCAAGCTCTGATCTAGCACGGGGAGTCCGGCAGCACCAACCTAATTTAACATAAATTCCTGTTTAATAGCAATATAGCATTACCACTAATAAAGAGTAACTAGTGAATGTTGTTAATATATTCAGAACACATACTTTCATTTGTCCTGCCTAAAAAAACTTAAATAATATGTGCTGTAAACTCTCCATGCTTGTGCTTTTCCTCCTTTGTTCTTGATAGACAAGAAAACCAAGGTGCAGAAATGAATTGGCCAAAAGTCACATAGGGGGATGGTGGAAATATCAGGTTAGACCTCTGGAGTCCTCGCTAAAGGACTTGTATCAATAGGATAATGTAAATTTACTTGTAGAACATCTATATATTCAGTCAGGAGAAGCAGAATGATGATGAAGAAAAGTGGAGGAAACAGTGACTTAAAAAGCTAATTAGGTCCACAATAATTTTAGCAGGTTGGGAGGTGACTGGGCAAAGGACAGCAAGTGCATCGGGACCCATGACCGGTGGAAACAGAGAGGCAATGGACAACGACCTCCTGTGCAAGAGCTGCAAGGAAGACGATCCCACAGTTCCTGTGATGATGTTGGCTCCTGCCACGGCTGCGAGGGCGCAAAGCAAATTTCCCTGGGCTGAGCAGCAGACTCGGGGAACACGGATTTGCAGCAGCCAGCAGTGCGAGATAGCAGGGCAGTAGCCCCTGACATGGGTCTCTGGAGAGAAGAGAAACTAGCAAAAGGCCGTGTTGAATAAAACCGAGAGGAGAAATTCACCACAACACCTTCTTAAAATGAAGACTAAAACTACCACCTTTCTCAAGAGGTCACTATCACACGTCTCAGGTTCCACTTTCCCCCAGCCCAAGTCTGACAAAAGTGGCACAAATCCTGCTAAGGACAAGGCAGGGGACAAACACCAGGCAAGGATATGTAAGGAAACAAACCCCAAAGGATCACAAGCACATTTACCAGCTCTACCCAGTATGGGTTGCATTAACCTGGGGGACTGCAGAGGGACAAGGGCCTCGCCGAGCACCCAGCTCTCTGCTGCCCTGGGCCGATCATCTCCTCGCACTGCAAACTTGTCACCTCCTGACACACACATCCTTACCCAACCCCAAAACAGATGCTGGTTTTCTCCTATGCTTCATCGATGCTCAAGCAACCTTCCCAGGAGGCGGATATTTCTCTGAAGAAAAATGCGGCCGTTCTTTCATGGCTTGGACTTTGGGACAGCCAAGTGTGCTGTGGCTATAACACGAATTGTTTTTCTTTCAAGAGCAAGGCCATACTTTGCTTGTTGATATTGTCACAAGAGATATTTCAGAGAAGAAAACCGGGACAAAGCCTCAGCACGTTTTTCTCTTCTTTTGATGGATGCGCATTCAAACAAAAACCTCACTAAGCAAAACGCTTCCATGAGCTGCATAGGAGCTGACGGTGAATTATTGGGGGTGGGATTCAAGGACTCGAGCAGCCTGTTTGTTCAAAACTCCTCTGAAAAGGTGTCAAGCCTGGGACCCCGAACGACAGAGAGAAGGGAGAATGATGACAAACATACTCAGCTCTCTTGCTGAAGGCCAGAATGGCGTACTTTGGTGTCCTTGTCCAGACAAAGATACTGTGTGACCATGCATTTAAAAGAAGGATAGCACAGACTTGAGAACAACGCATTCCTCCACAATTTCCCCATAAATGCTTGCAGAGGAAAAATAAGCAACAAGAACTGACCTGAGTTAGCTGCAGCAAGCAACTGAGATTCCTATCTTGATCATCTGCAACACCACGGGACTTCTACAGGAGAAAAATCCCCAGAGGCAGTTCTCCTTAGGAGGTTATCAAAATGAACCAGGAGGCTTTGTCTGATACCTCCTTGGTTGCTTCTTGATCAGAATTTCAAAGTTACAACCTGTGCCAAAGTACTGCATTATGGAAAAAGCAAATTCTCTTAACTGTTGGTGTTGCAAGCAGCGCAGCATCCCAGAGAATGGAGCGGAAGGTATTAGTCAAATGGTAGATGGGAGGAGATGCTACTGACCCAGTTCTGCAAGATACGTGAAGCTACAGCTATGTCAGGGATACAGTTTGAGTTACTGACTGAAAAAACGTCAGACAAAATGGTTTGGGGGGGAAAAACACAAAACCAAACCAACACAAACAAAAACCCCCACCAAAATTACACACGCTGCTCTGAAAACCCAAGACTTCATGCTTTCAAGGACAGGACCTGGAGTAAGGTACTCACGTCCTACTCCGCATCCTGGCACTGATGCCGTGGCCTTTAATAAGCTGCTTCACCTGTTTTTCTGCGCGCAGAATACCGATAATATTACTTCCGCGTTTCACAGGGTATTTTGTGAAGCTTTGATGTTCGTACAAGTCATTTGAGGTCTTCAACTGGCGGTGCTACATGAGTTCAAAGCATCAGTGTCTCAACACAAAATATCATTTACTTCTTCGTCTCTTCAAAATGTAATTGCACACATCCAGACAGCATTTTCCCACACGTACAAGGAACGCCTCTCAAAAACTCACTTCTGTTGAAGATGGCTTTTGATACAAACCCAAAGAATGTCAACCACCACTGGCCAGAAGCTACACCCCTTTTCTCATTATCGGTTCTTCAGGACGGACAAACAACTTTCCTCTCTTTTTGTTTTTTTTTGCAATGCCATTGCTTGGGAGTACTTCTTCTTGCAGAAAGTGAGCAATCTATAAAACCACAAATTTCCATTACGAGTTGCAACTGCCTGTTTAGCTAAACCACGCTACTTAATCTTGATATTACTGTTAGGGGATTCTGGATCCCTTTCTTTGCTACCAGCAGCAGCGCAGCATCCAGCCTTCCCACACTCAGAAGTACCGCTTAAGTTCACATGAATGTCGGCTTCTCAAAAAAAAATATATAACTAGACCTCAGTGATAAAGTCAGAACACTGAAAGAAAAAAAAATAAAAGGTCCTTCATCCCGTTTGGGAATTTTGGGGGTCCTTATTAATTGTTTCCAGTAAGACCAGATCTTGCAAACTTTTGTGTGGGTGGCTGTCTGCACACCACAGACAGACAGATGCAGGTGCTGCCTGCACGAAATATTTTGCACAAACTCATGAGTTTGTTATATTGGGTGGGCTCGGTTTCTTCAGTTGTATTTGATGTTTAAAATGTCTATTCCAAACTAAGCAACATTCAGAACCCAAACAAATACACTCTCAGCATAAAACCCAGAATCTATGTATCATGTTACAAACTGAGGCAGATGCCAGTGACAAATGCTTTAAGAATTTTTTAGCTGCCACCTGAAAAATCACTTAAGAGTCAGAAATAAGTAGCAAAGGCCATTGCATGAGTCATCAGTAACAACATGGGGAAAAGGAATGCGAAGGGAATCTTTTTTTTTCTTTTTTTTCCTAAAATGAAAGATGGCTTTGGCTGAAAGAAAGTCATAATTTTTACTGTTACCAGAGCAAAATTTCCATTTGTGAACAGGGGAATTTCCACCTGAGATATATTGATGAAGAATCATTTACATAGCTGGAGGTAAAAGTGCAACTTTTACCCTGGGAACAGTGTTAAAAGAAAAACAAACTCTTTTCAGCAGCAGGAAAGTGCAAAATTTTTGTCCTCAAATTTTGGTCCAGAAATAGATAATGTTTGTTTTCATTAAATCTTTAAAAATACTTACAAAGAAGAGAAGATGTATTTCACAGAAGTAAACATTCCAGCCAGCCTAAACAGAACTAGGACTGGGAAACCGTGCCGGACCAGTATTAACTGCATTAAGCACTTACACTACACGCTACAGGGGTGAGTGTGCCTCTCAAAATCAAACAAAAAGCTTCACTGCATATTATTACTGCATCAGCCCTGGAAACGTGGCAGCAGGCGGGATGCGAGGGGGCTGGGGCTGCCCTCCCACCCGCAGCGCACACGTAAGCAGCTCCGCTCGCCGCCTCGAAGGATTTTCGCAGGGCTCGCCCTGCCCGGCCCCACGCTACCAACTCCCTGCCTTCATGGCCTTCGCTGCCCTTCGAGGACAGCGGGAACAGCAGCACCGAGCGTTTGGTATCGGATCACTTCAGATTAGCGTTTGCAATGCGATTTGCAAGTGACAACAACTGATAACATATCAAACTGCTTCGTACCACACTCGCAGATCTTCTGCCCAGTGACGCAGAGACCACTATTATTAACTTGGGGTGGTGAAAAACAGGGTCACAGAAACATTTTCTTTCTCTAAGCAACCTGGGCAGCTTGTTACAATGGAATTTTATACTGTTCTGCATTATTTTCCTCATAGTTCAGTACTGTTTTTTTCCTCCTTGATTGCCGAATTGAGGCCCAGCAAGACCAAGCGACTCTCCAACACAGGGCCATGGAGGATCTGGACCAGGGCAGCAAACCTGCTCCCAGATCTCCCCTGTGCAAAGCTGGCATACAAACCACTGTGCTGACCTTCCTCACAACGGGCCTTCCAGCGCCCTGTGGCTCTCAGGCCCTAAAAAGGGGTTTAAAAATCTCCATCATCCTTATTCTTAGAAGCAAAATTTTGGAATAGATCAATAGAGGGGAAAAAAAAAAAGAAGGAATATTTTTTCCTATTATTTTCATAGTATAAGCTTTTTCCCTCCCCCCCATCTTTACTGCTGACTTTTCTGCTATTCCCACAAAAAGGGGAAAAACAGAGCGTACCACAAATTAGCAAAGTCTTCAAAAATCAGTCCCCTAAACCCAGAGAGACAGGGGAGACTGGTGGGGAAGAGCCTTCAGGAAAGCTGTCCGCCAGCCCCAAAGCACAACCACCCGCCGCAGTGCGGAGATCAGCAGTAAGTCCCAGCCCGAGGGATAATTTCAGCCAGTCCTTGGGATGGGTCCCCTGGCACACGGTTTGGTCGGAAAGAGCTGCTCAGCGCTCGGCTGGCATCCGGCAGCCTGCTGGGTTTTAATACCAGGGCAGGAACGGCCATCTCCAGCAAAGCCGAGGCGTCCTGCAAGTCCAGCTGAGCCTTGCCTAACACCCCCAGGAACAAACCTTCTTCCTCTTGGGATACTTAGGACTGGCATCACCCCCAGGTCCACGCTCCTACCCAGATAAATGAGATGCGCTTCCGGCGGCAGAGAGCAACCAGCCTTCGCTGCCACGCTGGAGAGGTGCTGCCGACGAGCACACGCGTGACACATGACAGGCACATACAAAACCAGAGGCGAACTCCACGCACAACAGCAAAGCAGGACACACAGAAGGCGCATTCAAGATCAGCATTGTGTCTCAGCTATGGGCAAAAGCTCCCACATGTCTATCTTGTACCACATCCTTTTGGGTCCCCTGGAATTTTTATCATCGGTAGTTGCAGAGTTTGTTTCTCTTCTCTGAGAGTTAAGGAAAAAAAAACAGGCACATTCTCTGCACAAATTGTGTGTCATTATGACTTGCAGACTGGGTTTTACACATGTAAGACATGCCACTTCTTTCTGAGCATACTTTGTCCAGGTCCTCATCCCAATGGCTGCCTTTCAAAGCCAAAGCCCTGCACTCCTGGTAACTCACCTTCCCTCACCACCCATGGAGAAGTGAAACAGATTTATTTACTTATTCACTTTAAATCCTTTTCCCTTCAAGTTTCCAGGAAGACCATGCTGTTCATTTGTCAGGGCTTATTTCAAGGAAAATACTTGGGTACTTGGAAATTAAGGGGGGGGGGGGATCCCACTCATTTAACTGTGCGCTTTAGCCGAGTCTAGCACATTAAATAAGTCATCTGCTCCCAAACAGGCAACAGAACTGTCCGTACTGGTAAACAACACTGAATATTAATTTGATTATTAAATCAATTGAATGATGGCAGTTTCCATGTGCAGTCTTAACTGCTTACTAGAGGATTTGCAGTCTGTCTTCATATCTGTACATTTTACAGCACCGAATAACGAGGCTTCACCTAAGTGACTTGTCCATTTTAACAGGACAGCAATATAAAATAGATTATCCCAGCTTACACACCTTTGCATATACAACTGCCCAGTCACTTGGTTGGAAAATTGTAAAGGTCTTAGACAGAATTTGATACAATTCTATTTCCACGAGGTCCTCGATAGCCAACTTCTGTACTAGTATGACAAGCACACAGCAACTCACCTCCCCCCAGCTCTTCTAAACAGGAAAAATTTTGGTCTTATCCAGCCTGCCTGGAAGTTCCTTTTCTAAATCATCTCTGCTGTAAGCCTGTTCTGCACCAGCACAAAGACCTTAAGTCCAGCTTTGCCCTGACACTAAGAGGAATAAATCATCAAACAGCAGCAGCCATAAAGCACCTGCAGCCTGTGTTGCTGGTGGGGGCTCAGCAAGGTGACTTGGCATTGAATTTCCTATTTTATTTCCTTGCTACCTGCAACAGGAAAAAAATCAACCTCTCATTTCCTTCCTCCTACCCACTTTCTGCTCAGTGTTTTGAGTGACCAGCGTACACTGGCTACAGTCAGAAGCCAGATTTTTAATTTGCTCTTTTTCTAAATGGCACAGGTAGAAAGGCACAGAGCAAAGTCTCCTGGATGAAATGAGAAAATGACAGGGGTAAGGAGAGGACATAACAGACACCCATCATTGCAGAGCTCTAAAGGTACGATGCTTGGATGCCTACAGGAAGAACCAGGGGCACACTACTGTCAAAAAGGAGATGGATTCTGCCACTGAGTTCACACACAACTTTGGCAAGGCAATGCTTTCAGAATTAGAAATTTAATGGAAAAACTATGCTTAGAAATTTAATGGAAAAATTTACTGAAATCTGTGCAGCCTCTTTCCATAAGCACCAGCTTCACAGGTACGTGCCATTATGCACAGCACGGTACTACTGCCAAAGCACATTGCCAAGCCACAGCGCTTTGTGTGACTGAGAATGAAATGACCTGGAGTTCCCACTGGAGATACTGAGAAACATGGAAACCACTTGAAAACACAGACCAAACGCTAGAATACCGCAAGAGGGGATGTAGCTTGTTTCCAATGACCTGACCATAAAACCCTACTTCTAGAAAGAAAAGTTTTGAAAAAAATCAGCGACAAGAAACAAGGCACCACAAAAGGGAACTATTCAATTTATGTTGGCGTCAGCAAAGAGTCTCTCTTTACCATCCCATTTCAAACTGCTATATTCTCAGCCAAAGAGCAGCTCTCATGATGGGGAACAGCAGGAAACTTTGCTTGCTTTGCTCCGAGAGGTCAGAGATGCCAGGTCTTGAGGCAGATGTTTTCCTGGGAAGCACTGGCTTCAAAACTGTCCAGAGAACTTCTGGGCACTGAACTGCCTGCAGCACGAAGACCACCACGCTTTGCAAGCTGGGCAACCCCAGCGTTGTTGCGACGGCGCAGATGCACGCGGCTTGCTAAATCGCCAACTGTACCAGCAATTGTCTCGGGCTACGCAGGCTGGAGAAGAGGGGGGCGAAAACAAAACCTGACTGGCAGTGCCTCTCATTGGGGATATCTGCTTGCTAGACGTGTGGCTCACCAGTTGGATGTCCCCAGGTTAACAAGCCTCCTGCGGACGCACGGCAGGGCACCCAGTGAACCCCCCACGGCAACATCTCCCGCCTGCTTCTGCAGCATCCACACACCACCCGCCTGCTCGTCTGCCAGGTTCCTTTGGGACACTCTGGGGAGCCAAGATGCTCACTCAACATTCTGAAAAAAAGTTTGCAAAGAAAAGAGGCCCTTAAAGACCTTTCCTCCCCACCCCCAAAAGCCCCCAACAAAAATACACCTAGCTACCACACATGTGATTCCTTCCGTGGCAAAAACAAAAGACATTTACAAGTCTTTTGACACTAAAAATACATCCTTCCTCCTCCTCAGACTTCTCCTTTCGCAGAGGCATTTCTCTTTCTGTGCCGTTTCCCAGCCTGTCACATTTGTCTCTTACTAACTCCCACCTCGGAGCCAGACCAACGCCCTCTCAGAACACAGGGCTCCTGGTGATGCCATAGGGACCGTTAATGTCACGCCACGACAGCCCGAGCCACGGCACCCGCTTACAGACCGTTCAGTGCAAACAGGTCACGCCCCGGCTGTTCCTCCATGCACATTATTTATTTACCATTCTTCTCTTCCTTCAGTGCCTTATTGATTGCTGCTGCTGATTCCCGTGCGCTCTGCTCGTGCATCGCCGGTGTCGGGAGGCGACACGCAGAAGCGGGGAACACTTCTGAAACACCAGACAGTCTTTTCCCCATGGTCACATAAACGTCCACACAGCAGACTAAGACTGGAGTAGCTCCCCTAGATTGGCAAATGATAAAACCCAAACCAACCAATCCCTCAAAACCCACACCTGATCTTTTTTCACTGCTGAATCAGAACCAGCAAAATCCACAGAAATTTGAAATGTATTTTGCCAAGAGGAGAGATGCACAAGTACAGGCGTCTGATCTTGTACACCAGAACGGTTGAGCTCTTGTCCCCCAGGACTCCTGTCTTCACTGAACCTTCGCCTTCCCTTATCTCTGCTAAGGGACACCCCCAGCATGTTTGATGACAACAGATCACTCAGCACTGGGAATCGCTCGTCCAAAGCATCACAGCATTTTTCCCTACTCCTCTTCCTCAACCTCTTTCGTGTGGCCCAGCTGACCAAAGGCGGCAAGGCAGCCAAAAGTCTACTCAATTTACCAGTGACAAAAAACAGCATGTGAAATCCTGCTATGCTGCAAAAAAGAGTAAAGATGAGGACACCTGACAAACATGCACAGGAAAGAGAGCTCACAGAGTAAAGCCTTCCCCAGCAGGCACTTTAGAGACAGCAAAATAGCCAGCCATGGGACAACCAAAGCTTTATTAATTTTTTATCGTGTTCTTGACGGTCAGTATTTCCAGCTCATCGACAGATGGCTGCGCCTGCTACCTTGGCTGTACTTTGGAGACCTTATAGCTACAAGCTGGCATGGGTAAATGGATGTCCTGGCAGTTCTGCCCCCATGTGAATTTGCAAAGACTGAATGAGCCCCATAAACACTGCTCCCATCAGCCGGGTCCAGGGGAGAGTGGTCTCCACGCTGGCAGCATCAGGAGAAGACACTGAGTGTGAATTGTCCAGCAGTACTCCCCACTTACTCCCTTGGGATCAGTCTTACAAGAGAAAGTTAAAACCTGTCACGCTGCTTCTCTTATGGCACAAAAAATAGAGGAAGAGGCTATTAAAAAAAAAGCAGCATAAACGATTCTGAAAACAAAGTTTTTCTGTGCTCTGAATGAGGAGTCAGCAGCTCTGATTGCACGTGGGCAAATTCCCCCAAAGTTTCCCTGAAACTTTCCATTACAGAGGGGCAAGTGAGCTCTAGTAAAGACAGCCATTAAGTTTATGCTGATACTTGTTTATTTACTTCATTTAAGGTATCTGTTAGATCTTATCATGGGTGACTGAATCACCCTCTACTACATATGTGCAGTTGACTCTCTGTGATGATGTGCTCATCAGCAGTTCTACAGATTGCAAGCGCTCGGGAGTCATCTGGCTTCTCCCTGCAGTGCTCTCCTGCCCTCTCAGCTGGCTGCCCTAAGTGAAGGACAAGGTGCTGCTGGGAGGACTGGGAGCTGCCAACTGACAGGCGGTTTCTTTTAATGTACAAGACAGTTGTAGCTTTTCTGCTATCTGTGTGCATCACACAGGTTTACAATTAGAAAAAACAAAGAAATCTGCTTCTCTAATATAGAAAAAGATCTCTGCAAGAGCTGCCCAGGGCCAGGCGAGAGAGCAGTCAGATGCAGCTCTCCAGGAGGAGAGAGGATCTGCTACTTTCCTGACAGAGGTGCCTGGAAGACTTGTCATGGGAAACAAATCCAGGAGGATAACAACCCTAGGAATTAATCTAGAAGACATGCAGGGGCATCACCATGAAACGGCCAATGACAAAGTTACGTTCAGCACACGGTAGAGACTCACAGTCAAATCTCATTAACTATATCCTCGTATCACAGTAGACAGCTCTGCCCACAAGTCAGCAACCACAGCATTACAGTGCAAAAATCATTCATATGCTTGCTGGTGGCTCTGGAGGGAACTGTGAAATGAAGGATAAAGCGGAATCCTAATGAGAGCCT
>Ga0181612_115399_pt1 | contig 14832 bp, 11 predicted proteins | sample HoacroProtozoa21_FD_119630 | JGI IMG/M metagenome (GOLD analysis project Ga0181612, IMG submission 119630) | Hoatzin crop microbial communities from Cojedes, Venezuel. Combined Assembly of Gp0051906, Gp0051904, Gp0051908 | reverse complement strand
TCAGACTAAAGCACTGTCTCCACTTGTTTGGTCATATTTTTGGTGATAATGGTTCTTATGCTAGTGTTATTGCTGTGAGCTTCCAACAATCACTCAGTCCAGTTGTTAAGAAACCCTGTCTTCAGCATGCAGAAGCCACAGCCTTTACCATGACCAGTGCCATTATAATTCAGCATGAAGCGCTCCAACAGTACCTAGATATGCATAGAATCACAGAATAGTTTGGATTGGAAGAGACCTTTAAAGGCTATCTAGTCCCAACCCCCTCCCCTCTGTAACAAGCAAGGACATCTTCAGTTAGATCCGGTTGCTCAGAGCCCTGTCCAACCTGACCTTGAATGTTGCCAGGCATGAGGCATCTACCACCTCTCTGGGCAACCTGGTCTAGTGTTTCACCGCTGCCATTGTAATAAATTTCTTAGTTATGCATAGTCCATCTTCACATTGGTGCCTCACGTGCTGGGGATCAGCCAAAGACAATCATTCCGTAGTACAATTTGTTCCTAACGAATAGATCTGCTTGGAACAGGCAAAATCACGAAGAGTAAGTTACTCCTCCAGCTTCAGCCATTTCACTGAAACCTTGTAACTCACTCGTACTTTAAAGAAACCCAGGAGTAAACCAGCATGGGTGGCTGAACCGTTTGCTGTTGAGCCTAGAGGTAGCTTGAGCAACTGAGACTGTGAGTCCTCATTCAGAAAATATTTACACCCTAGTCCCTGCTGTCCAGAAAAACATTTCAGAGACAGTTTAAAAGCACTTAGATCACAGGCTGCAAGCAGGGAAGTGGCCACACTGTAAATCTCATATGTTACTAAGTAGCTCAAAGATTTACTTAGGTTCTCAGGGTGGGATTCATAACCTGTGTTGAGCATCATGAATACACTGAGAGCAGTACTTGGGTTAGCTAGCTTTAAAGTTATCTTTGAAAGGTGTTTCTTAGCCACAATGACTACAATATTGGCACACTCTTAGGCTGCGAGATTTTTCAGAACAGAAAATACACATTTGACAGTACACTGAGTAACTCGGAGTATCTGCACTGACAAAGGCAATGGCACTCCAATCTCCAGCCGAAATTTTACTCACAAATACAAAGCTGGAAGTAAGAAGTACTTAAAAATAGGATGTCAAATACTGTGTCGAACGGATGACTTTTTAGTATGCCTAGTGAAAAACAGAGTTAATTGATTTTTGACCAAGTTTTACTTTCAGTCATTTCAGCAGCAAAGCAAGCAGTTCTCAAGAAATGTAAAAGCATACATTTCAAACAAACCCCTCACAAACTAAAAATGCAAGGTCTTGCATAAATGTCTAAATATGTTGCACTTAGTTTGCCATTTTTTTTCTTGTTGCTTCTTCCCTATACTTTTTTTTTCACTTTTGCTCTTGAAGTAATTTACTGTTCTCACACATTCCCTCATTCACCACCTACCTTCCTATAATAACGGTAAACAGGGGATTCATGTCTAATTTGCTGAAATCCCTGTATTCATTTATGTCCAGTACAGAGTACAAAAAAAATTTAAAAAAAAAAGAAAAAGCAAGGTGATTTTACTTTTTTTTTAATTAAAAGTATATGTTCTTATTTTGGTTTTTTTCTTCCTCAACTCACATACAACTTTATCATCACAGACTCTGGGATTGTGACAGCACTTTAAAAAAACATCTTCTAAATAACTTAAAATCTTGACATACAGCAAATTGAAATGAGGCAATGAATCACATCTTCCATAGGTATAAATCTGCAAAATTCATAGAATCATAGAATCATAGGTCCCTTTCAGGTCAATTGTCTTACACTGATCTGCTGACAAAGTGGTGGTGGGGAGGTTTTAATCCCCTTTTGCACCATTCTTCTCTCCCACTACACTCCTATCCTCGTATCACCTCTTTTTGACTTGTAAGACTTGAAGTCAGAAATATTTTCAGGAAGTTTTCATAATTCTGAAGACAGTTCAAATGGGTTAGAGGGAACAGACAAAGTGATTAACTAAGTAACTATATTTGTACGCATTAGCTCAAAAAGCAATTAACTGCTGTAACAGGAGACCTAACAGATTGATGCCTGGCAAGAGTATATATGACTAATGCTGTGCGACTGTATCAAGAAGAGCAGTTTGCCCACTAGAGAAGTTAACACATTACTATATGAGAAGTGATTCACTTTGAATTCACATTTTTAAGCTTGCAGCTGCTCTCAACATTTTTTTTCAGTTTTCTACTTCTTTTTTTCCATAATTATTTTTGACAACTCCATCCCTCCTACTCAGCCCAGTGCAAAGCAATGCAGTGGAAAAAGCATTGCACTTACATGACAAAAATGGGTAGTGGTGTATTTGCATGTGTGTCTAACCCTTCTCCTCTTCCTCCTCCCCAGGAAGCCCCAGACCCGAGACATACTAGAAGACAAATGCAGAATATCCACTCTTCTGGAAAAGAACAACAGAACTCCTACCCACTCCAGTGACAGTAATGTCTGGCTTGATACTAAAGCATTTCTCACCTCATCCACCCCACAGTTTATCCCTGGTGTAAAATCACCATCCCAAACAGATCCATTTGACTATCCCACCTTTGCAGTTATTTCCAGCTCTAAGACTGGGTAAAAGCAGTGTTACTTTGCAAGTGGTCCAATGCAGGCCACATCCAAGTTTAGTTTACAACAGTACTCATTTCTATGTGACTGCTTCTAGTTGCAGTCATATCTGATATTGTGGTAACACTGAGAAATCACTACAGGCCTTGAGAGTTTGTCCTTGTAGATTTCCTGAAGGCTGGACCTCTGGTACTTGAGGAGGAGGGAGATGGATGGCGAGTGAACACCTGCAGAGCTTCATGTTACATAGCTCAGAAGCAACCCAAATACAGCAGATGTATGTTAAACATCTTTCACTCTTCTCCTCAGAGGACCCCGTTACCTGTGTCTGAAGTCACACATTTTATATCAGCTTTACAATACCTCCCTGGAAGAGAGCCTTGGAAGGCAGATCCATGACTTCTTACCCAGCGGAGGCTGGAGGAAATTACAGAATCCCTCTTCCTCCACTTCCCTTTCAGTAATACAATCAAATATTTTGAAGTCTCTGGTTCCATCAAATGAAAGACACTTGAGACAAAGCTTTAGCTACTAATAATTAGGTTTCCCTCTCACACAGCTGATAGGTTTCTTGCATACTTAATTTCATTTTAAAAAAAGTAGTACAGGAAAGCTGCTGCAGAAACCTGACCCATATTAAGAGAGTGCAGGAATAGGTAAAAAATGCAAAGAATAAAGATCAATTGCTTTGAGAACAAGGGATGAGATCATTGACTTAAGAAATAGCAGGCTTGACAGCAAGGATCAGGTGCCCCAGAACTAGCTCCTGAAGTGTAACCATACCATGTAATTAATATCAGTCCTCAGAGAGGCTAATGTTTCTGTTCAGGTCGCATTTCCTTCTGCTATCAGTGAGATTTTCTGCAGGCTTAAGGCACAATGGAGCAGAGCAACAGGGAGTGCAGTGCTGTTACTGTACAGGCTGCATTGTCTGCAGAAGCACACTGCTAGCTGGTAGTGGAAAAGGCAACAAAGAGACTGCCGGAGGGACACATGGAAATAAAAAAAATTAAAAACAAAAAAAGAAATGCCAGAGCTGTAGCACTGGATATGTTAACTATTACAACTTGGCTCAGGAAACAGAGAATTTTCCAGGGCCATTTCCAGCCTTTGCTGGAGACTGTGCTCTCTGGAACGCAGAATAGGCTGGGCTGAGCAGGCTTGCCATGCCCTCTCACACTATTCATGGCAAACTTGCCTGTTTTATCCTCTGCTTTTCTGAAGGGAAGGGTAAAAAGAAGTGTCCCAAACAGCTCTTCCAAAATACAGGAAATGTCAACCAAAAACAGCAGAAGTAATTAAAACCTAAGGCCAGCTTAAAAAACATGTTGGAAGTCATACAGCTGCAGTCTTCAAAGGCTCGCTTTTTTCTGGAGAGGGGTGGAGAAGAGAGCTTTGATTTAAACACCACCACCACCACAATGGATCATTTGATCTTTTGGTTCCCCCTGTTTTATTTTAATTAATGTTTCGAAGTACTGATTTAAAGTCAATCCAGCTTTATTAAAGGTTCATTGCAGGATTAAGAAAGATTTGAAATGAAGCCCAATACAGTCAGCAGAGACAAGTTCAAAATGGCCACTCAGCAAATAAAAAGCATATCATGCTGGTAACATTTTGAGCGTTCAGCCAATAAATTCAGGCAGCATTTCTAAACACTGTGGGTTTTTTTTCCCCTGGCAATGAACATCTTTTAAAAGCCTAATTAATAGGCCTTTGTGCCACTTGTGAAGCATTCCTTTTCATTTTTTCAAGCGAACTTTCATTACTTTAAGGTTAACTTTAAGTAGGATCTTACATATGTGTACATCAAGTGTGCGGTCACTACCTAAGCTAAATGTAATACATATTTGCAACCTCATAATATTTGATTCCACTTTTTTTTGCCAGATTTGCAGGCTCAGAAACAGCAAGATTTCCTAATTGAAGGGGGTGCTAAGTCTGTAACATAACATAGACTGTACATTCCTCTCTACATACAGCACATACAGGATACAGAAGGACCAAGGCTCGTGAAGACAATGAGCTTATTTTAAATCTTACAGTAGCCTTTCTAGCTCTTCCAGATGAGTTGCATCCAGTTAATAGCCTGTCTTGATGGTATTAGGATTGTGTCTAGGAAGGTACTAGTATTTAATATAGATTAAACACCAGCCTGTTTATTTCACAGTCCATTAGAAGAGCAGAAAAACTGAGATCCTTTATGTAAAAACCCTGTGCTGCTCTTGCGTTATTCCCACCTCAGGTGAGACAGCATGTTACAGGTATCAAAAATCCCCCCTCCTCCCTTCCAGAGGGAATGTTATCCAAGTCATACATGCTGAACTCCTCAGACCATATCCATAGTGCTGCCTCTGTTCAGGGCTTCTGAATTCTGCAGATCTTGGAGAAGATGAGGGAGAGGCACACTAAAACTTCACATGAGGTATAACACCCTGGAAAGCACTATTGTCTCTTGCAAAAACCTTTCCACAGCTTCTGCAGGGGGCAGGTGGGAGAAGAAGAACTGTCCTGTGAAAGATCTGGATCCAGTTGCAAGGGAGCCAGGATATAAGCAGGAAAGAGCATGTAGCAGAACCGTGTAAGTGTCGGTGCTGCTATACGGCAGGTCCAGGATCAGAGGTACGGCTCATCGTTCTGCTGCTTCATTTGGCACAGCTAGTTCACTCTCGTTTAAATGGCCCACAGTTCACAGCTGTGGATACATTACCCTAATTCACTCTCTCCCCTGTGAGGGTGTCTACAGGGGGCCTCCACTGCATTAGTGCTGCTACTAAAGCAAGGCAGTAGTTACAGAGATGCATTTCAATTCTGAGTCCTGCAGACATGCTTTGGTTATTTTTGTCCACTTAATGAGAAAATAATCTAAGGCCCAGCTGGTGTAAGTGAGTACAGAAGCAAAGAGCCTACGGAAACGGTGCCAATTTACCTCGGTGAGGATCTGGCCCAAGGGATTCATAATGGATGGAGGTGTCTAGTCAAGAAGAGGTTAGAACAGCTCAAAATGTCTGCATTTATCCCCCACTTTCGCAGTTCAGGCAGCTTCTGCCAAATGGTATGAGCAGCTGGACATCACTTTCAAATCCATATTTAATTCCCTAAAGCTGCATTGAAATGAAGAATCCTGCCCACAAAATAGATCAATATCTTACAGTGCTTTAACTTCAAATTGTAATGAACAAGGAAGAGGTTGCTATAGCTTAGGAGGAAATCAAATAATCAAACTTACAGAATGTCTAGGCAGAGGAAACCAAGAAAATAAGCATTTTAAAATATTTTCTCAGTTTATTTCCTACTGTGTAAACAAATTTGTCCCCAGTTATGACACCATTTTTTACTGAATACAGGGGTGAGTAGCAGAAAAAAAATGATAATTACAGTCTTGGAACTGAAAGAATTGTGCACATTCAATGAAAACATTATGAGTTATTTTCATGCTATTGCCATCAATAGACAGAGATACTCTGAATAAGTCAAACTATTTGAATCTATATCAGATTATTATTAACATTAATCTCTCTGCTCGACTTCTCTTTTTCACCACAAAAATACACAGATTTCAAACCAGTGAATAACCATAGCTATGTATGGAAGATAGAGGTCATTTAAATTCTGATTGAACTTTGCTTCTTCACTTTCTTAATCTAAGCAGAAGAAAGTTCTCTTCAACATTGTTCAGTGCTGAAAATTTAATCAAATATTTTTCAAATACACCTGAGCATAGGGAATGGAATACGGGAAGAAATAATAATGTCGGGTAGTTTTATTGATTTTGTTCAAGATATTTAAATTGTATGAGAGTACATTGCACTATCGAGTGGGACAGAATCGACGTGAATGTAGTGTCTTGGATTGTACTTATAAATTCCAGTCTTAAGAATCTGTTTTGAGGTCTCTCAGGTTGAATTTTTACTTGTTAAAAAAGGCACTGTAAAGGCGTGCCTCACTGGATTTTGTCTATAGCCTTGATCAAAAGCAACCTGAAACCCTCAGATTTCACAAGACTAGATAAAAGAAGCCTGGTTTAGAATATAGATATTTATAAAAGTTTTGCTAGTACTGAATACAACATTCCATGAAATGGGAATCTGATCTTTACTCATGTGCCTCATTTTAGAATTAACACCTCCATATCTTTCTTATTCCCCTTAAGAGTCTGAATCAGAATAAGAAATTTGGCCCCTTAACAACAGAGGTGCAAGATTCCATATGCTCACCTGAGACTTAAAGCACATTCTGTGTTATTTCACAGATGGATCAAACCCTGAAATTCCAAATAGCCCAACAGCCCAAAGATAAGATGATAGGAATCTCACTTTCTCTCTTCGACCCTTTTAAAGCTTGAAAGTGGTATCTCTCCTCTTTAAAAAAAACTAGAAGTAGCTCATCTCTAGAAATAAACATGGGAAAATACTTTTTCAGAGAAAGAGGCTCAGTTTCTCAATCAGATAGAACTACACTGATATTTTCTGCAATGAAAAAACTGTCATTTTGAAACCCACCAGTAAATAAACTGAAGGTGCTGTTAACGAGTAACTCTTACTAAAAAATCCATTATATGGGGTAAACATACCTTATATAGAGTACACATTAAATCAAAACGTGGCTGGTTGCGTCTTTTGGAATTTGTATTTGTCTGCTGTACGAAGGATTCCTAGGATGTCCAGAGCTGATGTGATTTTGAAAGGTAAAAAAAGAAAACTGCCAAACTGTCAGGGAATGAGAAGCCAGATTACCTGCTTGACACAGCTTCAAGGACTATGTGCATGCTCTGTTTCAAATTAAACTTCAAAAGAAGCCCATAATCAAATGAACTGAACATAAGAGGTATCCAAGGACAGCACAACAAAAGGCTGCTTTGCAGGGACAGAGAGAGAGAAAGGAATGGGAAATAATAAAGTCAACCCTCACGGGCAAGAGAATGCAGAATGAGAAAGGAAGTTAGAAGTATGGAATTCAAGTGTACTAGATCAAGATAAAGAAGAGTGTGGTGATTTTTTATTTAATTTCATAAGTAAAAATGTTCTACTCCTCCTGCCCCAGACTGACCAACCAGCTGTCCTTCCAAAGACTTCCTTCACATTTTAGAAAATTCTTGCCTGAGAAATTGCAGATCCTACTTATCAAAGTCAAAAGAGTATATATATATTTATAGTCAAATTTCCATGTTTTAGTTGCTAGAAAAGCCTTTTCAGTGAGAACATCACAGCTCTTCTTTTATTTATTCAGCATGGATATGCAATTATCAACAGTACAGACCCTAGTCCTACTTTGTATAGTGGCACTATTTCACAGATGCAAATTCCACTGATTTATTAATACTGAACCAAGGGACTGTGTTTTCTAATCAATGTGACCATAATGTTGAAAGTTTAGTCTTTCTAATTTTGAGGGAAGACATGATGCTGATAATGTCAGAAGGCAGGAACTACAATATATGCTGTAATAGGGAGAAAAGGACAACAAGTTGGTACATAGTGTGGCACAACAGAAACGGAAGGACTGCTGGATGGGAAGAAGATAATTCTTCGGATTATCTCTGGCCTAGTCCTGTTGATTGAATGCATGCTGGTGCAGTAGGTGCTTGGAGCATATCTGCCACTTTAATGTCCTCCAGACGGAATCTAGCCTGTATACTCCAAACATATCCGCAGCTCAAACAAACCAGGTAAGAGGAGATGAGTGGGAGAGTGTCTTGAAACGTGCTTTCCTGATCCAAACTAAACCATTAGCATGGATGCACTCCTCGTCTTCCTGAATGAAAAGCAGAGACAGAGCAGGGAAGGAGCAAAACAGGCTGGGAAATGAGGCAGCTGGGAGAAATGAGGCAGAGCTGGGCACCACCAGAGTAAAGTCTTCTAACGAGCTCTGAGTGACAAGTGCAGCAACCAAGTAACTGCAAATTGTGCAGTTCTCTCATCTCTGGTGACTGTTCAAACCAATAGGAAAAATTCTGCTTCTGTTATCATGAGTGGGAAAAGATCTGTGCTATCTCTCTAGAGGATCCAGCCTTGCCAAGTAAGGATGATTCCCTGTGAGTCAATTTCGGCCAAAAAACAAAAAAAAGTCTAGAAAGCACAATCAGAGTAACTGCATCCTAAAACTATTTTGTGTGCTTGTTGAGGCCATCAGCATCCTATTTGGAGGAGGGCTACATATTCCCTGTGCACATCTGAGGTCAGTGGGAGCATGGCTAAACATGTTACTCTTTCAAACCTAAGCATCTCTGTCAAACCAGATACAACAAAACCAAGTCTTAAAACTGTCCCTTCAAAAGGAGGATACGTGGGTGGGGGCAGGTGTCCTTGATGCAGGCCAGATACGGCACAGGAATGTGCAATATCCTGCTTCCTTCAACACCAGAAAAATCAAAGAGCTGGAGGTCATCTCCCTGCTCAGAGCTCCAAACCTTCCAGCCAACGGGCTCTCCACTGAGGGGACCTCCCTCAGGGGACTGCTACAAGTACCTGGCTGTGCCTGGTGATCTGTGTGTCAGCTTTCTTTCATTTGTTTTCCCTTGTGGTTTTTGCTGTCGTTATTTTTGTTCTTTTCTCTCCCTGACTCCATATTCCACCACTTCAATAGCCCTGCACCTTAGTCCACACTATACAAAGCCCTGAAAGGCCTTAGGCATATCTGTAGTTTGGAGACCAGTGCCATGCCATAAAGCAATTGAAGTTTTTGCACTCAGGGCTGTACTTTTACTTACCCACTTCTGTGCACCTAGGCCTGCATGCTGATGGGGATGGTGATGTAGAGGGCATTTAGCAAGCACTTGCACAGCCCTTTCCCATGTCAAGGTCCATAAAGCTCAGGGTACACGGTACTAAGGAAGCATCGCGGTTTCCTCAGACACCCCAGTGAGCTGCTTCTGTAAATGATGTGGAGCTTTCTGATGAACTCTAACTGCATTCAAGGCAGTCACCCAGATTGCCTGTATATATGTACACACATACACACATATAATCTATAGCATTCTGTGGCTTAACACTCGCTACCTGTACAAGGGCAGTCAGAAACTTCAACCTCCCAAAGGTCGTGGGAGAGTAACTTAAACAATATTTGTGAAGTACACAGAAATGTTACTATTAAGAGCAGAGCCCACACACAAATTAATAATTGTTTACTCAGAACAGGCTTGACTCTGAATGTACAGCAAACAAAGGGCATTGAACATTGAAGGTTAGTGATAAAGGAGAAAAAATATAATTTCCTCACCATCTTGTGCACTGAGGCAGAAATCAGAGGGAGAAATTACTAAATTATTATTAATTCAAACTTACGCTGTATTGTATATGTGCAGGGATCAAGTCTGGACTGAATAGAAACTGTTCTTAAATTTTCTTAATTCCATGTTATTTTTATTTTGCAAATGTGACTTTACATGTAATACGAATAATACTTACAAAATATATTTTGCAAACTGAATGAATTACTAAGGGGATATGATGTTTTTCACAACCCAGGATGTCAACAAGTAGTCCAAAACTTGCAGACATCCTTTTGCAGGAAAGACAAGTGCCACATAGTCATATTCCATTTTCATGCAATCTTTTATTTGCATAAAGACAAACAATTTGATAATCTCAAGAATGATACAAGAGCTCAATGAAGATTAGAAACAGCAAGAAAATGTCAGCGACTGTGGGAGAAATTAGGGGAGAGCACTGGGGGGGCAAGTGGGGGACACAAAGCAAGCAAGCAAACCAGGGACTCCACTGTTTTCCATTCCTCTGCCAGTTGCGTGCTAGCTCCAGTGAGAACAGCAGCTAAGTAGCCCTGCCAGCCCTCCTGGTTGGAGATGGATATCATGACCAGGAATATGAGGAACCCAGCACAGCTGCTGCTGTTACATCTGTTTTAAAAAAATAACATCAGCCGCCCTTCAGAGCTAACTAACCAAGGAATTTTTGCAACTGTTAATGGGACACATTTGATACTAATCAACTCAAGGTGGCAGGAAGAATCAGACCCAAATCCACCCAGTTTAACTGCTTTATTGTTATTATTTTATCCCTTAGCTTATGTTGTCCGTACCTTTTGATAGAATTTGCTTTTTGGTACATTAAACAGGGTAGAGAACAAAGACTTTGAGCACAGTTTCAATATGTTCAAAAAATATTAAAAGGTAAAATACATTTAGCCTTTTTAAAAGATATCAAAAAATAAAAATAATGAGGACAAAAAGTGGGAGAAAAATGCCTGCAATTGGGAGTCTGCAGCTCTGTATGCCTGTCACTAGCAGTGTGTTATGCCATAACAAAGAAATCAGCAAACTGGAAATTCCTCCTGCTGTGCACAAATGGAGCCAGAAATGACTGTCACTGCTGCTTGTACAGACAATATTGACATCTATGTGATGCTTCACAAGCTGGGTTTGTTTGGTAGCACTGGACTGCAGAGCAAGGGAAATCCCTCAAGAATTACTGTCTATCCAGAAACCACATCTATCTCATGTCTTTTCCAGGATATTCAGGGAGTAAGAGTCCCTTTCCCCCACCTCTATCAACCTGCCCGGAAGTTGGTAAGAGACAGATTTGTCTGAGAGGTCTCTCCAGAAATCAGCACCAACAAAAACAATGGTGAGCAGCAGGAGAGTGGAGAGATTTTGATATATAAAGCTCTAGGACTGAGGCAAGGGCATTAGAAATCTGGATGTATGATAAAATAATTTGAAAAAAATTAATGAACAGGGATATTAAAATTTTCTATGAGGTCAAGGGGAGATCAGACAAGTCCTTGGAGAATATCACTATATGCTTGTCCTGTCCTTCTGTTCTTTGCAGTAGACATCTATTACCGGCTATAGTAAACTGAGCTAGAGGCAACTTTGGTCTGACCTGCTACTGGTATTTTCTTTGATCTGACCTCTGGTTTTATGGCATCATGCAAACAGGCAGTGTCAGGGCTTAAAGCGCATCCTCCTGCTCCTGGGGATTTGACTGCCTGGGCTCAGGGCCATCTTAGAGAGAGTACAGCTGCTGACTTTGAAAGCTTCTGTGAAGGAAACCATAAGAAGCCTCAGCAGACACTGTATCTCCTTCCCTTGGGAGCTGCTTTTAGCTGGAGTGTCGCTCTCAGCCTCTGCCTGAGCTATGTTGCAGCTGAGTTACAGCTATGCCCGTACCTGACCATGTGCCCCATTGACCAGGACTCTTGACCCTGACCCACAGACTGACTGTCCAGCACACTCCAGGACCTGCCTTATGACTGTGACTTCACCTGGTAATCGCTTGCCCCCAGCTGTCCCTCATCCTCGGCCCCAGCCCTGCTCTGCTTAGCTTGTTGGGGCTTGATGGGACTGCACCCAGCCAGGGATGGCACAGTCCTGTCAGCCTGTGGGCACCTACCCTGGCTGGGTGCAGACATGCACCTACCATGCACTGCCCGTATCCCATGGCCCATGCTGTACCCCTACACAGAGCAGCAGTGCAGAAGTTTGATCAGTATCCTCTGCATTAGCATCCACTCTGGATGGGAAGAGCACATCAATAAAACATGAGGAATCTGAACAGCCAGGATGCCTGTGACAGCATCTTTTGTCTTTAAAAGAAAAAGTATCTCCTAGCACACTGTCATAATTCAAAAGAGCTTCATTTATATAGAGATTTCTACTGTGAAATTCTATTGATTGCATAATACAACATTTCCTTTTGGAATTGGCAGCTAAAATACATAAAGCCCTTTATCACAGGAGACTTCTGTCCAAGGTTGGTATACAGGAAAAGTGGAAAAGAAGGTGAAATACAGGCTGTTCTCTTCTTTGCTTTGCTTTTAGAATACTGTTCCCCATTCCTATCTCTGCAAGAAGCACTGTGAGTGTTGTGGTTTAGCCCTGGCCAGCAACAAAGAGCAACGTGGCTGCTGTAGCACCCCTCCCCGCGGTGGGGTGGGCAGACGGATGGGAAGAAAAAGGCTAAACTCCTGGGTCGGGACAAGGGCAGTTTTACAGAACAGCAAAGGAAGCTAACAGGAACAACAATAATAGTGATAAGAACAAGGGAATACACAGAGCAACTCAGAACCCGGTGCTCAGTGCGCTCCCGAGCCGTGATTCACCTCCACCTGGCCAGCTCCAGAACTAAGCATGACAGCAGGCGGTATCAAATACCCTGTTTGTTTGGCCAGTTTGGGTCAGCCATCCCAGCTGTGTCTCCTCCTGGCTGCTGGTGATAATTTGCTTTATCCCAGCCAAACTCTGGACAATAAGAAATAACTCAGGTTGCCTGCTCTAGTAGGATAGCAAAATTGCAAAACTCTGGCTCTGAACACAAGTGTAAAAGTACATTGGAAGCCAAGAAAAAAGACAAAAAGGGGAAAAAAAGTACTCAATTGACATTTTCTTTACTACTTGGTTCATTGCAGTAGATATTCCCCTAAATAATACATTGCATTAAATTTTAAAGTACTACAAGTTTTGAAATGTTTGATCCTTCATTCTGATTTGTATACCTGTGGAGTTCATTTATTTGATTCTTCCTGTAGTCATGAAGATTAGAATTTTCCAGTTTAATTTTAAAGTGGGAATCTTAAATTATTTAGTCAGCTGATTCCAGGAACTGAGGTTTTAAAAGTAGAACATTAAATATCAAAAAATTAGCAATAAAACTCCAAGAGTTGGCAGCAGTTACCACTGCCAGGACTTTTCTTTTTAGCTCTTAAAGCTTTACAGTTCTGAGTCAATACAGTTCAATGATGGAAACAGGAGAAGTCTTCTGGTCTTGCCTCCCAAAACCTCTCCTCTTAAAACTACAAATCCTATAACATAAGTCAAAAAAGCAAAGAGAGCAACAGCATTTATGCAGGATACTGGCTACCTGTGCATGTATTTTACTCCTGATCAGATATTTCACCTTTCTCACTTTTCCCACCCATTTTGCTCATTTACTTAATTGTCTGTTAGCATGCATAATGAGTATTGCTTTGTCCAGAACGTAATGGCATTTCTGATCGCCTAGAGCAACAGATTTACTGCTGTCCTGGTGAAGCTGATGAAAGTTTTGCTGATGACATATTGACTTCAGTGTCTGAAAAAGTTAGGGGGTTTCTGCCTTGGTAAAACATGTTCTTAGCAGAGAGTCAATGAGTCTGGAGTTCAAGCAGATTTTTTCTTTACAGACAATTTAAAACATTAATTCTGTAAAGTCAGGTCTACACACATTAAAACAAATAAAAGTTAAAATTAAAAATAGAACATGCACAGTTTCCACTTCACTCAAAAAGTCTTCTGTACTCAAGAAAAAAAAGTGACTATTAGGAAGAGAATTGGAGAAGAAGAAAAAGTTTAGGATAGGCTTCTTTTTAACAGCTGATAGTTTACATTAGAATGAATTTCACTTGAATTCTACCAAAATCAGCATGAGATTTCAGGTAAAGCTTTCTGAAATAAATGCATGTGTGTAACTACGATAGATTACACAAAAGGAAAAATGAAGGTTTGTATTAGTAGATGTTGCTCTCCTTCAGGCACTGTTGCAGACCAGAACTGAGACATGTCTGGGCTCAGGAAAAGCTGCTGCTGATAACCCAGATGAGGAACACAGCTTTCTTTCCAGATACAGTCAGATGTCAGTTAACCTGTATTAGAAAATTTTTAGGGAAGGTAGGCCTTCGATCTTACTTGCACTTACTAGGTAATATTTGGCTCTTTCCTTCATCCTGCATTTTGAGATGAAATGAGAAAGATAGGCTCAACCTCTTGTGAACATACCTGTGAAAGGTATTTAGCAAGTAAACTTACCTTGTCATCTTCCTGCAAAGAGAAATTCAGATACCTGACTTCCCATTTACAACGCCTAAACCTAAACATTATACCCTCCAATAGTCTCTCTCTCTCTCTGCTAAACCACATATTAAGAAGACTGAGCTTTCTTTCCAAAGAAGCCCTGCAGCATTTTGGCAGATTTACATAGGGGCTGCTTTTTCACATGTAACAGAAATACCATAGAAATCAATCCACTGAGGGAGAAAAATTAAATATTCCCCCAACTACTCAACTTCTAAAGGATTCCAGCAGTTTCTGAATTTAATTACTGACAAGTTTAGATATGCTGGGAGATTCCAGGGCTGGTTTTACACACTTTCCCTTGAGCCTCGCTTGTCAGACTTTCTCACAGTTCTTCATAAATGAAGTCCCTGATTGTTTAGATTAAATTGGAACATTGTGTTTATGTCCATAGAGTGTAATACTAAGCATAACTAAGTCACATGAAAACTCTTGGTATGAGAAAAG
>Ga0181612_173778_pt1 | contig 14833 bp, 5 predicted proteins | sample HoacroProtozoa21_FD_119630 | JGI IMG/M metagenome (GOLD analysis project Ga0181612, IMG submission 119630) | Hoatzin crop microbial communities from Cojedes, Venezuel. Combined Assembly of Gp0051906, Gp0051904, Gp0051908 | reverse complement strand
CCTTTTTAAAAATGGGTATGATGGTTCCCCTTTTCCAGTCACCAGGGACTTGACTGCCATGATTTTTCAAATATCATGGAGTATGGCTTGGAAACTACATCAGCCAGTTCCCTCAGGACTCTGCGACGTATCTCGTCTGATCCCATAGACTGATGTATGTTCAGGTTCCTCAGATGGTCATGAACCTGATTGTCTCTGACAGTCGGAGGAGCTTTGCTCCCCCATCCACTCAAGAGGCATGGGAAAAGAGGTTGCCAGGGAAAAGAGGCAACTTCATCCAAAAAGGTGGATTTCAGAAAGTCATTTTAGAAGAAATTTCTGTCCTGTTGCCAATTTAACCTTGACAGCCTTGTTATACATAGCCTTCCCCCCCTCCTTCCTTATTCTGATGAAATGACTGCCTGTAGAGGTAAGTTTTGCATGATCAAGAGAGAAGAGGGATTGTTGATTTTACCACATTTTGTTTTTAAACAAATATGCTAAAGTAATGGTCATTTAAAAATTTTTATTTTTACCTGCTCTTGAAGGTTCATTTTTTACTATACAACTTCTAAATATTATTATTCTACAGTATTGATCAAATTGGGTTATATTTGTTATTATGTTGATTGTAGCTTAATGGCAGGGTATCTCACCCCGAGTTACATTGCTTCTTTAGGGGCTATTGTTAACTGAGCTTGCTGAAAGCAGAACGTATTGTCTGCTTGACCCACTGAAACCTAATTTACCTTTTTTTGGGTGATACAGAGTGCATGTATCCAGAGGAACAGGGTAAGCCTTTGGACAAGATTTGTAAACCTGTTAAAGCTTAAGGATACAAATAATGTGGGATTTTCAAGTCCCTCTGTTTTGAGTGGATTCACAAAAGCATGTATGTTCTTTAAAGTGGGAAGTAGGTGTTATTTATATTTGTAAAAGTAGAAATAACCCACTCAAGTTCCTACCATGTTAGCCAAGCCTTTAAGGCCATGGAGCCAAGATTTGTAGTGCTACTTTTTCACAGGTGCCTAATGTTTTCTACTTAGTGGGCTTGCAAGTGTCCTACTCTTGTGAGACTCCAGCAGATTTGTCTATCTCACAACTATAACCAGCACAGAGCTGCAGGATGGGCTTTCCTTCAAACACCTCTTTTGAGGAATTTGTCCAGTACGTCTTCTCAAAGAAACTCAGCACAAAATGTAACAAAATAATCTTCCTTTTCTATACAAAAATTCAATGAAAATAGCTTTGTTAATGCACTATTTCAACAAAAGATCTCAGTCTGAGAATAAAGGAGCTATATTGGCTAGGACACTGGAGTGAGATGTTGATTTGTTTTTCATCAGTCACAGGAGGTGGAAGATAAAGTTGATTTCTTTCCTCTGCCTGTGGATTTATGAACACCCACCTTCCATGTAAACACTCCTAATACTTGATAACCCAGGAAGGGAGACAGCACTCCAGTCTTGATAGTGATATCATTCCTTCCAGTGAAAAATCATGACAGGTTAATTTGGCGAATGAGCAAGTGAGAGTGAAGACTATGCTCTATGCCAATAATTTTCGACTTGTGGTCTGCTAGGGGATCCAGCTACTGTATCCCAGGGATCTGAAAAATCCAGCTAAGAAATCAAAAACTACTTAAATTCCCCAGGCACCACTTTGTTCTTCCACAAAGATATATCTTAGGGATTTGCAAACTAAAAAACATTGACAACTTTTGCTCTGGACTAAGGATTAGGAAACTGTTCTGGTGGGTGAATTCTGTGTTACAGTCCTTTCATGACTGCTTTGCACCCTTTCAAACCACTGTTTCATACCAAGCTTATATGCAGCCCTTGAAACAGGGAAAATAGGATCTTTTCTTTCTTACATGTAAGTCCTAAGCCTAAGGGTGAAGAGTATGATTCCCATTCACACCTCATCAGCAAAAATTAGTGTGAGAGATCGCAGACCCACAAACACACACATGTGGTGATTCCTGTAAATATCTATATAGTCCTTACTAAGTGAGGAATATAGTGAAAACATGTCAACTGCAGTGAGTAGAAAACTTTAGTCTTATGGATACCCCACAGCGCGGGGCAGAAGTGGTTTGAGGCACAAACTGGAGAGGGGGAGAGGACTGCCAAAGCAAAATAACATGGTCCTTCTGCTAGCTTGCTTACTGCAGAATTGTAGAAAGCCAATCAGCTGTTTCTTCTTTTGCTCAAGGAAGGTTTAGTAGTGGGTACTCCTAAAGGAATCTACCCAAAGGCAATCACTGCCTCTATTCTTCTTATACATAGCAAGTCTGATTATTTAATTTGCCTTTCTATCTCAGCTCCTTCCCTTCTATGGGAGGAATAGCCAGGAATTAATGAAATCTGGGCTGAGAAAATTTGCTGTGAAAAAGCATTTTTGGGAATTTAGCTGGAAGGTTTAGCACCTGAAAGATGCAGACTAAGATCACAACAGAGTGCAGAATGACATATGTTTTCTCTTTTACCCTTTCCTGAGAAAGTGGATAAAGGACTCCTACTTGGGTAGTGACTCAGATTTTGGGGGAGAAATCTGGGCGATCATGCTAAGGAGATCAGAGACAGGAATGCAAGAGTAGGGCATCTAGCTCCTCAAGGATCCTAAATCACTTAAAAAATTACTGTTCCTCTAGAGTCACATTTATCTCCTTGGGCAAAGGGGGAAATGGAATCCTGTCTTCCAGCCTCCATACAAAGCTACAAGCACATAAGAGGGCTTTGTCAAAACGGCTGTGTGCATCACAGGTGTGATTTCTCCCTTTTCCTGCCTGAACACGTTCACTAGCTGTTGGCTGTACGTTGCATACCTCATTCATCAAAAGCCAAGAACCTTTCACTGATTTTGGTGGACTTTAAATGTGGCCATTCTCATTATTTTAAATGAGTAATGTGAATGCCCTGGGATCTCTATGCCAGCAATGAAAAGCTGTCTTAAGACTACACAAAGAAACTCTTAAAACAGTGCCTTAGCAGTGAAATAATGAGAAAAATATCTTTGCTTTTGTTATTGTTGGAGGAGTTTATTTATTTAAGGTATTTTAAATAAAAATTTAAGTTTCATTATGAAATAGCAGTCTCTGAACTAACATATATACACGTTTTCATCTGAAATAAATGGTCGACTTCAGTTACTAGGGAATTTTATACATGTTGGTAGAAAGGATATACTGGGTATTATTTGGACAGATGTGGATATCATCTAGCAAAAGGAAAGCAGAAAAAATCAATCACAGAATGCCTTGGTAAGACCTCCACTCAGGTTTAGTTTGCAAAGAAATACACAATCAACTTTCCTGTATCCTGTTCAATACATTTGCTACCTACCCAAAGACCTCCCAATTCAGTCTGTGCAGAGGCAGCTTGAGTTCATTACATGACTTCTCTCATCCGAAAGCAGACATCTAAAACATGGCAGGCAAAGCACAATGTGAAAGTTTTGTTTGTTAAAGCAAAAGACGTGTTGTTCGTTACCTTGATCATAAGAGCAAGATAGGAGACTTATTCAGAGGTGCGTGCACCTATGAAAGTATTCATTTTCTTAAAATAGGTATCTTGTTCTATCTGAGATAACCTAGTATATCCCTGTGAGCCCCCCACCTGCTTGCCAGAAGGGTCAAGGTCTCCTGTAGGTCCTGTCCCATACCCGTCAGCCCCATATGGATGTTGAAATTATCAGTGGAGGTTTTCAGTAACACTTACATACCTATTGTAGGCAAATGAATAACAACATTAGAGTTAATTCTTTGATTAATACAGAGTGATTTGACAGAGTTTACCTAATTTCTTGAAACCAGAAGATTAGGTCAAAACAGTTTGCACCTTCTCTCTGAGTGGGCCCATAAATGTTAATGTACATCCATTTTTTGAGGCTTTATGTCCAACCATCCCACTTAAATTTCCACAGTGAAGTCTCTTGCCTTCACTAAAAGCTGGTCCTCATCATGATGACCATGATTTTATTCCACGCTTGAAGGAACAGGGCATCTCTGTGCTCCTCCGTCATTGCTGGGCTAAAAGATCTCTTTGTTAAAGTCCCAGGGTGTGGGAGAAGTAAGCTTTGCAGCCAGAAAACATCATTCTCAGGCACAAAGAGTCTCTGTGATGATACTGTCTAACTGAAGAGGCCTTAAGCTCGGTGTAGAAGTTATTCATATTTTCTCAAGATCCCATTCACCCATCAAGATATAAAATAACTTGAAAGCCTTTTATTTATTTATTTATTTATTTATTTTATGTGAGGGGGAGAGAACTCCAAGTGTAACGTGCTCCCTGCTACTTATGCTGTGAAATTGAGCCTCAGTGACTCATCATTCAGCTGTTTCTGTCAGTGTCAGGAAACATTAGTGCTTTTCAAGCTGCTGGAACTGGGATAGAGCGATCTCAGACCATGCAGTCCTCTCCCACCTCCACCAGATTATTTCTGATAGAATATCTATAGTAAGTTCTGAGGTTTGGGGTGGGGGTTACAACACGTTTTTTTCAGCAGAATATACATGTTGTTTAGAGCTGACGTTTATCAGATCATAAATGATATTCTAATTTTTAAACTAACATTTAAAGGTTTTCTGATTTTGCATGGTACTTTAATAAGCTAGTTCTCCTCTTGCTTTTCCAAGCAACTTTTGGTGAAGAGTGATGTTAGGAATAGCAGGAATTCAGTGGAGATACACTTAATTCCCTGCTGAAAAGGATGTGAATCTACATTCCCCTGTGAATAGCTGAAATTGATTTCCCATTTGCAGATACGAACCCTGCAAAAAGATGTGCAAGTGGAAGGGGTAACTTCCTAATCTTGCCCTGCTACCTTTGCTGTGGGGGAACATTTAGAACTGCTGCAGGGAAGAGAAGCAGTGCTTGAGAGCCTGTTGGCACCTCCCACATCTGCATATACCTCTTGGCTCATTCATTGTACAAGGCAAGCACTCTTTGGCAGGCACCTTGGGTACATTGTACTACTTGCATGAGATCTTTTGGAGATCTCTGCAAACAGGTTTTTTTCATGCCCCTGTAGAAGTCTGAGCCTTGAAGCATATGGTTTACTATTATTCTTAAATTTATTCGTCGTTATTAATACAGTATTACTCAACATACACTATGAGAACTCTGAATATTTCTGAAATACATGTATACTTCCAGTGTGTTTTTGATTATTTAAAACTTCCACTTCCCAGTTTCCTGAGGCCATGAGATCTGCTATCTGCTTTGTTACAAAATATTCCCACCTCTCAGAATCTCGCTGGAAGGTAAGGGACTGATGATTAAACTGTCTGACTGTGCAAAAAATGCAAGTGGGAGCCAAGTTTGCGTCACCGATTTATGGCAAAGGCTACTTGAGTCAACCTGACTATGAGTGGATACTTGCCCATTTAAAGTGAGGCAGTGGGCAAAGGTGACCAAGTGTAACACTAGTGGCCTCATTCCATTATAGTGCTGCTGACTACTGAAACTGGTATGCCTGCTCTTGAACAAACAGTGCTGAAGAGGAGTTTTGACCTTTTCACCTGCTGTTATGTCTCTCACATAACATGACTTCAGGCCTTACCTATGTCTATTCATTTTTTTCTTCTTGACAGATGGTCTGATACAGCCCTTAATTCTTAACAGCAAAGGAGAAATATATATTTCTACATCCTTGCTTTGTTTTTAGATTTATTTCATGGTACTTCAAAGTGCTAGAAGCATTATTGTAAAACTGATTTTAATAGCACCACTGAAAACCCATGAATTGAAATAAGCTGAAGGAGAATATATGTGATATTTTATTATAATGATAAAGATTGTCTCCCAGGTTAAGCAGTCTTTCACTACTATGCTCTTTCTGAAATTTCCTTCTTTTCTACTCTGCTGCAGTTTAAAAAGCCATTTCTATCTGTCATTTATTTATTCCAGGATCCTCTCCTTCTTTCCATTTTGACATCTAAATGTCAGTGAACTTTCTGGTGGGATTTGAATAACAATTTTTTTTAAAATTTTGGGATTAAGATTTTAAAAGCTTAAATACCAGCTAGGATTCATTGTCCATTTTCCTCTAAGTCCGCCACTAACTGAGCAGAAGTTATCATCTTCATCTTATTTTATATGGACCACATCATCACATTGACCAGACTTCTGCATGTCAGAATTGCCAGTCTAATTCTAGGCTGGATATATTAAGATGCTAACGGATGCCTTATAGCATCATTCTGTGTGTTTCCATTGGCATCTAACAGGTTTTTGGGAAGCATGTGTCAGGAGGAATTCTAGTACTGTGGTAGCTGAGCTTCTGAAACTTCGTGCATGACGATCTCGCAATCACAGTAACAAGGCTAAGCAGTCTGGTTCAGAACTGTGGTCTGCATTCAGCCATGGCTACCAGCACCTCTTGTGATCTGTCCTTAACCTTGCACTGCTGGAGTCAATGTTCAGTGATCCTTGTCTCTCATTTTTCCTAGGTGCATTTCTACAAGACTGTTGCTCCTTGGGCTGCTTTGTGCCTGGGTTTCCTAATGGTTTTAAACCACTCAGAATGTGCTACAATCTTTGTGGATTCTGTTAAAAGGAAGACGAGTGTCCTATTGATTGCACCTAGCAGGACGGGCACTCAAGTATCACAACAGGTAAAGCTCTTACCTAGCACTAGAATACACTGTACAATCTACTAGCACAGTTTAAAACACTTGCCATAGCTGGCTTCTTCCCTTGAACTGTAATAGGAAAGCAGTTGAATCAATACTTTTGACATCTTTTCCATTACCACAGTAAGGTCAAAGTAATTATCGATCTTCATGAATTCCCATGCTGCCAGACTGATGCAGCGGCAAAATACGTTGAATCGACGTGGTAGGTCTTCAGCTCAGCAAAACGATGTCGTCGATAGGGCAACATCTAATGGCTAAAAATGAGCTAAACAAGAAAACACCAGTATAACCCCAGCTTTGGATGAAATGCCACAGAAATTCCTTTCCAAATTTATATGCGATTTACTTTTCACATGAGTGTCTGCACCATATTTGAATACTCCTGAACCCCTGACACACTCTGAAGCCAATGTTTTTTGGCTTGAGAGATCTTAAATACACAACAACTCTTTTCCCTTTTCATGGTGGAAGGCAGAAAACTTGTAATGATTCTGCTATGAAACCGAACTCCAATCTCTTTACTTGAACTGTTGTTCTCAGTATTGCTCAGTGAAGTTGTCTTTTATTTTTTTTCTCACAGATTTTTTTATTTCCATTTTAGTACATAGGCAAAAGAAAAAAAAAAGTTTAATTCTTTAAGGATATATTCAAACTCAAATTTCTGATTTAGAGGAAAGTGTTTTTTTTCCTGATAATGATCTAAAGTTCTTTTGGATCTAAGAGCTGTTGTGCCCATGATCAACACTTAGAAGTCTTGTCTCCTTAAGTGATGGGCTCACTGTGAGACGTGTTGTTCATTTTTTCAAGCAAGCTTCCACTTTTTTAGTAATGACTTCTCAGTGATATACCTTGACAGCTTTGATTCTTTAAGAAGGACTTGGAGAGAATTCTTGCATCAAGGACGGGAAGCTTTAGGTATCTCAGGCTACAGCAACGGAAGCAAATCTTCTCTTCAAACCTTTGGATATCCACAATGCTGACTTTTTCCTTGTGTCCCAACACCACTGAACCTGACAAATGCAGATTGCATTTTAACTGAAACCAGTATAGTCATGAAGAATATATCACAACAAGCTAGCCAATATAAAATTCAGCTTATTGCTCACAAGGTTGTTTCTTCCAGTTAATTTACATTACATTAATGTCAGGTTCTGTAAAGGAGGAAGACACATTTTATGCCAAATATTCCCTCTAAATATTGTCACCCAGTTGCCTTCCTTTTGGATTGGCTACATCACTCTGTGCATGTTTGACATGCAGGGAGGCTGCTCTGACTGATGCTCTTTCTTGTTTCAAAGGATGATTCAGTCCACTGCCAAATTTTTTTCGTGCTTGTTTGTTTTTGGAATTAACACAAAGAAAACAATGGCATTTTGTGGGGAAGGCTGTTCTTCCAATACATTCTCACATTCCAAATTTTTTGTTGGAACCTTCATGGAAGATTTGCAGTTTGGAATTCATCTGGTAAAATATATGAAGATTTAGCTGATCCTGAGCTAGATATCGAAAACATGTTCAGTGAAGTGCAGTGCATCTTTAAGGTGCCTATTCCTTCCTTCTGATTCCAGAAGAACTGACCATCCTTGCAGTTTTTGTTACTGAAAATATCTCCATTCCATACATCTACAAGGAGATGAGACAACTCCAACTCTTAAGTATCTTAGAATGACTTTATTCTAAGCGATGTTATTTTCTTTTTTTAAATGATGACCTTTGTGTTTTTCCATGACTTTTAATGGAAAAAAAAAAATAATTTCTACTTCTTTTTTATTTTCTCTTTTTTTTTTTTTATTTTCTGGTTTTGACTTGCTTTGAAGAAAACTGAATCTTGTGAGCCACAGGCACTGACCTTGCTTTTGTGCTGTTTTGCCTATAGTCTGCTGGGAGCACTGGAAAGATACTAAGCACAATTTATCCACATACTTTTCTACTTTCCATTGACCACTGCAGCAGCTGTGCAGAAATGAACCCTGAAACTTGCTTTTCTCAAAGGCAACATAGATTCTGGAGTCCTTGAAATAAAGCACACTTCTGTGTCTTTGGACTGAGTTTCTCACAGGTCCCACACAGGTGAAGCAGAAGAGACTGAGGAAGCAGACATCTCAGTCAGAACCAGTGAGAGTGCTAGTAATTGAGAAGGCAAATGCAGTTCCCTTTTTATTTCTTTGTAGTATGAAAAGTCCTGCTGTGATTACCATGTCTTTTACCCTAGAGTGTCTTGGCCTAGTTCTTAAAGATACAAGGTTTTTATAGGTATGCAGATCTTGAATCTGAATTTTGTGTTAGGGAGACCAAAATAGAATAAGAGGAAGGATAAAAGCAGAATATAAAGTTATTTGAATGGCTAATTCTTTGTGAGGGTAAGCAGGGGCTCTGTTCCCAGCAGAAATGTTGGTTAATGTCACCATGTGGAACAAATTGCTGTGGCAAAGCTGTTTGTGATACTCCTGTCCAGATCTCCTGCTGAGTATGCTCTGTGCGGATGCCCTAGGCTTGTATAGCAGGTCAGACCCATTCAGGGTACAGTTTTCCTAGACCATTATTAAGTGTGATATTGTAGCTCATCTTCAGCTTGCTATAAGTGGAGTATCTGTGGGTTTTTAGTTAAAGCATTTGCAAACACATTCAGGCACACCTACACCCGTCTCAGCGCTATATTCTGAGAGCTCTGGATTAGGTCCTGTCTCCTTAAAATTGTCCGTATAATGAGGAATGAACTTAAATCACTGCTTTTGACAAGGGAGAGAAGCAGCTTCCTCTGCAGGACTTCAGAGTAAATGGCTTGGGTTGCTTTTTTCTTGCACTTACCTTCTTGTCCTAATTTCAAAGAATTTGAGGCAAAATCAAGTAGAATCTACATGGTAAATAAATAATGCTTTGCCTTTATATAGCTTTTTCTATACAACAGTTTCACAGAGTGCTTGTGATAGTGCTATTTCAGGCATTTTTACATCTTACGTAAGATAGCAGTCCTACCGCTGACTTTGAAATTGTTTGCTTTTGACCTCCAAATAATCTACTAACAGTATACACAACAGATCATCAACTGTTTCTTCTAGTAAGATCTAGTGTTTACTTGTTGTCCAGTTTTCAACGTGCAAAGGAAAAAGTGGAGTCCTTCTTCCTCCAGGTGAATATTCGGCTGACAGAAGCATTTTAATAGCAGAAAAGCATTCACATTACAGTGTTTTTACCCCATATACCATTCTCCTCCCACAACATCAACTATATTTGTGTGAAATATTCCTTTCAACGGGAAGGAAGAGAAATTAAATTCACGGCTTTGTACATATACACCTGCTATTTCTTCTTTAGAGGTTGGATTCATAACACAAGTGTTTGAAATTAGCAGTCCAACATTTCTAGTCACCCCAGCCACCCTTTATTGTTGAAGCAGAGAATAAGGTAACTCCAGGAAGTAATTTATATTGCCCTAAAAGGGGTGTCCAAAAGAAGCTGTGTGGAAAGACTTCTGGAGATGTCTAGTTCTGTAGGTGACATGCTGTGTCTATTGCATCTATAAAGTGAAACATTCTTAAGCTTAATTCTATGGAAAATAGATTTCCTTGTGAATAAAAATTTAAGTTTTAGACATAAAGACATTTTTCAGCGCAAATCTGATCCAAAAGCTCTTAATTCCCTGGTTCTCATTTGTGAAATTTTAAAAAAGCATTTGTATTAACCTAAATATATTTATTTCAGTGTGGCACTTCAACTTCTTTTTTTTTTTTTTTTTAATAAAATATCTCAGTTTAGTTCTAAATATAAAGCTGACCATAAGTAGTCCAGAAATCTTGAAAATGCTTGCTTAAGGAGAGATTTGCTTTTACTGCTTCATTTTTTACATCATGGTGGTTTTTTTACGTGCCTCAGGAAAGAACATAGTGTTCATCTGAAATCAGGATAGCCTATGCCTGATTTAATCAAGGCATTTAAATAGTAGTTCTTATTATACTGCAAAATATTGCATACATTTATTCATTTTATATTATAATTCTTCCAAGCTGAGAAAATCTACCGCACTTACTGATGATGCGCTATAAATCATTCTGCTCTACATCCTTAGAAGTCAAAAGAAAACATACTGGGTGATAATAAACAGGTATCCATTGAACTGCAGGACATTTTTACTACTGTTCTTCGTAACAACTACATTGTAAACATGTTATTTTAAAGGAAATCCAGCCTCAAAAATAAAAAACTCTGCAAGGTCATTCCAAGAGATATTTCAAGACAATTTTTTGTACTTGCAAACCCATGAGGGATCATGGTAATCATATAGTTTAAACACTGATTGAACTCAAGCTGAAGCATTTCATGTAGTAACTCCTGGAGTGGGCAGAACTAGTCTCTGTCATGTGGAAACAAGTATGATTGAGAAATACAGCACGAAGACATCTGTGAGTTGGTATAGACTAAATAGGAAATCAATTACAAGTAATGTGATTGATGGAGGCAAAACAGAAACATCTGGAAAAGATTGGTCTGGCCATATTTACACATGGACAGAAGGGTGCACGCTGATGGACATTTATTTATTTATTTATTCATTTACTGTAGTAATGCTAAGCCAGCAAACAGAACAGGGCTAGGTTTTAGGGTAAGGCTTCAGGGTTAGGCTTGAGCACGGCCATATGATAGCTGACGATATTAATTTCTTATCCCTCTTCCTGGGATGGCTCTGTCCTGTAAAAACCACAACTTTCCCAGGCTATACTCAGTCATGTTCCAAGGCACCGCACAGTCCTCGAGCTGTTCCCAGCAGGCAGGTTGGATGATGTGACCACAGTCATTTGAGGGGAAGAACTGAATTCAGCCATGTATATGCAATCCATAATGTGTCACTCATTTTCAAGGCCAGAGAAAGGTCTCTGGCCTATTTTGTTATTTACTTCTGTGGTTATAGTTGATGGATCCCTCTCCTGCATCCTGTTACGAGTGATTTGGTGTGTTATTGCAAGGTCAGTGTCATGGCATTGCTAACTAAATCTCACTGAATTTTAGTATCTCTATTTCTACCTCTTCCTCTAAATGTATTAACTGCAGCTTAAGCTGTGAGGTGTTTGGCATTTATAGCTTTACAGGCATTCTGGATATTTGTTATGCCCCCAGGCTATCCAATAGGCATGTATTCAGGAAGTCTGGCCCTGTCATGACACATGGACTAAAGAATGTGGATTTGTATGACAGTGAACAGTGGAAGAGCTTATTTACTGCACGTGAGACCTACAAACAGAAGCAAAAGAAAAGTATCATCTCTCATAGTGTCCACAGCCATGGCCCGTTGCTTTTGCCAGCGTCTGAAGAGCACCTCATACTATCTGTAGAATAAGAGTGGCAGAATGAAATAGTTGGCAACAAGAGTGCAAGCAGCTTGGAGTCTGTGATTTTCTGTTTTTCAGTGAAAGCCAGCACTTCCTCAAAAGCTCTCCCCAGTAAAATGACTGCCAGAAGGCCTACTTAGAGAGATGCTCCCTCTACATTGTTATGTCATTTAACTATCTAAAAATGTGTTTGCCATCCCTCAGAAGTTTTCCCCAGAGCAGCAACTGCTCTGATCAGCCCCATAGCCTCATCCCTAGCTGCAAGATGCCAGATAGGGGAAGAAAAGTCACATTTGCTCTCATAGTTTAAAGTTTTGAAAAACTCTCACCACTATGGAAACCATCCAAGAAACATTTAATTCAGCTTGTCTGGTCTGCTTACCATGAACCACATCAGTCTCTCTCTTTTCTTTGGTATAAGTTATGTGTGTAGCGTTAGATTACAACACTGAAATTTTTTATGAATGCTTTATCAGTTCCTTGCAGCCAGGATTCAAACTACTTCTCTCTCCAATGCTTTGCTGCATGTGAAACTGCCTTTCCTTTCCCTCTCTGGGTAGAGAAGATAAAGTGATTCAAAACTGAGCAGTGTATGTTGGGGCTAGCAAAAAGTCCTGCAGAGAGGTTATCTGATAAATATGGACAAATGTATGTATTTGATTGCTTTTCTTGTCTTATAGTCATAGTTGTAATGAAGAGAAGGTAGTCATCTGGGAACAATCATGGTTCACTACTCCAACAGTGTATTTACAAGTATTAGCATTACCCATTGTGCAGAACACTGATACCCTTGAGTAGTACTTGACTATCAGTCCCTTTCCTCACCACTCCCCTTTTTCTTCCCAGCTGAATTTCTCTCCATGCTTGCAGAGCCATGTAGGCAAAGAAAAGGAGAAAGAGGAATAATGGTGAGAATGGAGTAGGAGAAAGTCTGCAAGACGAGGGAGTGCAAATGGTGTGCGTTGATTTCAAAATGAAAGGTGGAAGACAGAAGTTTGAATGAAATCAGACCCATCACAGGATCACCTCAGTGGGTAGCTTTTCAAGCCAGAGGGTGAGAAACGATACTGCAATATTTTATTAAAAGTAAAGTTCTCTGGAAGTGCTATGAGAGTTAATGAAATTTAAGAGCAATAAAGCTTGAAACAGCAGTGATAAGGGACAACAAACATTTACTTTTGGGCTTAGTGAAGCTGTAGAGATGGATGGAATTGAGAAATTTCTGAGGTGAGGAAAAGCAACTGTATTTGTCAAGTGTCCCTGTGAAATGGCAAATGAATGGAGTAGAGGGTGATTTGTGGATTCTGTGTGACAAAGTTGAGGACAAAACCAGGAGGGCTTACACAAGATTATGTTTAACTGTGACAGTCATCCTAAACCACAAAGGAGTTCAGCTTGTCTCTGTTAGATTAATTCTGAATCTTGATAAACCCATGTGCATGCTTCAAGCAGCTTGAAAGTAGCATAACTAAACCCATATGGGATTGAAAATTGATGCAAGGTTATTCTAGTTAAACCACGGAATTCAGAGGTGAAACACTAATGCATTAACAAAGTGAGTGGGAAACAAGAGCAGACATATTTTACATTTTAAAAGCTTCCCATAGATAGGTATATTGTAAATGCCAAATGAGCTTCATAAAATCATTGCGTGGAGGGTGAAGACTGATTTCTCTGTTGTTCAGACAGGGAAACTGGAGCACAGAGAAAACAAATAATACTGTAAAACAACACTGGCAGAAATCAGAAAACCTAGCTGAATTGTTTGTTCTCACCACTATGCCCATGTCTTCCTTGTACTCAAGAGTCAACTGAGATTGTAAAATATTCCTGGTATTATTTTTGCATCGTATATAGAGGCTGTGTATAAAAGAACTTTTGGTGTTGTTGTGAATGGATTGAAAGGGACAAGAAGAAATTGCTAGCATATTTAGTGATATGTTCTTCAGGACAGTTAACTACCTGTTTTTTCTCTCTCAAAAGTATTATTTATACCCCCTTACAATGAGTTTAGCTATATGGTATCTTATCAAATATTATTCTGATGCATTATGTCTCTGTGGCTCTCTTGAGAAGATCAAGATATTAATAGAGAACAATGCATAAGTAACAAGGGTAAAAGGAAAATATTTACTCTGTTTCTTCCTGGCTAGAAAGTTGTGCAAAAATGCTTTCCTTAAATGTGAACAGAACTTAAAAATTCTGCCAAAAGTCCTAGCTTCAAGGTAAATGTTAGTGTCAAAGTACAAACAAGGATAATATTTTTTAGTTTCACAGCACCTTTCATCCAAGTGTTTCAAAACATCTCATAGATATTGATCAAGGATTTCCAAAATATTTTTTTTATCTAACACATGTCAGTACAATTTTCCTATCATAATGTAAGTGGTGAAAAGCAGCTAGAATGGAGAGAGCGCTTTCTGCATTTTTTTTCTAACTGCTGAAAAAGAGCATTAAAAATAAAAGAGTTCACCTAAATATTTTTTAAAATAATATGTTCTTTTATGTTTATATGTGTGTTTAAGCTGTTAGAGATACCTAAAGAAAGGGTTCCTGGAATTAGAATGAAAAATTTTCCCTTTGAAATAAAAATGTTTGTATTTCACTCCTATTAATTTCAAGTCTATTTTATAGACCCTTGGATTAACAGAAGATTAAATGGTGCTGAAATTGGATATGATGAAGTTCATTTAACGTTTTTTCTCCATCCTGATTCCAGCTGTTACTCAGCCCCTGTGGTCAAAAGTTTTTGGTCTTTCCACTGCTTCTGTAGATTTCTGCTTAACCAGTTTTATGCAGATTGATGCCATTAGCTTTAAGGTTTTCCATAAAATGTCTTTTCCAATCTGATTCCTTTTGACTGTGGTGGGCTGAACAAGATTATAAAAATAGT
>Ga0181612_171968_pt1 | contig 14833 bp, 15 predicted proteins | sample HoacroProtozoa21_FD_119630 | JGI IMG/M metagenome (GOLD analysis project Ga0181612, IMG submission 119630) | Hoatzin crop microbial communities from Cojedes, Venezuel. Combined Assembly of Gp0051906, Gp0051904, Gp0051908 | reverse complement strand
TGATTTAGTCATACCATCACAGAAAGCCACTACATTGGTCAGGCAGGAGCTGCCCTTGGTGAAGCCATGCTGGCCATCTCAAATCACCTGCCTGTCCTCCATGTGCCTTAGCATAGCTTCTAGGAGGATCTGTTCCATGATTTTCTGAGGCACAAAGATGAGGCTGACAGGTCGGTAATTCCCAGGGTCCTCCTTTCTAAGCTTTGTAAAAATGGGTGCAATATTTCCCTTTTTCTAGTCACCGGCGACTTCACCTATCTGCTGTGACTTTTCAAGTATCATGAAGAGTGGCTTGGCAACTACATCAGCCCTCAGGACTCTGGGATGCATCTCGTCAGGTCTCATAGACTTATGTGCGTTCAGGTTCCTTGGGTGGTCACAAACCTGATCTTCTCTTACAGTGGAAGGGACTTTGCTCCCCCGGTCCCCATCTTGTGGTCCATCCACTTGAGAGGTTTGGGAAGAGAGGTTGCCAGTGAAGACTGAAGCAAGACAGTTGCTGAGTACCTCAGCCTTCTCCTAGTCTGTCGTTACCAGTTTGCCAGAATTGCTCATCAAGGTGGGTACGCTTTCTTTGAGCTTCCTCCTCTGGCTGACATACCTGTAGAAGCCCTTCTTCTTTTTCTTTGCATCCCTTGCCAAGTTCAACTCCAGCTGCGCCTTGGCCTTCCTGACGGCATCCCTACACAACCAGACAGTGTCCCTATACTCTTCTCAGGATAGCTGTCCCTGCCTCCACTGCATGTGCAGTTTCTTCTTGCCCTTTAGTTTGAGCAGTAGACCTTGACTCAGCCACGCTTGTCTCCTTGTTTCATCTCTAAAAGAAAGTAGGAGGACAGCTGGTGATGTAACACAGCTGTCCCTGTATTACTGTAGTGGGTTTTCTCATGGAGGTATATGGTGGATCCTAGTACAGAACAGAAGGGCATTAAAGACTTCATGTATCAGGCTGTTGTAGTACAGAATAACAAAAGTAATTTTAGTTTTTAAGATTTACTTCTACAGTACTGCAATTATTGTCCCCATAGCCCAAGGCCATCAACAAATAGGCACCAAAATATCTGGAAAAATTTAGATGCATCAAGGGAAGTTTGGGCTAATTTACAAAAAATACAGTTAATATTTCTATATATTTTACCATTCTATAGATAATGCATATAAAATAGTAGGAGAGAAGTTCATGTTGTTCTTCATACATCCTGCAAACAAATACAGAAATAAGTAAATAATTACATAAAAGAATGACAATGGCACAAGAGAATTGAGTACAGCTAGTAAAATTGTTATGGCATGAACATTTTTAAAATATGGCTGGACAGTTTTATAATATTTTTTTCATTTCAATCTAGCCAGGCAACTTTACTGAGGTGTTATGATTAGAAATTATTTTTGACTGTCTGTGTAAGAAAGCAAAATGTTAGTTTCTATAATATTTAAAAGTTTTTCCTGTACTCTAGTAAGTGAACTGCATCCTATTTCAAAGGTAGTGGTTCTAACTCCTCTAATACAGCATATTTCACACTAAAAGTATCTGTACTTGTAAGGATCTAATATCACAATCATCTCGTTTGATTTTTCCATCTCTGCCAACTACAGCAAAATGAACAAGTTTTGTAAGTCTGATCCTCAAGGATTGTATATCACTGTTTCTTCATGGAAGCCAATGGAGCAGCACTGATTTCTAGAAACAGAGGATCCAGCCCTAGATTTGAAGTGTTACATAAACACTTTGCTCAAACTGAGAAACATACATGATGATTCAAATAATAGTTTGCTTTCTGCATATTATAGTTTATGCTCTTTTGCCCAATTTGGAGTACTTAAAGTATCAACAAATATAATAAAAGTACAATATAACAGTGATCAGCATGAAGTGCATCAAATTACTATAGTTTAATCATGAAGTCAACTGCCAGCTTGTTTTTGCAGTCACACAAAAGCAATGTCTTAATTTCTTCTGACAAGTGGAGATTGTTGTGTATGCAGATGGTGCATAGATGAAAAACAAGTGGTTAAATTTTGCCAGCTTGTCTTTTTCTAAAGAGTGCTTAACGCAGCAATCCTAAAGTTCACATAATAGAGAACTGTTTCTGTGCTGAGATCAAGGTCAGAAATTGTAGCCACTGTCAATCAAGTTTCAATGAATTCTCTATATGGTCGAGAAGTTCCGGTAAGGCATTTCAGGGAATCTGGGAGTGTTTCTGTTCACTAGGGAACTGGACATCATCTTGTTCGCGTTTATTTTCTCCCCGTCCTGTTCATGGGAAGATTTCACAATCCCCAGATACGCAGAAGCGCTCAGGCTTCTTGTTCAGCACATGGGGAATGATGGAGCTCAGGGTTTGTCTGTGCTGTTATATCCACTGCAGGACCTTGAGCAAGTCACTTATAACCTCTTTTTAGTGTTTAAATTTAGGTGTTAATTTTCACACTAGAGAGTCAGTAATACCTGAGTGACAAGTGTATTACAAGGTTTAGTTGATGAAAATGTTCTGAGACTTTTGACTTAGTGTCCTTTAAAAGCTCTTATTATGTATTATGTGATTTAGCTAATGATGAGCACATTCAGAATTCATAAATACTGTAGCTATAAAAATTATCTTCTGTAGAACGATGCTAGTCAATTTAAGTTTTTATTGGAAGGCATTCAGATTGTGTCTTGAAAAAGTGATAGTACCAACCATTTCCCCCGACTGCATTAGTAAAGAGTATAACCAAAAAAAATACTGAAATAAAATCTAGGTACCTGGTTTCTTAAGTTATTTGTATACTTCAGAGTGCCTTGCAACAATCCATCAGTAAAAGAAAAATATGAGGAAATACCTTACATTCTGTGTTACACTTCTTACTGACTAAAGCTGATGTTTTGGCTGGTTCTGTATTAAAAAAAATAATTTATGAACTTTCTGAGAGAGATCACAAAGATATAATTTGTAACTTAGTTCAAGGTATTGCATCTGCCATAAGCCCAGCATATGTCTTTTAAAACTTCAACTTCACTTAGATCCAAGTTTTAGGTTTTGACCATGTTCTCTGATTTTTGATTGGGGAAAAATTCCTTGCATAAGGAGAGCTCAGTGACTGTTCTTTCATATAGGAAAAAGTACTTAAAGAGTCTTTGTGTCCAACACAGTAACATCAATTAAAAAATCATTAGCTAAGATAGCATTAGGGTGTGTTGTAGGCCTGAGCATTACAGGCAGAAGTTTTCACAGGAGCTTAAAACTAAAGCCTGTATCAGAATTTGTCTGGCGCTATTTGTAACTTAGGAGAGACAGTTTCTGGAAAACTTAAAGCTTTGCTTCTGCCTGAGCCCACTTACCTTTCTTCTGGAATGCTGTCAATAAAGACAGCCTCAGAAATCAAGCAAAACTCTCCTTCCTTTATGATCAGGTGCAGTTGATAAGGTTCATGAGAAGTGAGAGAAATGGGGAACAAAAATTATTAACTCTTTTGAGAAAGAGGCGAGTTTGCTCCCACTCCTTTAACACTATAGTACTTGACCAGGGAAAAGAAGGGATGAGAGGAGGAAACTAAAAAATCTTGAAGTGTCATCTAACTTGCAAGATTAGGAGGCAAAAGTAGTGGGCGCTGTTGAAACTATCCTTGTGATCTGGGGAGAAAACGTGCAAGTGAGTAAACAGATAGAAGTAATTTCTGTGAAGAGCACTGGAGAAGTGATGGGTGTACTTCCACAGAGATACCCCAGCAAGAATTACGTTAATAATGTAAAGTGGTGGGTACTGCTGATGCCATCAGGCCTGGATCGGGCAACGATGTGGTGATACCAGGATGTTCAGTCCATCTGTCCGGCTGCTCCCCAGGCAAGCAGGGGCAGCACCCACCTGGCACCTTCCCTGGCATTCCCAATCATGGGAGCAGGCCTGACCCTTACAGTATGATCAGCACAAAATGTTTGGTTTATTATTCTGCTCCAGCTGTAGCGATCAAGCACAGGACTGCCTTTCAGGTACCCCCTGACAGCAGCAGAGACACGGTCAGCATGCTGCATTATCCCTGGTCCCCCGCTTCGCTGCCCCTGGATTCTCTCTTCTACACCTCAGTGTCCTTCTGAAAAAGCAACATACCCCTAATTGCTTTTCTCACACTGGTCTTTGTTTTGCTGTATCTGTACCCAAACTTGATATTTCTGATACCTGTTTGATCTTGGCCTTTTATGGAAATATATGGACTCCCCAAAATGCCCTTATTACTTCCCTCTAGTTCCCCAGTTCTCTGTGAGGTCCACCTGTAGCTCACACATCTCCCCCGTAGCCTCCTGCAGCATCCCACCACCCACAGCAGCCCTCTCCATCACACATGGCTGTGTCTTGCACTGCTATAGCCACCTCCAGCCATGTCTCACCAGCAGCTCCCCACCATCTCCTTGGTCGGCCGAGGCCTCGGCAGTGGCCCAGCCACCTCCCGGCAGCCCTGCCAGCTTTGTGGGCCTCCACGTGGATCAGGCTTGCCAGGCTGGTCATTGCCTTCTTCTGCCCTCCAGGGTGGTTGCTGAGGTTGGGCAAGCCATGGTGAGCCCAGGAGTCTGCCCGGGGGTTGTCACTGCATGAGGAAGGAGCCATCCCCCTCTGTCTGGGGGAAGAGACTTTACTCATTTGTTGTGGGTTTGATTGCAATTTATCTCCCTTTTAGGAGCTAAATAAACTGATAACCTTGCAGCTGACATGATGCAACTCCCTGCTTTTGATGACAGCTCAGAGCTGCTGAGGGTAAATGGGGCAGAGCCAGCTGAGCAAAAAGCTTTAGAAAGCCGAAGAGCTGGCTGTTACTGCGGTGACTGAGGAATAGAAAGCAGTAAATCAGGATGTTTAGTTGAAACTTGTTCTTGCTGAAGAGGTAATTACACTTTCTAGAGGGTACACTAATTTATCTGTGTGGCGGCTTGCTTGGTTTGGTGATAATTTGCACACCATTTGAGAGCTGTGTGTTGGAGTGAAGATGGAGGCTTTGCAGCTGAGGGCATATGGAGGGATTTTGTCTTTGACAATAGTTGCAGGACTTGCTGGGTAAAAAGAAGGGGCAGAGCTGAACTAGGTAAAAGGGATTAAACTTGAAGTGTAAACAACTAATGCAGCCTATTAAGTGGACTGACAGTTAGCCAAAAGTCGTTACTGACTGGCTTTGAGGGAACAGCAAATAAAGAGAATGAGGGATGATGGAGTGGCACTGCACAGCAGAAATGGGCTAGCAATTAGAGGTGGTGTTAGTATGACACCAGAACAAAGGAAGCAGTTTGCCTCAGTTTTTGGTAAAGTAATGCAGCTAAGTACAGTAATGCAGTTAGAAAGCAGTTAAATGAGGCTAAAATCAGAAATGTGAGAGTGTTTGGAGACAGAATTTTACCTGATTTAAAAAGCTCAGATCTGATCCTAAAATAATAGGAAAATAGCACATATGCTACTGAACAAAGAAATGTGATCCAGAATGCTACAGAACCTCTTGACTGTCAAAGTATAGAAGCCTTTAAACACATTGCAATAAGAGAAATTCTAATTAAATGTTAGCAGTGTAATTTTTCAAGAATGGATTTTTGGTACTCTTAAACTATTTTCACTAATTCCCATTGGAGAAATCTGAGAAAATTTGGGAAATACTGCTTACGTGTAGTAAGATTAACATACAGACCAGAAACAAATAAGGCTGGAGTTGTAGCAGTGAAACAACTTTGTGTGTTGTTATGTAAAAACACCTGGAGATAATAAATGTTTTGCAGGGAATAAAATAATTGAATGAGGATGTATTAGCCAGTTGCCACATGACTAGGTGATCAGTACCATGGGAAAGACAGACACAGTTGTAAGGTGACTGACAGGCACTTCCTGTACCCATTATCAGGAAAGATGAGTTCAAACCTGAATAACTTCCTCAGGAACTCAAGAAGAGCTCATTTCCTTGAAAGGACTTGACTTACTTAGTTTAGATGATTAGACTGAAAACCAGAACATTTAACAATTTAAAGTACATCAAGGTGGTAAGCATCATGATGGAAGAAAGCCTGTTTAAGATACAGGGTGTGATGTTTGCACCAGAACGGATGGATATAAGGTTAGTAAACACCAAAGAAAGTTACAAATCATCACAGGATTATAGTTCTGAAACAGCTTTACAGCAGGAGTAATAGGGATTAAAAATTACGTAGGCCTTGGCTGATGCTTGATTTGCTGTTAAAATAAATTATTTGATATGGCTGTGGGCACAGCAGAGGACAAGAGCTGATGACTTTAGAACATAAGACTGGAAAGGACATTATCTTTCTAGAAATATAAGGAGAGCAGTTTGATGAAAAGCTGCAGTAAATCACTCTGATTCTTAAATGCCATTAATATTAAAGGGTTGTTATTTCTCCAAAGGATCTAGGACATCTTAAGCCACTGGAAAAAGATAAGAGGTATTTATTATCAAGGAGGCTTTGACTCAAGAACTGTCTGCACCAGCGTCCATGCAGCTGTCATGGCCTTCTATCATGAGGAGCTGCATGTTGAATGGTTATGTTCTGCCTTGGCCTAAGGGAAAGTTACCTTCAGCTGAAAAATTGCTCTGGTTGCTGGTTTTGACAGAAGGCAGACTGTATGCAGGAATCCCTTTATCTGAAGGACAGGCTGCATCTGAACTAGACCTGTTTTAATAGTTGACTCAGCCTTGTCCATTTAAAGCTATTACAGGGGTCCCATCCTGCTAAGGGGATAGTGAGCCCTGGTGTATGTTTCTGCACCTAAGGAAAGCAAAGGCACTTTTGAACACGACAAAAGACATTGTCTGCGTTTCGCTTGTTTTCATTTAGTTTAGGCTCTGGGAATCTATCAGAAATTATACTAAATATTTACTGTGTTTAAAGTTTCCATAAACTTAACTGCTCTGCAATGCTTGTGTTCTTATATACATCTCTTGTTTGCAAAGATGACCTTCACATGTCCTGAAGGAAAATTTCTGTTCTCTGTCTGAACACACAAATAATTCTTGTTTTGATATAAAATAAACCTATAACATGGCTGACTGAAATATGTTACTGTAACAGTTTTTTAAGCAGCAGTCTCATGGGTAGAAATCAAAACCCTTGTTTTATGGAAAATACTACAGTCAAAGTCCTAAAATAATAGTTTATAGTAGCTTTGCTTAAGAGTTTGTAGCCACTGCTGTGAAATACTGTAATTTTTTTATATATATAAATACTTACATTATTTGTATGTGGTAGCACTGGAGCCATCTTTGAAAGAGACAAGGGTAGACTATAAATATGTACAAAGTGTTAATCTGACACATTTGAAGTGTCGTCTGAATAAAACAGTGCCATACAAGATTTTGGTAAGGGATGGTGGTGGTGTCTTCAACAGGATTAAATCATATTTATTTTCCTTTCAGAATAAATTATAAATGTCACATTTCTGCACAGCTGAAAAGACTGAATTAATTATCCTATCACCTGAGAGCTTTCGCCCTTTCTGGAAGGGAATGAAGTGCTTTGAAAGAGCGCTGGAAAGGGCTCTCATCCTACTTGACCTTTCCAGAGATGCAGCAGATGGATCGATAGGGAAGTGACTGCAACGAGCTGGCACCTCGCAGAGAGGGTGTACTTCAGGAGTGCCGGAACAGGTTATGAAAACATGGAGGTTGACAGCTTTGTTTTATGAAGAGGCTTTCCTGTCTTTTTAGTTAAGGCTGAGGTAACTTCCAACCACTTGTCTGTCCTTTGACTTTACTTTTTTAAAATTGGCTGTATCTTTCTCAAAATCAAACCTTTCTTCTTTCTAAAACATTGGTGGTATGAATTTATGATAGCTGATCTCAGGGGATGAACAACTGAGGCAATTGAAAATGGCTCTCTGAGGTGGAAGTTTTACAGATAAACTGGATTTTCTGTAGTTGTTTTCCTGGTCTATTTTGGCTCAAAATCAAAGCTAAATAACATCACCTTAGAAACCCCAAAAGTGCCCTCACTGGTGTTGGTAAGAGTTGGTGATGGCTGTGAGCGCATCCAATCAGAATAGGTGATACAGTGCTGCAAGGTTCATGCTCTCTGTGGGATGCTGATGCAGCAGTCTCTTCCCGTGATCCTCCGTCAGCTGTTGCCTTGCCGGTAGAGAAGTGTGGAAGAGTACAGAGAGGTGAAATTGTTATGGTTGAAAGTGTGTTTTTCAATGTTGAAGCCCAGTTATGAGGAGTGATGCAAAATAGCAAATAATATGTAGGTTGAGAGAGTGCCACCTGAGACAGAGACAGCGCTCCTGAGTCACCTCTGAGAAGTTTTCACGTAGTATGGCGTTTTCAGTATTTGGTTACAGGGGAGAGTGAATCCTATTTTCAGAGCCTGCCCTGCCTTCTTCACTCTTTTCCCAACAAGCACATCTATATATGGTGTTTTATTTTAGTCTTTTGCTTATATCAGTAGGCTCTGAACAGCTAACTAGCCAAGAAAAAAAAGCATCAAGAACTGCATGACAAAGCTAAGTAATTATGTTGGTGCCAAACCAGATGTATTTCTCCTAATCACTCCAAAAAAGAGACATGAATACGAAAAATGAGTTAAAAAGGAACCTTTGCAATGTTTACTGTATTGTTACTCAACAGCAGAAATACCTAGCTTGTAGTCACCACCTATCTAAAGTTAAGACTTCCAGCAGCTCAGAGCGGGTGTCTGCCGAAGCACTCTTTGTTGCTGCCTATCTGAATGGCAGAGAAATAAGTGAACAGGATTCAGAAATTGTTCCTATACCAGCAAATCAAATGGTTTGTGGATGTTCATTTGTTAGTATGGTGTCTAGTTCCTTGGGTGGGTCAAAAAGTGCTCTCCCAGCACAGGCCAAGGAGTGTTCCCAATGTGTAATCGGAATGGGCACAGCTATTCCAGACAAAAAGAGGTCTGATGCTATGGATGGGGCTGGTCTGTAACAGCTGCTATCAGGGCCAGAGAATAGGCTCTGGCACTGTTTAGCTTTCTGTGTAGAAGCAGCCATCATCTCTGCTCAGAGCACGCTTCTAGAAAACAGGAGACAAGATGAAGCTGATGGTAATAACAATTTCTTTCAGCTGTTTCCTAATGTGTACAGTGGTGAGGTCACTCGCAAAGTGATGGTCTAGGCTCTGGTCCTTGCTTTGAGGACAATTCTGTATTGAAATTAAACAATTAGTGGAGAAGATGAAGAGAATTAATTCTTCCCCCAGCAGACTGTAACTGTGGCTTACAGTCAATGTAGAGTCACAGTCTTCTGTGCTCTTCTTTTGGCTCAATTAATCTTCATTCCCCTTTATTATACATTGAGTGGCTTGACCAAGAATGACAGACTGTGTCTTTACACCCATCCCCTACCCTGGTGACACGGGCACTTGTGTGGAAGGTGAGAAACAAGGATTTACAATTTATTCATATTTGTGCATCTAACTCTGACAAATTGCCTTGAGGGGTATGAAGGGTGAGGATGAAACTACTGGATGTTTAGGCCAAGATTATATTGATCAGTTTGAAAGTTCAGTGTTCTGTGGTTTGATTGAGGACAGATAGCTGATGCAGGAGGCCTACAGCCAGACCCATGAGTTACTTGTATAAGCAAGTACACTGTGAATGCCATTTGTTATGGCAAATCCCACTTCTGGTGTGATGCTGCCAGAAGTTATCAGTCTTGTCTATTGAGAAATGGTGGTTGATGGCTACTGCCTTTCCAGACATCAAATACTGCAAGGTAAACAGTGCTCATACTCAGAATAGTATGGGTACCAAAACAAAAAGTTTTCCCTGCTTTGCTCCTTTGGTGTACCCTCCTTGAACATTTCATGTACAAAGCTGTGGTGGTGTCGGTGGTGTGTTGCTGTAATTTTCATCTGTCCTATCTTCTGCTTTACCTTCTAAATAATCACTGTAACTTTGGTGAAGGGGGTTTTGTGGGTGCTGCTGGCTAGGAACTTGTCCAGCTAATTCATTGTTGTGCTTTGTGCTGTGCTCTTGCCCTCTTTGTGGGATTGTTCTGGGAGTGAGGAGGGCAGTGCTTAGTGAGTTTAATCTTCAATTCCCATCTCTTAAAAAAATGATGAAAAGAGTTCTTAGAATTTGTGCCTTTCTTATCAGCCAGTCGTTCTATTTAGAGATCTCTGGCTAGGACCTATCTTTTTCTGAGACGCTGTTTGTTATTCTCTCTTTTGCATTAAAACTGCATCTTTACAAAGGAGTTAAACTTGCTCCCACTGTTCTGTCAGTGAAGGAGATAGTCTTCAGTGATCTGTGGAGATTTTTTCTGTGGAAACCAGAGAGGCTATTAGTGCCCGTAAAGTCCAAGTTATTGCCTGAAAGGGATCTTGGCAAAGCAGAGCACTTAGTCTTCAGTGTGAAGACCATTAACTTACTGCGTGAAAGTTGCTTAAGTACCTGAAAATTCTTTTTTTTAGAGGTTCTTGCCTTGATCAGGCAAAATGGGAAATAACCTGAGCTGCTGTTTTAACTGCAGAGCAGCTTGCAGTTCTGTTTAAAATACCGAGTGAAGAAGCAGTGATACTTCCTGACCTGATAGCGAGCAAACCATTTTATTTTGATTTTTCTGTTTGAACTTGACACAGTGAAATACTTGGTCCAATAAAATGTTAATAACTCCTCCAGGGTAAAAAGTAACCAACCTAAAAGTCTAGAAATACTGCATGGGTACTGCACAGGTCAGTCACCTGTACTTCACATGGATGCATTTTTAGCAGCATCTTCTGTATGTGGTGTTCCAGCTTAATTTTTTAACTAGCCTGGTTTTAGTCTCCAGGAGTGAAAACAAATTCTTGGTAAACTGTCAGATTATTGTTTGTATGCTGATAAGACTTGTGGGATTTGGCTCATATAATCTAACATGTTCAGGAGCTGCTGTTAGTGACCTTTTGACAAAAAAACCTGGAATATTCAACCTAGAACTAGGTTCCTGGTCCTCCCAGGTAATGCGTTGTGGTAGATGCTTAAGAAAGGGATTGTTGGGGACCAGAGAAGCAAGGCATCAGGAAATGCCAAAGATAAATGGGTACCTAATTCCACATGTAACTCACAGCTGCACACTCTTTTTTGGAAAGAAGGCTGGCTTGTCTCTCTCAGAGCATGGCAAGAGCAAACTGGGGTTCATTGCAGCAAATCTGGCAATGGTCTAAGCTTTCCCCAGTGGTATAGGAAACCTGCCAGAGGAATTTCCTAGATACCGTGAACTCTCACACTAGATGACTGCTCTGTCTTCTGGATTTATGGATTTGTATAAATACAGTAAGTGACTTTCTCTCTCTCCTCTCCCCCTTCTTTTTTTTTTTTTTTATGTTTTTTTTTTTTTGTCATGTCAGACATGTCAGAAATGCTGGACCATAGAAGCAAACTATTTGGCTGATTCCATATTGCCCCGTCTATATAAAGGGAGAAAATGAGAGAGTTATACTGGAGAAACAGGGAGACATCCCCTGCTGTGTGAGAGACTAAGCTTTGTATCCCTGCTGCAGAGACAAGCTCTGACTTCAGGTTTTAGTATTGTGTGTGAGTAAGCACAGGTTAGGCTGGACTGGAGAGAAAGTACAGGACTACTGGAAAACCAAAACTGACTCATGATGTCTCATGCACTGGCCTAAATTGCGGTCCCATGTAGTCTTGCTGTTTTTTGTCTGATTGTGGGTACTTTAGGTGCTACTTATTATTCCCAGCTCGAGTCTACCACGCCTGTATTCTCCCACAGGTCCCTGAGGTGGCACTTCTCATGGATCAGACGATGACTGTGAGAAAATGGAGGTCTTGGGAGATGCGTGGAACAACCTTTCCTAGAAATGCTTTTCTTAATTTGCAAAAACCTTTTGCCATAAATAACTTTGTCACAGACATATATTTAGGCATGGGACTTACACAAATGGATGGACAGCTGGCCCACATGCTTGTTTGCAAATGGTTAACAAAGCCAACAAACTGTTTAAATTCGATGTACAACTTTTTTTCAGGTTTATATACCTGAGCAAATATCCAGTGCTAAGATAGCTCCAGCAATCCAATAGGTGGTTTTAGATTGAGTAGTCTTAATTTGTCTCTTAGAATAAGGGTCTGATTTTAAAAGCTGTTCTACAAATCAATGTACTAATAAAACCAGAAGAGTCTCCAAACTATTTGTCTCGATCTTGTGTGCTCATAAACTGGACTTGAACAGCCTGCAGTGTGAATTCAGTTACGCATTTGATAACAATGGAGGCAGTGCTCGCTATGCAAAAGCTGTTTTCCCAGACAGAGAAATTACCAGGCTAAAGTGCAAGTACGCTTATTCCGACAATGAATTTAAATTATTGCCGCTAAAAATGGTGCAGCTGTCCAAAGTGGTGAAACATCTGGTTTCTTTTTTTGTAAATGTTCATGGGCAAAGTAAGTTGTGTGTAACTGTAGTATTACCTGCATCTATCCTGATTTGCTAAGTTTTACACTATTCCACAAGAAATTGCAGATAGTTTTTCAGCTTCATTTTGGCAGCATAAAAGAAAAATATTTAAGCACCCTTTAGATATTTAACTTCCTTTAGGAGCTAAAATGAAGGATAGGCTTGTGGGTAAAGCACTCGTTGGAGAATTGTTCACTTGGCTGTAGCCATCCTATGTTACTATGGACAACTGCTTCCTTTCTGTCTTCCCCAAGTAGGCTATAAACTGTTTGAGACAGAAACCGTCTCTTACAGGGTCTGTGCAAGATACACTGATGCCAATTTCTAGGCAGGCAACAAACTAGCTTGTTTCTGCTGCTGTTCCTTTTCTTGTATTTTTATAACTGTTCAGCATTTAAGATTCCTTAAGGTAAAATCTTTTGAACATATGAACATAGTGCAGCCTGTCAGAATTCTGTTCCCTTCAGAGTGAGGAATTGCTTTGCCCAAGCCTGGAGTAGTTATGTGTGTAAACAGTGACAAATTATGGCCTTTTATTAATTTTTTTTTTTTTTTTGTGGTATGGTCTTTGCCTCTGGGAGAAGTTATGCTCACTAGGGGACCTTTTTTCAGTTACCTGTACTCTGAGATTAGTATCGAAATTGGTTGTCTATTCCTTTTTATCTTTTTTCATCTCTCTTCTTTAGCAAGACATGTAATTTCCTATCCTAGCCATGTAATTCAGAATAAAGGAAACAGAATATTGCTGTGACATCATCAGCCTTTTTTGTTCTAAACCTTTTGAATGTAAACTTAAAAACATAAATGATTAATGAATTAAAAATGGGTGCATACAGGAGGACTTCTCTGTCTCTAGAAGTGCAGTGTATAGAACTTTCCGTCTAATTTCATGTGAAATTGAAACTTTCTTTGAATCAGCCAAACTCTGGGGCCTCGCAAATGATCTTTCAGAAGTTTGACAATCTTAGATGAAATCCTGTTTCTCGGGAAACAGGAAATGTGAGGAAACAGGAATGATTTGCTTTGCTTATAACCGAAATCCCTTGCTACCCAATAGGACTTTGTACAAAAATTTTTTTGTTACATTTTAAGGTCATGGTATTGAGCACCTTGTCTTTATTTCTTTTCCTGTTATATTTCTTCTAGTTTTCCTCCTTCCTCAAGCAAACATATATTAAAAATCAGAACAAAAATCCAGCCAGAACCTTGTTCCAAACTGTTCACATGAGACTTACTGACATGACAATGACATAGCTGCCTTTAGAATGCTGTGTTTCATTTAAAGATCTTTTTAAATGAAAAGCAGCAGTGATATCTACGAATTGGAGGTATTGCTCAATTTATAACAGTCCTAAATTTTCCTTCAGTCATTCTATAAGAATGGTATGATCTCAATTATGCCTTTCCACAGCACACTGCTTTTATTGAAGCCTGCCTACACTGATTTCCCTGCTAGTTTTATCAGAAGCAAGAAGAATCTTGAAGAGTATCAGCAGCTGTAATTTGCTTCTACCCATTTAAATTCAGAGGTGCTTCTGGGGTTTCCATAGGCTTAAGGGAAAATACTATTACTCTGCTCTTCTTCAGATTTGCAGTGTGAAACCGTCACTCCACTTACACACTCCACACATTGCATTTTACAGCCATTGTCTTGATTACTGAGCTGCAATTGATTCACTAGACAGCAAATTGAAAAATTATCTCTAGGCTTCTCTGTAAAATTACCTCTGATAGCAGGTGCATTAGACAGTGGTTTAGTACTAACAGAAGGCTGTCAGGCTGTTACCTTCTCTACTGGCTAACTCTGACTGCTAGGAGAAAATTAAAGTCCGGGCTTAGAAGCTACAGCCACTGACAAGTTCCCTCTGAACAACAGCAAAGTATAGGATGGCAGATTGGGAGAGAGGGAAGCACTCACCTTACTGTATTCAAGCAACAGTGGTGCTTAATTGGCCTTGTAAATTGCCGAAGTTGGTTAGAAAGAGCAATGTCCTTTTATTTCAGCATCTATGGGTTGCGTGTGTATCTCCTGTAGTAAACTGTTACTCGCTCATGTGACTTTGTCATCTACAACAGGAGTAAGAGGCACGCCACAGAACACAGTCAGTGGCTTTGGAGCAGAGGAAATAGTTGTCTTTCACGCAGTGTATGGTGAAGATGGAGGCCTCATTGCTATAGATGTTGTAGAAGCTAAAAATACAAATAATTTTGCATGGATGGGCATTTTTTTGTTTGTGTTTTTTTTTTTTTTAATATGTTTGGGGGGGATAGGAGGTTGTGAACAGGGTTTTGGACCATGGGGGGCAATGTACCCAACTGCCATGACCAGGTCTGTGCAGATTTTGTGAGTAAGGATGTAACTGCAGCAAAAAATTGAGTGAAGGCAAATAAGCTAAAGTATAACAATACAGACTTTGCTAAGCAAGATGCCATCTGGAACTTCAGGAGGGATTTTAGTA
>Ga0181612_157947_pt1 | contig 14834 bp, 7 predicted proteins | sample HoacroProtozoa21_FD_119630 | JGI IMG/M metagenome (GOLD analysis project Ga0181612, IMG submission 119630) | Hoatzin crop microbial communities from Cojedes, Venezuel. Combined Assembly of Gp0051906, Gp0051904, Gp0051908 | reverse complement strand
GAAGAGCCAGAAAGCATTATTAATCCGTGAGCTAGGATTTGTAGTTGTTTTGGAGGATCCCAGCCTTTTGATTCGGCTGATTTTTAATTTTTAACTTTGCAGGTGACAACAGCTTCCAAGTGGCTGTAGTAGCTGAACCTGATTTTGCAAGAGCACTTATGGTGTCCCTTTAAAAATCAGTTTGTTGCTGCTGTTAGAGAACTTGAAGAATTTTTGAGTGCTGCTTGTGATCAAGTAATATCCAGAGAGGGAAGAGATATTAATATTTTCCTCCTTGTTCGTGTTCATAACTAAGTTTTTTCTGCGACTGATATGCAGATGTAACTCCCATTCCTCTGCTTCATTGACTCTCCCTCTCATTTCAAACCTCATTTGAAACATATTTTCTCTCTCCTGTTGTTTGTTACTTAACTCCATTACTTAGTTACTAAACATGTTTATTGTCAAACACACAGGGTAATACCGAATGGTTTGCGAACATGTGTGTTTTTACTGCTTTGTCCTCTTTGCTACAGCTGAAAAAAAATTAAGAAAAAGCATACATTTTTAGCTTTAATATTCTGATATGCCTGCATATTAAATATGTGAAGTTTCATGAATTTTGTTAAAATTTGTTAGTCTTTTTTAGATTTTGATACTTTGCCAACGTATTCCCTTTCATCTTCTCGGTTTTGAAAACAGCATAGAATAAAAGCACAAACTTAGCAACTTTTCACCAGTATAGGAAGGTTAGACTCAAAGCTAACGGCCTAATTAAAAAAAAAAAAAAATAAACCCCCTAAAGTTTCTGGGGGTGTTTCAAGTGATTTCAATGAGCTTTGGATTGACTCCTCAGTGATACCAACAATGTAGGCAAAATGCAGTTTTACTGTGGTACAGACTTCTGGGGGAGCAGCAGAATGAAGGCTGGGGTTTGAGGAGGCTAATGACAATAGGGGAAGGGGAAGTTCAGTTGCTGGGGATGTGAAAGTAGACAATGGTCTGCAAGGCTTCAGAGGGAGAATTTTAGGAAGTTGTAGGTGGGGATGGAGACTTAGGGAGTCAGCAGAGCTCTGGAGAATTTGGGGTCTGAGAAATCATAGCATTTGATTTGAGAAATCATAGGAAATCACATCCACAGTGTGAAAGTGAGCTTCAGGGGAAAGCTTGGTCATGTAAGAGCAACAAGTGCTCTGAAGGACTGAGTTAGGGACCAGGGATTGAAAATACTCAGTAAGTTTCAGGGTATGCATCTTTATTGATGTTTGTCTGTGGTTTCTGGTTGGGCAGATACATGGTTCTGTTTGTCCCTTCCAGCCTTTCTGGGGACCCTTTTTTCCTTCCAAGCAGAAGCTGCTTTTCAACCTTTTGAGTCTTCTGGAAGGGGAAAGACGGGAAAGAGGAACAAGGCAAGGTCCGAAGAGATTCCTGTGTGGTGGAGGTTAAGATCAGTATCAGGTCTGGGAAAGAATGGTGTAAGAATTGAGAAATTAACCGTACTCATTAGAGCAGGGCTTTCTTCTTCTGGGAACATTTGCTGGTACTGAGAGGAACAGGCAGTGACAAACACTATGCCGTACTCGCTCCTGTGCAGCAATGGCGGGAGCAGTTGACTGTGAAAGCAGGAGCAGTTCAGACTAACTCTCTTGTCTTGTTAGACACAAACAAGGCAAGCAGTGTGTCACTGTAGGCTGCTCCTACTTTGTTGCTTGAGTCTTCTGGTCATGTGTAAGCACCATAGAAAAGTTTGTAAGCCCTTCCTAGAGAGTGTGTAGTTCTCATTTAAGCTAACAGTTGGTGTGTGTATCAATTATAAAACAATCAGGATAGAACTGAAAATGCGTGTAGCAAATGTTGACTTTCAGGCATATGTATTTCTTGTGAAGCTGTATATGAGAAAAAACCGTCCACAGCCACGTTGTGAACTAGCCAATGCAGATCCAGGCAGTGGCCGTAGGAGCTGTAGGTGGTTGCTGAGTAGCCAACATTTATATTTCAAAAAGTCAGTGCACATTCGAAGAAGTTCACTGCACATTCATGTGTCACTGCATGTTTTTATGGCCCCACTGTGCATGCAGAATTGTTTGTTTTCTTCGAATAGAAAATAGCATGAACCTGACCAGCACTACACAATAGCATAGACTCCTCTTCTAACATCTGGTTCCTTTCATACTGTAATAGATAAGCAGCTAAACATTCAGTGGCATAATTTCTTTTTCTTTTTGTAAATCTGAGGCATTCAGATGCTTATCAGATCCTGACGGCTTGCTGTTTTTACTTAGGCAAAAACACTACTGACTTTGAAGCCCGTATCAGCTTTGTTTAGCTGATGAGCATTGACTTGAGAGTTTGGCCCCAAATTCCTTTTATAGATAAATCATCTGGAGCTCTCACATTAGCAAACTGACTGCTTATGTTTCCAGTATTTTTTGGGTTCCCTGGCATCTGAAGCATCACAGAAGTGAATGACCTTTCTCACAATCCTTCAGTTTCAAACTGGAATTGGGAATTTAAAATAGAAGTTCGTATAAAATGCAATTTTCCTGGCAGGAAAGTGAAGTAAGTTCAACAACTTTATACCCAGTAACACTCCCACAGAAACAGATAGCAGTAGGATCAGACTTCAGTAGGCACAGGAATGACAAAGAACACTAGGAAGCAGGATTGTGTGACCAGACCTTTGAGGACTCACATCTGCAAAACATTATATAACATGTGGGCAGCTGCACAGGTGTTATAAAACTGCTGGTGTTGAGGGACTATTTGATTAGCTAATTACCCTTATAAAGAGACAACTTAATCTGTGTGAAACTCCCCCAGCTGAAAACTCATTTTGTCATTCTATTTTCAAATTTTCTCTCCACAAATTGCAGTTAAAAACAATTGGAAATTTAGAAGAAAAGAAAGAAAGGAAGAGAAAGAGAATCTAATTTGTCAATAAAAAAAATCAACTTTTAAAATTCCTCCCTGGTGGTCTGGTATTATTAAATATTCTTTTTGATTTTTTTTTTTTATCTTGGTTTATTGGAGGGAGAAAAACAATTATCTGTAAACGTAATTTTTAATGCATGGTAATAAAAATAAATGGTACGGCTCTGCTGCTGCTCACCTAAATCTTCTTCCCTGGTGGTCTAGTGGTATTAAATAATCTGTTCCACATGTATTCATCATTTGCTGACAGGAAAAGGAAAACTTTTTACATTTTATTGTCCACAAAACAAACACAATGTTAGTTAATCAGATGGGGAAGACTTTTCTGAGGGTCACTCAAGAAACAAAAGAAACCTTTTACTCTCCCAGCTGGTGTAATTTTAGCTCTCCTAATTTACATGACAATTAGCATGAAACTAGAAGGGCAGATATTATTTCCAGGATGCCCTTTGTGTTCTGTTCTATTTTTGCCAGATAATATGTGTTATGGTTTTATTCTTTTCTGCAACAAATTAGCTAAAGTAATGAGTGTTTGCCACAAATTATCTCGTTGCTGATGAGTCATTCCTTTGCTTTAGGATATTTACTGTCTGTTTTACACTCATACATAACACTTTTTAATGTAAATCTCACAGTGCTTTGCTAAATTAGATCAGCAAACATTATCCTTCCTATTTCAAAGACTGATAAACTAATAGGTGGTGGTGTGCAGTGTCGACTTGCCTGCAGCTGTGTGGCAATTCCATGACAAAAGAGGAAAACAGAACCCCAGTCTCCGGGTTTTTTCCCAGCTTCCAGAGCTCTAGTACCTTCTACTTCAAAAACGTGAAGATTTTCTTTTCCAAATGCCCTTAAAGATGATAATAAGCTTTTGGCAATGCAAGTGGAGTCCTCGTTAATTCTTATTCATCTTCTTTTCTGGTTTTTGTGCAGTATTTAAACACAAAGCTGGACAAATTTTTTTACTGGTTTTAAACGGTGTGATGTCATGGTGTATGTACTTTCCTCTCAGAGCAGAGAGACAAAAAAATATTGATTTGTTAGACACGGTATTATATGTATTAATACTGATTTTTGAAAATACAACATTTCTGCACTGTTATAATTTTGGTTTTGGCATAAAGTTTAGTAACACATTTTAGAGATTTATCTGTGCTAACTGATGATCCTTTTCATTTTATAAAACAATATATATGATTTACTTATTAAATACAAGCCTGTATTATTAACATATAAATCTCAAGTATTATACTGGATGTATACTTCATATGGCACATTGGGGATGTTGACGGAAACTGCTTCATTTCCTTTGGGTTTGACACAGTTTGGACATTGAAAACAGCAGTGGGTAGAAAATGGGTACTGGATCATTTTTACAAAAGCTAGTGCAGGAGCTGTTTTTTTCTAAAAAGCCTGTAAATAACAAGAGCATAATAGACTGCCACGAGATGTAATTTTGATCTCATTATGCTGTGAAGGCTTGGTAACTCAAGAGAAGTAAACCACCAGAGAGGAATAGATTCCCTATCACAATAATGTTAAAAGTAAAAAATAATTCCAAAGGGTTCTCAGCCCATTCTTGCAAAGCACAAATATTTTTACTTTAAAATAGGAAGATATGTACATTTGTTTTTAAACATGAATTGCTTTCATCTCAGAGGTATAAAATAATTAACTTAAACTCTGATAAAATCTGTAGTTTGTAATTGAAAACATGTGCATTTTGGGACCAGCGGAATGTTTCCAGCCGAGCTGTGTGTGGCAGAAAGGAATCTCTGTAGAGCTCAAAGCATTCCTGGTTTTATGGTAAATGTCTCTCTCTCCTCACTGAATTCTTATTAATCAGTTTTATTTGCATGGTGTTGTAGTGAAGAGTACAATGCTTTAAAACATTTTGAAAGAGACATAAGAGTCCTTGAGGGAGTAGACTTTAATTTAGCAGTAAGTTCCATTATAAACCACATTCAGTGATAAGGCTTAAAAAAACCCCCAGACTTCTTATGTATGTGTGTACGTATGTATTTATTTTCTGCTGGTGGTGTTGGAATGAGTTCTTGCGAAAACTCACTTATAGTGGAGTGATGAATGACTTGTGTGGCAATGATAAGGATATATTTTATCAGAACATAATATTTGTTCACATTAACTACTATGAATACATTATAAAAACTTTTTCGTTAAACAACTGTTCTCTGGGGCATCCCAGGGATGATAATACAAACTAGAGTACTGTCTTTGGGATAAATGTCACACTGTTAAAAGTGAAGACTGGAAAGGAAAACCTAATCTAAAACCATTACTTGTCTTCAGCCAACAGCTTCTTTTCCCCAAAAACGTTACTTTTTACTAAATATTTTATTTAAAAGCAAACTGATAGCTTCTAGAGATTGTTAGGTTCTCAGCGACGGAGTCTATTGTCGTTTTCCCAAAATGCCTGATGTTATTTCATTTATTTCCTAGTCTGGTTATCTGTAGTACCATAGGATTGATTCCATTTTAATCCCTGTAGCATTCCTTGGAAGACAATCTTTGTGTAGTTACATGGGAAAAAAGTTCAATCTGGGTTACAAAACCTTCCTAGCCCATAAGTAAATATGAGATAGCTTGCGTGTAGTAACTCCTGTGTTACTGTGGCTGCTGTGTGACTATCAATAGTCTTATTAGATAGTTCAGAGCAAGCTCAAATATACCTATGTGAATTGCAGACCTACTTTTAAACGAAAAATAAAAAATATTACTAGAAGTAATAGATACTTGCACTCTGATTTATTTCTAAAATACAATGTCCAGTTGTGTTAAGGTGGAGAGTCTATGAAAAAAGCACTGATTGTGGAAAAATATTTAATTATACAACGACACACACACTTTACAGGTGCTTAATTAGCCAGAACGTGTTTAAAAAGCACAGTGATAAAAATGGAAATTCGATTGCATAGACTGTCACCGGAAATCTTTCTGGTAGGCTGACGACTCTGCAGCACAAATCTCTGTAGCTTAAGTTAATTGAGAAACTAGAAGCAATCATTACAGGTTACTATTTTCTCAGAGACCTCACCATAACGTGGGGGGACAAAAACATTTTATTAATGAGTTGTGTATTACAGCAAAGGAATGCAATGTTTTATTCTCTGTTCTGGAGATGTAGGATCCTTCTGGTCCCACTTCTGTAAAGCCTTTCTGATTTAAGATGAGTCAGTTCTGAAACCATTACTCCAGTGTAACAGCTTTCAATACTGGAAGAAGAATATAAACAACTCCATGCTTTGAAAGAGCTTTGAATTCTTTTTGTTGTGTTTTCTTTGTTTTTTTTCCTCCTAAGTCAGCCTGAGGTAGAAAGTTATCGTAGGACAGTCACTCTAAAGCCACTGAAAAGAGATTTAAGTGTTCAGTGTTAAGCTTTAAGTTTGGCAAAAAGCTCTCAGCTCTAGTAAATGGACAGAGATTTCCTAAAATAAAAAAGGTTTTAGTTTCAGGATAAGAATTCATGGCTAAAATTATGAAACAACAGTGTCTGAAGCCCATTCACCTCCACCCACCAAACCTGTCTGAAGCATTAAATTTTTGTAAAAGCCAAAAGAGATTCTTCACTACAAACAAACCTACCCTTGTGCTAATTGTTCTGAAGTACCAGGAACTTCTACACTAATCAGAATGAAAATAGTATTATTCTAATATGAATGGGAATCTGGAGGAAGCTAGTGGCTGTTCCATCTGAAGCAAACAGAAGGGATCCCTTTTCACACAAAAGAAAGAAGTGGAATTCCTGACCTCAATGTTTACCTTTAGTATTGAATATGCAAAAAATCCATTCTGATTCAAAAAATTATTAGACAAATTTCTGAGAGAGAAATGTTAAACACAGTATTACTGCTTTAGTTCAGAAAGTCCCCAAAGTGCATATTGCTAGGAGGTGGAAGACTGTTCTGGAGAAGTACTGGTTTAAGATATATAATCCTTCCGAAGCATCCTTATTGGCCATAACAGAAGATAGGATGGGGGATTAGACAGATTTTTGTCTGGCTGTTCTTCTGTTGATACACTGCTGTAATATCATTACTTTGACAGCTCTAGTCCTTTGTCACAGAGTAATTCTTCTTATAGTTGTTAGTCTCTGTGATATTTGCACTAATATCAAGGACATCAGTCTTTGTAGTTAAAGCTAAGAATCACAATAGTCAGTATTTATGGGCATTACTCATATTTCTGTTATTGCCTCCTTATGTGACTTGAGGGAATTCTTCAACTTGTGTGCCTCTGTTTACCTAACTTAAGAACTATTTTTTAGTTTTCATTAGCTGAGTGTTAAGATTCTTGGTGAGGATCTTAAAAGAATTGCAAAGACAATGCAGAAGAAGAGTGATACATACTGGCAAAACATCTGTCTAGAGGGAAGAAAAAGCAGGTTTTGAAGGGAAACTTCAGTTATAAGCTGTAAATCCAATGAAAGTATAATTAGCATCTGAAAAGCCAAGAAAAACTAACTATAATTATGCATTATAGCATTATGTTGACATGCCTTTAATCATATGGAATCAAGACAGTGATACATAAATTTATCACATCTTCATGACTTTTAGTCGTCTCAGCATTTGATATTGTCCTTCTTCAGGGCAATCATGAATCAAAATAGAAAGTTTCTTGTATTGTGGATTCTTCTCAAGAGTCACCTGTGGATATCTGACGAGAGGGAAGTTGCTGCATTAGCAGCTCTGAAAGGTGGTGACAACCCTCACAGCCCTTTTACGTCAGGCAGTCTTTGTTTTGAATTCATTGGTAAAGCAATTTAAGCAGCCTCATTGTGCATGCATGGCATCTTTTCAGTACATAGTTGAATGGGAGCCTTCTGTTCTTTTAAATAGTTATCACACATAAAAATTTATTTGTAGCAGCAGTAATTTTCCTAAAACAAGCAAGTTATCTGTCTTTGTGTATATGCTGCAACAGATACTCATCCTCAGAACATGACAAAAATAAAAACATTCTTAGATACACAGAAGCCAGAAAGAAATCTAAACGGATTGCTGTTTGAAAGAGAAATCTGAGCTGTGACTCTGAAATTATTCCGGCTTGCAGACCTATGGGTAGGAAACCTTAAAGTGCCAATATCACACTCTGGTCCATTCCAGATCTATGGGCCATAGACACACCTTTACGATAGCCCTATGAGACCTATTAGTCCTACGGGCTTTCAGTTCTTACGCCAGTGGAGTTATTGTCATGAGAGTGGCTTCAAAGGATGCAAAGCAGCCCTTCTACCCACTGTAAAAGGGGAAGAGCTTAGTCTTAACACTGGCAGAGCACACTGACAATATCGTAAATGGAAAGTGACATTCAAGTCATGACTTTGACTAGTTATGTCCAAGTCTTGCGTGATGTCCATCAGGTTGCTGTCTGTGTGGACTTGGAAGACAGGACTGTGTCTGGGAGGTTCGTTCTTGAGATGGAATGGAAGCTCTTCCCCTTGTAAGGATTACATTCAGCAGTTACTAATAAAACCAGTTAGCTGATATCATCAGCACAACTTGCCATGATTTTCTTAAGCTATAACGTAGGTTCAAAATTGAAGCTATCGAGTATAGTTTTGCATTATCCAGATACAAATCAACAAAAATAGGTTCACTGTACTAGTGCTTTCAATACTTGGTGCACAAAAGCAAATATCCTGCCCTTTCTGTTAATATTTGCTGTTCCACCACAAAGGAATTGTTAACTCCTCTCTTGCCCTACTCTTTCATAAGATAATAAATGTAGCAGCCAGTCCTTCCTAAAATGCCAAAATATTCAAGAATACCGTCAAAATTGTTTTGTCTTTAGAACTAGAGTGAATTTCACCTTGGGAGTAGTCCTGTGTGACACCTTCGATGCTTCTTCCTGGAGGAACTGCTGAGATTCCTATTTCTTGCCTTGCCTGTGAAACACTACTACAACAGCGTCAGAGAAGTGCACAACTTGTGCTGCAACAAGAATGAGACAGGCACTTTTCCTCAGAAAAGCAGAAGATGGTCCTTTTCATGTGGAATGTACAATGTGGTCTGAAATAGAACTGATTGCCTTTTGTTACTAAATATTAGTAAATTAATATTATAAGAATGTAGTTCAACATTTTTTGTTATGTGAAAGTCAAGTGAATGCAGATAAGCACAAATGGAGGTATTGCCAATGAAAGGTGGGGGCTCGCTGGCTAAGGTAGTCTTGAATGTACACAATAGCTTTGGGCAAATGGAAGATCATTTTCTGTGGTCACAAGGTTATGAAATATCCCGAGACGCATATCAGGAAAGAGGGATTTAGCTGATGGGTTGGAAAAGGAGCACAATAATACAGCTGAGCACAGAGAAATCTTCACAGACAGGGTAGGATTGCTCTTCCCTTGTAATCTACTGGCCATCAGCTTCTTCCAGTGCAGAGAGCGGGGGCTTCGGTGGTGGAACCAGCTGGTTAGCTGTTTCCAGGTGTGCGTTTGTACAGCTCTCCGGAGCTGCAGGTCATCTGTAGCTCCCACCATTACCCAGGAGAGCTGCTTTTTCAGTAGCTTCTAGCCTTCGTTATCCTTACGCTGAGCACAAGAGTCCCACTGTGACATTGAGCATATGGACTTGTTTGACAAGAAGCTGTGCTCCCACACAGGTAAGCAAGGTTTTTTATGTGAGAGGAAGAGGTGATTATGGATACATTTTACGTGCAGTGTATACCCACCCTTGAAATGTATCAGCTAAGCTAAGCAATGTCACACACAGGGTTGATTATACATATGGCAGCAGCAGAATTAATAGGTTTTCTGAATAGTTTTACTTTAACTCTCTCCACCTTTTTTCTGCTTCCCTCATCTGCACCTTGATCACATTAAAGCGTATCAAAATGCTAGCTGCTCATTAAAAATGAGTATGCCTGTGGCGGTCCATAAACTAAGGCCAACGTTTCAGAGGTGCTGAGAGCCTAGCAGCTCCAGCTGATGTCAACAGGAATTGCAGGTGCTCTGCACATCGAAAATTCAGGGCTCAGTTTTTTACCAGAGATCTGTCTTAAGCATGGCTCTGTGTGTGCTTGGGGAAAGGTAGTAAAAAAGCCAAAGCACACACGCACATGCAAATGCAGAACAATAATGTTTTCATTATGTTTTCATATGTACGCTTGAGATAAATATTTTAGAATGTCAGAGTGAAAATAAAATCTTTTCTATTATTTGCAGTTACTTACAATATATTGAACATGTATCAGAAAAGATCTGCAGGTTTACAGAGCTCTAGCCCATGTAAACCTGCAGCTCGTGTCCTGGGGACAGATCCTTGTAATGTGGTGAGCCTCCTTATGTGCTCGGGCACTGGCTGACATAGTCCGCCTTGAAGTACTGAAGTTTATAGAGACAATAGAGATATACGGGTCTGAGATTTCAGCACTTGCAAAGGATATCAAAGGGAATCGTGTTTTGACTGTAAAAATTAATAAAGTGCTACGGATGGTGATCTGAGAGTCAAGTGTTAGCAACTTTTTATGAGCATCCAAAATTATTGGTGATATTTTTGGTAACTGGTAGCTACTTGCCACTTCTTTATTCTCCTTTCAGGAAAATGAGAAAATAGTCCCACACAAAATAATAATACTGCCTCATTTCATAGATTTTTGCTTTGTTCTTGCTTTTTAAGAAAAACACATTTATATTCTATTGAGGACACTAGAGAGAGGCCCACAGAAAAATGAAAAATTCTGTACTTGGGGCCACATGTTCTGTGGAGAACATCGAGAGAAGACTACATAAGTATTTGTTTGCAGAATGAGGTGGGGATCTGTGGAAAAATACTGCATGCAGTCATCTCATTAAAAGCTTCATCACAGACTATGTGGAGCTTTCTACTAAACTTTGAGTGTCTGGTTTGCTAATTTAGCATCAGTCTTATGTAGCTGTGTAAGTGTGTAACTATACTCACCACCGCAGGATCATCACACAGCTTAGTAGGACTGTCCTTGCAGGAAGACAGCATGGATACCACGGGGTTATGGTATCATAGACGATGTTGCTTAGTATAGTAACAGACCTTTCTTAGCCTTCTGAATTGCATATACAATATTTTTTTAAGTGCTAAGCTCACACAAAATGTAAAAACAACCCCTTGCTCCAAAAACCTAAACAGAGTTAACACTGATTTTTGGTTCAGTCAGTGTATTTACTTATGAAAGAAGCAAGTCTGTCACTTAAGCAAGCCCCTGGGTGCGTTTACAAATACCAAACAACACAATCAATCATTTTTGGTGTATTACACTGCTAGCCATTGGCTGTGTAAAGGATGTGCCCTGCATTTTTTGAATACTGTAAGAGAAGTGCTAACATTAAAAGCAAAATCTCTAACAAGCAAACCCCCAAACCCTCTGCCAGTAAAAAAACTCAACATTATTTTCATAAACTTATACATAACACAACCTTTAACTATGATGACCTTTTTTGAAAAAATCCCTGACTTATGAGAGACCCCATTGTAGGTTTGTTTTTTTTAAATTGTCCTCTGAGCTGTTGAACAGTGTTGGAGACAAATAGAGGCCTCAAGATATCGCTGGACTGGCAAGGGATCTGTCCCTTTAAGAGTCTAAGCTTGATTGTTATGATGAGTCTGCATGCTTCGGAATGACGATAGTTTAAGTCCGATTTTTTAAAAAATGTTGAAAAATAGGGCTTATTTCTACTGCAAGCTTTCTAGATACTGAAAGAGAATCTACAGCAATGTCCAAAAAATTTCTCAATTTCTTAAATATTTGTTTAAGTGCTATGATTAGATGCCAGTAGAGTGCAATTTTTATTAAAAATAAATTAGGATGGGACTGTAGGTTAAAAAGTTCTAAAGAAAGCAAAATAAACAGAAGCATGAATGGTAAAAGGAGATGAAATAGCAAATGAATAATAAAATATTTAGTGCTTTTCAATTAACTATTCGGACGATTAGTATACTAGCATATCATATCATAAAAATCATGTCTATTAATTTTTTGCAGCCATTATCTTGACTCTGATTTAATCCCCTCAAATCAATAACAATGCTATTAAAAATGTGGAGGTAGATGTGTGGTTAGTGTGTAGGAAAATAACAGGATTATGGCTGAGGATCAAGAATGAAGCTGAAAACCAAGAGATTTTAGAGGAGAGAGGTGGGGGGCTGGAAGGGGACAGACACCTGAAAGGAAATGAAATGAGGAGGAAGGAATACAGCAAAACCCATGATGTGACTCTGTCCAGTTCCTGACGGTAGCTGAAGTGCTTTTCTGGCAAGATTCTTTCTCTCTTCCCCAAAATGCTCAATTTAATCTCAATCCTGAACAAACCTTCATTTCAGGAAAGGCACAGCCTTTTGGAATCACACAGCTTTTCTTCACAATGAAAATCTGTGTGTACATCATGAAGAAGATAAATATGTGTACGAATAAGAGTCCCCGGGGTCTTTTCTGAAGCAATGAAGCATCCTTGTTTCAGGTTACAGTGGCAGCTTGAGGGCAGCATTTCCATCCAGAAGAAAATGGCTGTGACTCCTCATAAATAGAGGCCTTCTTGGAAAATGAGATAAAGTGCATAACCAGGAATGTGTTAACCAGAGAGAGAAGAGAAACATCAGCAAAATGAAAATGAAGGGCTGACACATATTTGGGAAAAGGTTACCAGTGGGAATTTCTTTGTCTGAATGGATGTTTTGTCATATAAATAGGTGTGGTTTTATCATGATATTAGTTGCTAGTATTAATTAAAATTGTAATCAAATTTCCCTGGTGCTTTTCACACCTGAAAATGACAGTCCTTCACACAGCTGTAAGGATTCACCAAGTCAGAGTTTTGTGTTAATGTTCAAATCTTTTGCTCAGGTACCAGCTAATTAGACCATGCATTTAAAGTGAGACCATTCTTCTGTTTTTTTCTTTATGGTTTTGAGTAGAAAGGTTAGGCTACTACAGAAGAGGTAGGAGCAGTGCTTTGTGACTGGCAAAACCTGTTCTATTACAAGGTCCACGATAGGTTTTGCACGTCCAGCACCCTTTTTCTAAACACAGACTCCAGGCAGACGTCAGCTGGTGGAGAAAGAGGTGCCAGCCAGCCTAGCAGAGCGATCCTGGCTGCCTTCCCGCAGTGAAACAAGGTGGCTGAAGGCTGTGGTCTGCAGCATGGCTGTGTGGTGAACTCTCCAGTGTTTGCCTTTTGCCTCCCCCCACCCTCCTTGACTGATACCAGTAGCAGCAGAAGAAACGGGCATGCTTGCATCCATTTTATTACACCTGCTGGCCCAGGCTGAACCACCGGGCACGCCAGGGAGTGGGTTGTCCGCAACTCTCTTTGTTCCCCAGACACACAAGGAAGCTCGTGGATTTTCAAGTCGAGCAAATATTTTACACCTTTGCAAGGAGGGGAAGAAGTAGGATGGTACTTTTAATAGTAATTAAAAAACAAGGATAAGTTGTGAATATGAGCTGCAGCTGCTGGTCACAAGAGCTACGCATACTGCCTCAGCTCCCGGTTCTGGATGCTGGAGTCCCTGCTATTGTTTCACGCCTGATTTCTGAGTGGAAGTCCAGCAGGACTTTATCCCAAGCCAGAAAAAATTCCCTAGAGGAAGAATGGACTCTTGAGTCCACAGTAAGTAGGAGACTGAAGAATGATTGATAACTAAGGAGATATATTTTCTCACTGTGTGGTTGGGGTTTTGTTTGGTTGGTTTTGAGATGTGCAGGTTTCATCTCATTACTTGTTTCACAGGTCAGGCTTATGCCTCCCTTCACACATATCTGAAGAAATGAAGGTGAAGGCCTTAAATAGTTGATTTTCTCACATTTCTGTAGGCTTCGGGTATGCGCTTTCAGTAATTTCTTTGAGAAATATTATGTGACTTCTTCCTCTGCATTCAGAGTTACAGTGTGCTTTTGTCTTCAGAAGTAAAAAAACCTGACTGTCTATTTGTTACTCATTTTAACAACAAGCAAAATTATGATGAAATGATGATACATTGCTTTTGTGCTATTTGGCAGGAACAAATATATTTAGGTAGCATAGCCTGACATAATGAGAGGGAACTTTACAAAATTTTTCACCTCTACAGAGGCAAATCATAATTTGAACATCAGCACCATGATACAAGATCATCCATCAGCTGCTTCCCAGAATGCTGCACAAGAGCCGGTCACTTCCTTAAATGTCTTTGTACAGTGCCAGTTTAGAGAGCTACAGATTTAACTGGGTTATCTGGCCCTGAACATGCTCAGATAAGTCACGCCACCAAAGGCCGTAATGACTGACTGGGTTAAAAGATCTCCAGAGACGCACTTCTTGATTTTTAGAATGAATGAAAGAGATATTAATAAATATGTGCTTTGTAATTTAGTTTTCTGTGTTTTGACTGTATTTCTTCATATGTTAAAGGTACATTAATGCGCAGTTGTCCCTCGTTCTCAACTGCTTTCATAATGAAAGAGGGTAAAGGGGTGAGTGCAAATGTGAAGTAAAGGGGCAATAAAAGAATTAACAACTGCCATACAAAATTCAATCTAACTTTCATTAAGCTTGACATTCAGTATCTGCTCTCAAAGAACTTACTTTCTGTCTTCTCATTGTTCCCTTCTTCGACTGCTGTCTTCATGGAAAAAATTTAGTGAAGGGGCAGCTTTTAAAGAATTCTGCATTCTTATGAATGCGAGTGATTGTTTCAAAACCTTCTGCCACGAGACTTCTGCTGATTCCTTATTGCCAACCCGAGTTCTCTTTCTCTATCCTAGCATCTCCCTTATCTGTCACAGAATCACAGAATCACAGAATGGTAGGGGTTGGAAGGGACCTCGGTGGGTCATCTAGTCCAACCCTCCTGCCGAAGCAGGGTCACCTACAGCAGGTTGCAGAGGACCTTGTCCAGGTGAGTCTTGAATATCTCCAGAGAAGGAGACTCCACAGCCTCCCTGGGCAG
>Ga0181612_104778_pt1 | contig 14834 bp, 6 predicted proteins | sample HoacroProtozoa21_FD_119630 | JGI IMG/M metagenome (GOLD analysis project Ga0181612, IMG submission 119630) | Hoatzin crop microbial communities from Cojedes, Venezuel. Combined Assembly of Gp0051906, Gp0051904, Gp0051908 | reverse complement strand
TGGTAAAAAATTTCTTCCTTCTATCTAGTCTAAGTCTACCCTCCCTAAGTCTAAAGCCATTACTCCTTGTCCTATCGCAACAAGCCCTGCTGAAAATATTTTCCCCATCTGTCCTGTAGGCTCCCTTCAGCTACTGGAAGGCTGCTCTGAGGTCTCCCCAGAGCCTTCTCTTCTCCATGCTGAAGAACCCCAACTCTCTCAGCCTTTCCTCACAGAAGAGGTGTTCTAGCCCTCAGATCATTTATGTGGTCCTACCCAGGAGTGACTCAACATCCTTCGAACTGTTGTGTGGTCTCTGCTTGGCCACTAAACAAGCAGACACATAGAAAAATAATGGCCACAGCTCTTTATCCAGGAAAGAGCAAAAATGATCTCTCAGAGTCCATTTTCACTAACATTACAGCATAGACAATAACGTATACTGCATACCATGCTTCTCTTTAGTTGTAACTTAGAAGAATTGAACTACAAAGGTGCAGTGTTGGAGCTCTGCATCAAAAGATACCATGACTATAATCCTTCCTAGTGTGGAACCAGTCTCCAGTAGATGATGGGGAAAGTGAAAGTTAGTGGAGGCCTCTGCCTATGTCAGTTATCTGGTGAACAGATTGCAGTGAAGGAAACAGCACACTAGCTGAAATGAAGACTTGTAAGAGTAATGAAAACCTGCTATAAGATGTCTTCATAATTCCAGGGATGAGCTGCCTTACCCCTCTACTGACTTCAGAAGCTGCTGAATACAACATGGACATCCTCAGACAGCGGCTTTTTAATGGCCCCTTGATTCCCACTGATTGTCACCTTAGTATGAACTTTAGGAAAGGCCCTTTGACTAAGACAAATGTAGAAAACAATCTCTGTTCATTTAGCAATTCAATGGAAACTACCTCTAAGCCCCTGAAATCCAATTCCAACTATAAGAGACAAAAGAAATAAAAAGGAGTAAGAACGGTTACTTACAGGGATTAAAATTTATTATTAAATTAGTAAATTAATTAATCAAACACTCTGAACACCTACTTGGCAAAAGGAAGCGTGTGTGGGAGGAGAGGAATGCAAGTATCATTCAACTTGTAGAAAGGGAGACCGAGTCATTCTTCAGAATAAGATACCATTAAAAAGATTGACAAAGTTGTTATAAAAAAAAATCACAAACCAGACTTAATAATATTGGGAAGCGGTAGGGAAAACGTGCAGCATAGAGAAGAAAGGGCTGGGATTGTCCACGTGTAGAGAAAGGAAGATAGGAGAAATACAAGAGCACCTTGGAAGCACATGTACAGCTTTCTTCCCTGTACGCAGTTTTTAATGAAGTTTTTATTTAAAACATGACCAGAACGGCCGCTCTTTCTGTTTGAAAAGTGCTCATGTCAGCTTATGAGCTGCACAGTCCTACGAAGTAGCTGGAAAGGAGTAAGAAACAGGGCAACAGACCAACATGCAGCACCACCTGTTGGAGACCACCATATGCTTTTTTACTGGAGTTCTCTAAACTTCCATAAATGAAACAGAGCATGATCCTACAGTGACATCACTGAGGTGAGAGGGAGGTCAGGCAAGCCAGCCCATGAGTCAGTTGTGCATACTTTCCCGATTCCATCAATTTTGTCAGCGTAATTTTTCAACTTACTAGCGCCCCATTTCTAAAGTTCTCTCTCGCTGTGGACAGCTGGTGGAGGAGAGGAGTCTGGTGACTGGTTTCGATTGCCAGTAGATCAGAAAAACATCCCCTCAGATCACTTTTGAAGTCAGCAAGGGTTCATTGCTCAGAAAGGACATCACTAAATTCCTGCAACCTTGCACACAGCGCATGCATTCCTCAACTTGAATTTCTGATCCTTTACCTCCTTTTATTTTGCCACTCTGTGGTCAGCCTTCTCATTGCTCCACTCTGCTATGTGACTAATTTTTCATTACTGATAAAACATTTGAGGCTGGGGCTTGAAATCGTGAGTCCAGCTCCATTCTTCACACTCCCAGTGTGTGACTATAACCCTCAAGCCAGCAGGCCTCTAAAAAGGCATAATCTGTTTATTAAGGTATCAGCTATATAATGCCACAGGAACCAGGACTTCTATGCACAAGGATCACCCCTAGAAGGAAGTGGGGACAAAATGGAACCTTACAGATAGCTCGAGGTTTTGTGGTATTCTAGTATATATCAAGTCAACAAAAGTTCATCCTGGTCCCAAGCATGGAGTGGAAAAAGCTTTGCAGAGAGGTGCTGTGGGCACTCAGCTTCTGCAGCTATGACACACAGGTGCAAATGGCTTCATGAGTTTTGGGGACATTAGGCACAAACAGTGAATGTGGCTCTGAGCCAAAGCTCTACTGACAGTATTCTGTACTTCTTGGAAGTCTCAGAAATAGCTTGTGAATCACTCCTCCCACTTCCTAGACCTTGTAAAAAGTAATGGAAAAAAACCAGGCCTACATTTCTAACAACTATAAATACCATTGTTTTCAAGTTATACTATTATTGATGTGGAAAATGTTCAGCTGCCCTCAAGGAGCCCACATAGTTACAAAGCAGTTGTCATTTATCCCCAACATCTATTGATGCACAAGTCTACTCCAAAGCCATCAAGAAAACATATATACACATGGTATATATTAGATATATACACACAGTGTATACACACACATTTGACTATGTAAGAGATAATATGGTAATCCTTTTACACACCACTATCTCATTTCACAGAAGTTCAGCACTGTAATTGATTCTTCTGTATTCAGTGTAAAATGAGGTCTGCATGGTTAGCAGTATTTCATATTCCATAGAGCATAGGCATTCTATCAGGTTACCAAATGCATTCCTTTGAACAAGGACTTCGCATTCTGGAAAGACACTTATGTTTCACTTACGAAAAGCTACATACCGTTCTATTTAGTGCATTAATTGTTTCACGTAGCGTAGCTTCACTGAGTGCTGTCCTTCTAGAGAGCACTTCTTCATGCTTACAGCTGTATCTCCAGGTGACATCAACCACCTCAAGCACAAGTTGAAGAAGAAAATAAAACAACCAAAAATTGCCACATATCTTACTTCATTTAAAGAGGTTAGCTAATCAAAGTATGGTTTTCTATAATAATTCTGGAAGTCACACTAAGATGGAATATATCACACACTTGCCTCAGAGCAAGTTTTGTTTTTATCAACATCACTACTCCTACCTCATCTTTAGAGAATGCCATTATGTAGGAGAGCTTCTTTCCCCAGCCAGTTTCATAGAGAAGAGGTTTATCACAGACATTTTCACAGGGATCACAGTGAAGCCACCTTTTCTGAGATGAAGAATATACTTCAGTCCACACATGATCTATATAACAAAGACCAAGAATAAACAATGAATCATAAGGAAAGATCCTCTCCTAATATTGCAGAATATTGTAACTTTTCCTGATTTACTAAATGAAGGAGCAGTTGAAAAAAAACATGGTTTTTGTTCATCTACATCCAGAGTTTCTGGAAATTTCTCTTCCTATCTTAGGATCACGTTCCCTTAGATTCAAATAAAGGTTGTATCATTCTGAAGTTAATCATCTAACCTTACTTGCAGAACCATATTTCATCTCATCAGGCAAGACAGGAAATTGAATTTATACTGTCTTTGTTAGCTGAACTGCACGATTTTATATGCTGCCTGATGGCTAATACAATTTGAGAACCATAAAAGATATAACCTCATTTTGCACAGGTCTGTATTAACATTACAATATTATAGAATACTGATACCTGTACAGTCCCAGATATATCTAGCTTCAAACCCTACAGCTCTGCAACACAGTGTAAAACAGTTAGCCCACTCGCCACAGCGTCCACATCTGGTTTCCAGAAGTTTTTCAGGGTTATTATACCTACAGGAGAAAAACAAAACAAGAGCAGAATAACTGAAAATACATTTCACCTTTCAAAATCTTTACATTGTGACTGTCATTGCGATGATTTGAACAGATATCAGTGCCATTGAGTCCACACAAGATAATGGAAATGACTGCTCTACTGCACAAATCAAATGCAAACAGAAGGCTACTTTTACTTTGACTCACACAAACCCATCACGTTTACAGCAGCATTGAAATGAGTCTGGTTTTGTTCAGTTTTCAAAATTGACTTAGATTTCATCTTAAAATATTATTTTTGTATGCTAGTTCTTTTGATAGTCAATGAAAACATAAAAAAATGGCTATTTTCTCTTTTGCTATAGACTCAGCAGATGATGTGCATTACCCTTTGTGTTCATAGAATGGTTTGGGTTGGAAGGGACCGTAAAGATCATCTCGTTCCAACCCCTCTGCCATGGGCAGCGACACCTTCCACTAGACCCGGCTGCTCCAAGCCCCCTCCAGCCTGGCCTTGAACACTGCCAGGGAGTGGGTACCCACAGCTTCTCTGGGCAACCTGTTCCAGTACCTCACCACCCTCACAGTGAAGAATCTCTTTCTTGTATCTAATCTAAATCTACCCTCCTACATTTTAAAGCCATTACCCCTTGTCCTACCACTGCATGCCCTTGTAACAGAAGTGAAAGTTCTCCTTGAAATAACACAGGCCTACCTACATAGTATGCCAATATTAACTTATTTTATCTAGAAGTTGCATTTTATCAAATTGAGCTTAAAAAAAAAAAAGAAGAAAATCAGACCAGTATTCAGAACAAGGCCATGTAAAAGGAAGCAATATATTGTTTTTAAAAATCTCTTCTATTATAGAGCAATTGCTGGTTCATCAACCATACCATCACGTTGCTTAAAATGGCTTCTCTTATCTTTGAGCCAAAAACTTATCACTTGTTCACAAAATGCACAAATGCAAAGCTCTTTCTAGAAAGATAAGGGAAAAAAAAAAAGACAAAGCAAATCTTTGTATACTCACCTTGGGAATCTATTACAGATCTGACACTGGTGGCAGTAATGATTTTCCACTCGACTGGCGTTCCACCTTAAATCATCATCAGTAGGCAACAGGTAGTCACTTTTAGGCTCTGTCTGCCCACCACACCTGCTGCAAGGAAGATTATTTACCCAATGAAAAAAGTCATTCTTAAACCAGTCCAAGAGCTCCAACAACAAGAAGTCCTCTTCATTCACATGTGCACCTGTAAAATTTACACAACACAGGTCAAATGGAAAAAATAATTTAGTTGAACTTTCCAGTATCTACTATCTCTGGGCCTTTATTATATTTTAGATGTCTCATTATAAAAAAACCTCATATGTTACTTAAGCACACACACACAAAAAAAAAATCTAAATTCTCAAGACTGGATAATATCAAACTGTATAATTAAAGAACAAAAAACTGCACCCAAACACTATACCTAGAGTGAGAATAAGGAATTGCTCAGAAAAACAATTTAGATACATAGTGAAGCCTGGTGAAGGTTCCTCATGCCCCTCATATTCTTTCAGGGCTTCAGAAGAGAGAGTGTTAATTCTTTTTCCGCTCCTAAATATCCTTTTACTATTCTTGGCTATTAAACTAGGAATAACAATTGCTTTGATTTCATAACTCCAGAGCACCAGACACTGGCAGCAGTCTAAACAACCAGGTGTAATATCAACAGACTTTCTACAACAGGTTAATTACTCTAGAACATGTACATATATCATGTAAACAAACTTGAGTTTGTTTATAAATTCAGCAAATAAACACCATTGTCAGCTTACACAGGCTAGACACAGGATGTCTTTATTTCTCTACTCTAGCTGATCCCACCACACCAGACCACCAGACTCTTCTGGCCCATCTTCCTGTGTTCACAACAGGTGTTAGAATCTACTCACACTGGAGATAACCCCACTTTACTGAATTAATAAATTTAAAAACCCAGTCTTCCAACAGAGATTCATCCCTTCTAACTCAGAGTCTTTAAACATATGTTTTGCTCCAGTACTCAGAGAGATTCTCTTCCTTCTCAGATTCATAAACATTCAACTAAGTTCTCCTATTAACTACATAATCTAGGCCACACTGCAACCATAGATATTAATACTTGGTTATTTTATCTACTATAGTTTGCTTGTAGTCACAGTGCAGATAGGTCTAACTAATGAATATGAAGAACTAAAAGTAATTTCTAAAAATGCCGTTTAAAAGAAGTTGAAGGAAGCTGCAAATTTGTGCGCTAGCTCCTTTTTCAGGATGGCGAAAAAAGACTAGGCAAAATGTGTAGTTTATTCATTTACAGCTTCAGAGAAAGATGTGAATTGAACTAAGTAGTGTTTGGCACAAAGGAATCTGTCGGGGCCCTAATTATACTGAACGTACATTGCCAAGACCATGAAGCGCAAGAAAACCTGACTTCTAATTGTAGTAAAATTTCTATTGTTACTTATTATCATTTTCACTATATGTGAACGTTGTTTGTACTGAAACACTAAGACAAGGTGTTATTGCTTACAAAATGGATTTGATTGCACGTCAACTAAAAACTGAACGAGATGATTTTGAGCACAGGCCATATTCTCTTTTCCTGAATAACAACATACAAACCAGAAACCATCTATGAAAATTACTGTTATCATATAAATATTCTTCTCTGGGTTCGTAAAATAAATCCATCATCAAAACATTGCATGGAAAGAATGACGAATGTGATTTATTTGAACAGAAAACAGTTGGCTGTGCCACGCAGCTGTTTTTGACTGCACAATCCACCTTTCTAACGGAAACTGGTAAACTGCAAAAACAATGCCACAAAACCGTACTTCTGATCAAAAGACTGTAACCGGCCTAGTACAGTCTTTATGAGTCAAAAATGCCTATTTTACATTCTAAGGGAAGTCCTAAAAACAAGTGTCCCTGAGCACCAAGCAGTTACTCCCACATGTGACAGTCTTAACACAGCAGTACAGATAAACGAAAGAAGATGAAAGGGCCAATTATCCACACATCTCATACACAGTCTATTCCCAGAGGAATGTTTCTATAAAGCTCTTTAAAAACACTTTCAAACTGTCACAGTCCAAAACAGTGGAGTTCTATCCCTTCCCCTTTATTTGTCTCTAAATTAGGGTCTGGAAGCCATTTTGAATAGATCAGCTTGATGGCTTGGGAAGATGCATCTGGAAACACCACCCTGCTCCTTCCTTCCCCTTTTTAAATAATGAGCACAGCAGAATTACAGCAGTCTAGGAGGTATGCTTGTGTTTCCCCCCCCCCCCATTTTTAAAAGAATATAAATAGTTTTCATTTATTACTGCTAAGTCTCTTTTCCCCATTGCACTGTCCTATGTTACTGAACAAGAACGCTTTCTGCTTGTTTATGTAGTTTACTACCTCCCAATACAGCTTTATAAAAAGAGAAAAATTGCTAAGAAAATCCATTGTAAAAAAGTTCCCTAATGCCAAAGGTACAATTACATACTAGTGTGTGGCTGTATGAGACATCACAAAGTCATTCATAAAAATGATGAGAAGAGCTTATTTTTGGTTTACAAATCAACAGCACTACCATCAAGCTGGCACAATTGCTTCACCGAGAGTCTTCTATCACAGGTTCACAGTGAAAAGGATTGTTTGGTTTAAATTATGGTCATGGAAGCAGGTTTTTATTTCAATATTTCTCGTACAAGTAAAATTTCACTATATTGCTAAACAAATCTAAAACTGTCATTTGAAAATAGAAAAGTCGTTTTTAACTGACAAAGACTTACTACATTCAAAACAAACTTGCATTTATAAAGAAAATACAAGTTTTAGCCACTAATGCCACAAATATTTATGCCTATGTTTCACTTCTAGCTCCAAGAGGATGGCACATGAACAACCCTATCCATTTAAGTATTAGCATAAAAGGTGATTCTTTGTATCATGTTGTGTCTTGGAAAGGTCTCATGCAAAGTCTCACCAATAATAACACTTCAAAAAGAGAAGCAGCATTGTCAAATTTTATTCTGAATTTGGTAGTGTCGTACATATGGGAAAACTGCACTCTGACAAATTCATAACAATGACAACTCAAACAAGAAGCTCCCCTCCTCTTGTAGTTATTTCACTCGAGATGCAAGAAATATAACAGCATATGCTCAGCCCATTTCTTTCCCCAGCATTGTTTACTACTAATTCATAAATTAAGAGTTCAAAATTTCTATGTGAAAGCAGTAAAGGATGGATGACAAAAATAAAATGAAATAAGAAACAAAAGGAAAGAGTAGACAATTTTAAAATTAGCAAGAAGGTAATGTCCATTTAGAGACAGCATTTGAAAGCTGCAGATACATGACCAAATTCACACGCCTAAAGCATAGCAGGTATACGCATCATTCAGATGTTTGAAAGAACATGTCTAGTTTCATATACATTATAACTTGGTAGCATTACCTTTGTCGAGTCTTGTAGCTTGTGCTAGCTTTTTCTGAGCCTTCCCTTTCAATTGCTGGAGGGGAATTGAAGCTAGTGCTTTCTGCTGAATAGAAGGATTCTCATACATCAATACAAGATGCTCAAATTTTGTTTGAAGTGTTTTCAATATATTTGCAGCCTGCAAAAGGATTTTCAGTCACAAGATGATTTATGAACTTCCACCTTAAATCAGAAGAACCAAGCTCTCCTATTTTAGCTCGTCAGTCACAATTCTCTACTCATAGTTACATTACATATTTCTTTACAGGTGAAATGTTTATTTCCAAGATATCAATAAAAATTGCAGACACCCCCACCCAAACTGTAATGCCAGCCATGTCATCTTTAAGCATTCCAAATAGTGTCCCGAGTGAAAAGTGTACTGATTCAGGGAGAAAACTGGTTTTGAAGACACCTCTAATGGCACAGTTTTTGCCTTACTCCCCAGCCCTGCCAATTTCTTTTGGACACCTCTTACCTGAAATCCATGCAAGGACTTGTAATTTATTCCATTTCCCGGACACTGCTGTACCATCTCATAGAACTCAATTATTGACAAATGCTGCTTTTCTATTTCTTATTCATGAATGCTGCTTGTCTATTTCTACTTCCTTCTCTCGGGGATCAACTCTGATACAAACTCGAACAGACAGCCCTGTGACCATATACTCCACAGCGTATTTCACTAGAAATAGAATATAAGAACTAGGCTTCTTCAGTTAGCTCTCTTAAGTGTCACTTCATGGCAACTACGTGTTGTGCTCAGCAAGGTACACTCATATCTACTAAAATAAATAGCTGAAGTGAATAGTAGAGTTAGCAGTTGAGCAAACTATGTACTCCCATTAAAAGGCGAACAACACAGAAAGTGAAATGGGATTTTAAAATTAAGTCTGGCATATTTGGGGGGGAAGTCTGTGGCACTGCTAAATTATCTTTTCTTTACCACTAGATCATGCTTGTCTTGTTAAATACCACACTTGCCTGAAATAATAGCAGCAAATGCAACATAGTACACAGCTGTAAGAACTCTGCAGAAGACAACTTCTTCCAAAGGAGCATTTAAACTAGGAGTGATTACTTTGATGCTGGACAGTACTACAGGACCAGTCCTTACTTTTTATAACTGCTGAAACAGAACAGAACTGGTTTCGCTCTTCCTGGAGCTCATCAGCCGTAAGTAACTGGTTTAACATCATAAACCCAATTGTGTTCACACTCATTTTAATGCAAGTTGAAAGAACAGAAACAAGGGAAGTTAGTGACTGCCAACGGCTTACAGATCTTCATGCTCTGTCAGCTCCCTGAAAGAGTGTTCAGAGATATCGCTCAGCACAACGGAACGTCTCCCAGATTCTTTACAATTCAGATTTTCCCACTGGCAAACACCATCAGTGCTACAGCAGTGCTCAACAGGTTTCACGGAAGCCACTGTACACCAACGAAGTCTTATGCAAACATCTAGAAGTGTTGTGAACCTCACTGCAAATCTAAGTTTAGATACCTCTTTCCTCCTATAATCACTATGTCATCCAGGAGGTGATCAGAATCCATCCACTAGAATAATGACTAGCCATAGCTTTCCTTCTCCAACTCTGAATAATGCTTTACAATAAACAACACAGAAGAGACATGCATGAGGCAAGGTAATGATGGGTTAGATCCCTAAAATGGTGCGATTTAGGAATATTTGTGTGCTGTCCCAAGTAATCCACTTTTCCATGTGCTTACTGGGACTCCCATGAATCACAGGTGTAACATATAGGAAAGAAATAAAAATGCTTGCAGTACAAAAACCACTCAATCTCTCTGACATCTGACTGCAGCACACACAACAACAATACAACTATACCACTACAGTATAGTCACTGAAAGTCAAAACACTTACTGCTGTGCAAGCAAAATGGCCGAGTCATAGCCAGAAGATATTTTATGGACTTCCTTCCAATCAACTCAGACTATAAAGATCAAACTGAATGGCTCAGAGCGCTATCAGTGTAATTCCCTGAAGACACCAGCTGAAACACAGCATTCTAATACAGTGCCAACATTGCATTAGCAATGTCTCCAAATTAGAGTAAGTTTGGTCCCACCACCTACGTTGAATCTCATGAAGCATGGAAAAATCAGTTGCAGAGAAATGGATCCACAAATTCGATGACTAGCGTAAGACAGGGCAGAATAACGACAAATGAGAAGGTTTAGCCTCAGAATACATCAAGCATCATCTTGAAATCTGCAACAATTTTTTCAATGCAAGATCAACACAACTTTTAAAACTTCCAGTACTGACCTGTACTGCAGCAAGTCATAATCCCTTCCAACCACTACTGCAGAAGCAGCTGAAACAGTAAAACCCATGAAACAGACCAAGAAAACAGAAATCTTCAAACAAACCCAGCCAGTATATTTTAAAGGCAACTACAGGCATGCTAACATAATTGGATCAAATGGCTCAATATTGAAGTGCCTATAACAATTCCATTCCCAGAGGACATTATGGGTGATGATGGGTCACCAAGTGCTCTCTCTCCCCAAATGCCATCACTTCAATCTATGCTTTGCCATTTCTCTTCCACTGATCTGGCACACTTCATTATAAAGTTCCATGGAGACTGAAGAAAACACTCAAAAACTCCAGAAACTACTGGAAAAAGAAAAAGTTCCTCTAGTCCAACCTCCTGCTCAAAGCAGGACTAGCTATGAGGTCAGACCAAGTTACTTTCGGCTTCATCCAGCCAGGTCTTGAAAATGCCCACATCTGGAGACTACACATCCTGTCTGAGCAACCTGTCCCAAAACTTAACTCTTCTTCAATCTTTATATTCAAGATTAGTGCACCTACAAAGTTTTCAGGTTATAATTACCTTTTCAAGAGATTGCACAAGTGATGTTTCTGGTTGCTGATGGGCAGCGGCAAGAACAGAGTCAGCAGGTCTTGAAGGCTGATGTGCAACTGTCTGAGTGCTAGCCACAGTTTCAGTGGATCCCGACCTGTGGATTTGATTTGACTCATTCAGTCTGCTACTCCTTTCTCCAGCAATTAAGTCTCTGATTTTACGTAGCTGTTCAATCGAAGCTTCCTTAGGAAAAACCAGGTGAGTTTCTCCCTGAAATTCAGAGAAATTAATTCAGCAGTTAATGCAGATCTCAGCTACTGAGCTGTTTGTATTTATAGCTAACAGCTGTATCATTTACTGGAAGTTAGCATGCTAAGACTTGGCAGGATTCAGCCTTCAGATTAGGTCCCTTACGGCAGAAGCCATTGGATCAAGAACCTACAGTCAGCCTAGAGAAAAAGGGGTTCATAGCAACATGTTTTTGTTAGTAACTTATTTTGCAGAGCCACACATGGACAATGCAATTATGGTTTGGCAGAGAAAGCAGCAACAACAGAAATGAACAACAAATGTTCAGTTCTCACAGTACAGCAGTGAAGCACCAGGCAACACAGGAGGACAGCCAATAGTGGGGGAAGAAGGCTCTAGCAAGGCATCTGCTGGGAATTCTCTTCCTATACTGATATCTATTAGGTTTTATAAGTTTTCAGATAGGAATTATTATTCCTACTGAGACCTGTACCCAGCTCGATTTCTGTGTTCCTATTTTTGACTGTAACATGATTACTGGTCGCATAACAAGAGATTAGTAATTATGATAGAAGCAAGTATCAGTGTACTTAACACGAAGAAAAAGATTACTAAAAATATGAATATCCTGAAGCATTCATACTTTAAGAGTTTCAGTTTCTGCCACTGCAGCACTTCTATTTATTAAACTGAGTAATCTGTTTAGCCAGCTACCTTAGGTCACCTATCCTTGCAGACGCGGTGCTTCACATTAACACTTACATTCCATTTAGTTTTGTGGTGATTGTATCAATCCAACAGAAGAGTCCTCATTTTTAATTGAAACAGTTGGCTTACCAAGGAGAGACAAAAGAAGGCACAATTTCAGTTATTTCAGTTGAGAAGAAGTTTGTGAGCTCCAGCCTCAATTGACATAATAACTATTAGACTTAGCCAACATGGTCTTAAAGATCTGACAGGAGTGGGAGTAGCACTTCATAATATGTTTAAAGTGACTGTTATTATTGCTTGAGTGCTTCGCTAGCTACACTGGCTACCTCTTGGCTAAAACACATCATTAAAAGTCATCTCCTGAGCATCAGCATGATAATAAATCTGCAGACCGTTTCTCCCTCTGCAGTCACCATTTCTTTCAGCGTATTTTTTTTTTTTTTAATTAGGACAACTACACTAATTAACCCAAAGAGAAGACAGAGGTCTCATGACAGCTGGACCTAAATAACATAACGTATGTACCCATTAAGAAGCATGGCATCAAATACACAAAGCAAAGCAAAGCTGGAGCAAGAGCTTTGCACCATTAAACAAGAGTCGGGTTTTCACCCCAGCTTCCCTGTAATTATAGAGGCTGTTTCTAGCTTAATAAGCTTTGGCAGCTTAAGTTCCACTAAGACAGGAAGCATTTCAGGACACAAAGCAATCTTCAAACTACATTTTTGTGACTGCAACAGAAACAAGATTCACTCAATACTATTTTAGGATACAGTTTCATAACTGTTCTAAAAGGGTAAAAGTCTCAACCTCCCACTATTTCAATAGTCTGTTGCCCTCCACTGCTGTCAGGACAACACCAGTACCTCTGCAGCTGCACTGTGAACTGGCTGAAAAATATTTCTTTTTTGTTTGTTTCAGGGGATTAATTTTTAAATCAGATCTGCCTCCCTTATCTAACTCACTACGGGGCCACACAAGCCCCACTGATAGTAGGAACAAGCAGCAGAAGAGCAGGACTTTTTTTTCCCCCCCTTTCAAACGACGGTTTCATCGCACAGATTTACAATATGGAAACTACTGTCTGATGATGCAGTCTGATGGCTGCCCAATAGTGAGCTGCTACTTAAGAGAAGGGGTTTTCACCCCATTTCCCACCATTTCCTTTGTGCCAGCATGGATATATATCTGGCCATTAAGAAAACCAGTAGTGCGTCTGAACAGCAGAGAATCAGTCTTATCACAGATCAGCTTAGCTCTAGCTCCATCAGGTTTCTGAACTAGCCTCATCTACATTTTCCATTGGTTAACGGCAGGTATTTGCAAACAAGGACTGAAAAAAAATAAGAAAATAGCAATTGACTCAAAATCAAGTGCGTTACAACTGGGAAAGGAAAAAAAAAATCCTATTTTAAATTTTAGTGTGTAAACTCATGAAGACACCAGAAATGACTAAGTTATACTTACCTCTTGAAACCCCATCTCAAATAAACATTCAACTGCTCCTCTTACAGGCAACAGCCTCGTGGAAAATGCTGGATTTCCAATCCGAATTAATCTATATTTTTCTTCATAAGGATTCCTGTAGAAATTTAAAGTTTTAACCACATTTGCAAATTAAGTAAACACTTAAAAGCTGACTAACTGTACTAAGCAGCACTAGTCATTCATAAGAAATTTTTTTAAAAGTTAGGTTTCACATTCTGCCTACGTGGTGCGAATGAAACTAATCTGGAACTCTGACTTAATCCACGTCCTTCTGCATTTAACTTTGAGAGTCACAAAATTGGTTTTAAATTTTAGTTTGCAACTTGAGCTCGTAAATATGTGTTTTGTAGTCCTAGCCAGCAGTGCTTAGTCTGCAGAGACACTTAAAAGACAACTTCACGCCCCCCTCTACCTGGCAGCATTCTAACTGAACTCCTCAGCTCCATGTTGGCTGGTTTTAGGCCCACTACGGAAGCTATACTAAACTTCCTGGTACATGGGCTAAACCACTGTGGTCTCTGGCTCCTGAAAGGCCACCTCTCAGTACCCCTTCCATCTTTCAACTCTTCTAAGCCTTCTTCTCTCGCCTCTTTCTTTAAAAGAAGTCAGCCTGGGACCCGATCTTCTCTGTCATGCAGGACCGTTTTCCAAGTGGTTGGCAAACCAGATACAGGCAGGGAGGGGCAGCTCATACAGCTCAAGTTGCTTGAAGACATCAAGGTCAATCACACATGTTGGCGTGTGTGTATATATACTCTACAGAGCCACCTTCTAAAAATGCAACTATAATTAACTCCTGATACCAATCTTACCGAGTCAGAAGAGAAAGGAAACAGAAAAATCAAGCGACTATTTTAGCACTATTTGTTACGCATCCACTAATTTTTAGGTGTCTAAATGCTCGCAGAATCAGGGCCAATGCAGGCTTTTACATTCAAGGCCAAAAACTGGCCCTCAAAACAAACCAACCAGCAATAAATAAGCAAACATAAGTCAGAGCCACTACACGTCTTTAAACGACGACAAAAAGAAGCGAGATTGTTTCGAACTTCGGTATTACACAAGAAGATTGAATCACATGGCTCATCTTCCAGACTGCCAGCCCAGAAACAAACCGCTGCGCCGGGCTGTTCAATGACAGATTCCCTCCGAACCGCCTTCAGTCGCCCCACAGGAACGGACAAGCTCACAGGTGG
>Ga0181612_181707_pt1 | contig 14835 bp, 8 predicted proteins | sample HoacroProtozoa21_FD_119630 | JGI IMG/M metagenome (GOLD analysis project Ga0181612, IMG submission 119630) | Hoatzin crop microbial communities from Cojedes, Venezuel. Combined Assembly of Gp0051906, Gp0051904, Gp0051908 | reverse complement strand
GACGGGCTACACGAGGAAGTCTCGGACTGGACTCAGCAGTGACAGGAACTGGACTCAGGGATGCATGGATCAGAATCTGGATCAGGATTGCAGGCAGAACAACGAGCAGGGTCCTCTTCATAAGCCAGACATGGATGAAGTGATGCCCTGGCTTTAATCTGAGTATGACACTTCTGGCATGGAATATCTCGCTGGTCAATATCAGGTCACCCATTTTGTCCATCACTCCCTGCAACTACAACCCTTTGCGACTCCTTACTTGGCAGACCTAAGAGATCTGTTGGTGACCTTGGCTGCAATAGTAATAAACAGGGTCCTTTTTCTGCATCCCATTCCTACCATTAGCTCAGTAAAACTTTAAACATTAGGTGTTATCGGCTTTGGAGTGGACACTGTCGGTAGTACGTGCAGCCTGCTTCAGCAAAATGCAGTTACCTAGAAGAACTTCGCTGTAAGGAAGATTCACTAAATCAGAATTGGTACTGTTTTAACCAAAACCAGGATATCAAGGGAAACTTGAAAAAAATGTATTTAATTTTGGGACCCTGGAGAGTTAATTTATTTAATAATTTGGATAAATTAAAGCATGTGAACATCGTTTACAGATTGTTGTTAAAGAGAGCTAATGAATAAAACTCATATAGCTATTGCAACAGTACTGTGGGATTATATCAGCTGTTTTCTTCCCATTGTCTAGTGCTTTCACTCATCATCTTTCTCTACAATTTGTATTTTAATTTTTATGTGTTAGAAAATATTTTGCTGTGTTAAGTAGCTAAAAAGAAGTAAAGAATTCAGACTTTTGTACAGTCTCATTCATCTTTTTAAAGATTTTCTGCAGCCTATCCTGTGACTGGACAACACAAAATCATGTTGTAATGACAACACTTAGCATTGTGTAATCACTGCTGATGAGTCTTAATAGATGAGATCACAGCTCCACTGTTGTGTTTAACTACCATTCTTCGTTGCTATTTGTTAATGAACTGAAGGCTTGCAAGAGGGAGAAGAAAGAGGAGAATTCGTTGTGCTCGATTTCACCAATAATAGTGCTCAGGTATTGTTAGTCTATAAGCATTTTACAACTTCCTACAGTAGAAAATGTGCTACAAAGCTGAAATGGGCACATTAGTGCTTGCAATGTTACATTTTGAAACTACCTGGGAACAAAGATGCTTACTTGAATTTTACCTGGCAGAAAAAAAATGCTATTCCTTATAAGAACAGTAGGGGTTTTTTTGTACTCAAGAGACTTCAGACATAAAAATCAATTAATTAAATAGCGGTGCTGTCGAGAAACTAAAAAGAGTATCTTTTCAGCTGTCGCTTACACGCAACCTAGGTTACAGGAGAGAGAGAGCATACTTTGAAACATAGAGGAACTCCACAGCTAGAGGTCAGAAGCAAACATTTATATCATTTTTTCTGAAGCTGAGCAAAGGAAACACAGATATCCTGTAACTGCCCTGTTAATCTTATTAAACTGAATGTAATATACAATTAAAATGTATTTTTACTCAATACAGATGAAGATCATGTTTTTTTACAAATGAGCTTCAATAGAATTTAGCAAAGGAAACTTTCTGCTCTAGTCCACATTGGAGTACAGGATGAAGCACTAACACAACTAACTCCTTAATGTGCTGTGGATTTTTCAGGAAATACAGATATGGAATTTGATTAAAAAGTCATTTATTCAGTGTATGATTTTTACATGATTAATGACATGAATCTTTACATATTTATTTTTACATATTAATGAGTTCATTACCAGTTTTCCTAAGGTAGTAACACTGCCTAGACCAGTTCAGTTTGAAATGAGGATTCTAGAGTGGATCCAGAATATAACAAAGAACACAATTTACCAAATACAAATTCTTCCCAGAGACTTAAAGAAAGAAAATTTCTGCCTAATCAGAGGAACTCGATTCAAGAGCAGTAAGTAGGAGTTAAGGTGTTCCGAGAAAGATGGCTTATATTAGTAGTAAGCTCAAATGGAATCAAAGAAAATATGTCTGTTTTCTTTCGCAGCTTGAGCAGATCTTTCACTGTTTTAGGGTTTTGACTATAATTCCACTCCACCACCACACACAATTTTATTGTTTAAATAAAAACTGCCGTATAAGATCAGAGAACCTCAATGTATATTTATTTTTCTCTCAGTAAATCAGGTAAAATAATGTAACTCAGGTACAATGATGATGGGGGGGGGGCAGTAAAACAGCCATTTTTAAATTTTTTTGTTTCAGTATCTATCAAGTCTAAGGACAGTCTCTCCCTCAGCAGAGTAGGAGAGACTCATATGAATAGGCTTTTGTATGTGTTGAATATCTCAAATGTTGTCATAAAGCTTGAAACACAGGAAGAAAGGTGAGGCTCACAGACTGTGCCCCAAAGAACGAAAGAGGATTTTGGCAGCTGTAGAACAGTTAGCTAGCTGAGCAACGTTCCAGGAGTCCATCAGGAGCTCAGTAAGATATTTTTCCCTGTAATGAAGGCATTAAATAAGTTGTGGGGTCGCTGTAACTCTTACGTTCTAGGTTTTTAAAAGACAGATGACTATTCATTCTTTCCCACTTCTTTTGTACAGAAGTGGGGATGGAGAGTTTGTAGTCTTTGCTGGATTATAAAACCTTAGGCTAACTTTTCCATTACAGAGACTGCTCTGTATTCCACATGGAATAACTTCAGTAATGCATTGTTTTGTATATAGAATAGAAAGAAATAGATTAGTGCTTTTAACATTCCTTTAAAGTTGCTTCCCTAGAGCTAGCAATTGCTTCTACAGCACTTCAAATGAATCATTTATAAAAGTTTTATAACCTAGTCTATTTCTCAGCTTTGATTCTACGATGGTTACTGTATTGAAATGCTTTCCGAAGTGCCTTCACAGGTCATTTAGATCCAGCCTCTCACTTTGCCGAAGTCTTTCTCAGAAAAGGCAATGGGTGCAGTTCCAATATTTTTCTGAATTACAAATCTGCAGTTTGTCCGTTGCCTGATTCTCGGAGCTTTTTAGTCATAAAGGAATTACTAATCTTCAGTATGTTGGTCATTTCTTCATTTTCCCATAAACCCCAAACTGTTAAATATGAGATAAAGGGATGTTAACAGATCTTCCTTACTCAAAAATAGAAAAGGAGATTTTTACATTTTGTACCAGATGTGTATTTATTTCAGTCTTGTATCTCATTCCATGCTTGCAAAAGGCAATAGAAAGATTCCCATGAGTTACATATTGATCTTAGCCACTTTGTCTTTTTTACCCAGATCTGTCCTTTCAATGATTTTTTTTTCATATATATGTAAAAGACTGTAATTAAGCGTTTTATACCTTCTTTTTGTATGATGATCACATCTGTTTCTGTAGTAAACAGATGTCATATACTGATGAGATATCTGTCTGTAAATTTAAGGTTTGTTCTTTTTCATGTTACCTGTAACAATGTGTGCTCGCAGCCCAGAAGGCCAACTGTATACTGGGCTGCATCTAAAGAAGTGAGGCCAGCAGATCAAGCAAGGTGATTCTGCCCCTCTACTCTGCTGTGATGAGACCCCACCTGGAGTTCTGCATCGAGCTCTGGAGCCCTCTTGCCCTCTCATCTGAGTGTTTCAGTGCTCATTACACTTTTAGATCTCACGGTTTTTTTTTCGTCTGTACAGATAACAATATTTCTTAAATACAATTTCCTTTGTGTAATCTTTATTATTCTCCAATCTTTCTTACAATTTAGCATGTATCCAATATTTAAATGTAGCTTGGATTTCACTGGTAAGAGACAGATATTTGATTTCATTCTTCTATTTCAAAGGAGTGCTGTGAACTTAGAAAATATTGGATGCTTGCATATAAACCCATTGCTTGTAATTTCCTCTGATGCCCATCAGAAGCTGATCTGTTTAAGAGTGATCTTTATTTGTATTTTGATACCTTTCTTCTCCAAGGCAGATTCTCTGGTGCTGGTTTCATATACTTCTTTCATCATAAATTTAAATAGCTGGTAGAATGTTTTTAATTCAACTCAAGATTTAAATCTTTTTAGGCAGAATTTTAACATAAGAGCAAGAAATGGAATAAACATAGTAACAGTAAGGAGAACAGTACATTTAGGCTGTAAAATTGTTTTCCTTTTGCCAGCTGAGTACAAGAAGATTAGGAATTTTTCTGTAGGTAAGATCTCATACATGTTTCAGTATGTCACAAGAGATAGACAAAGCTACTAGTGCATGCCCTGTGCGCAATGGGCCTGCCCTCCAGGATTTGTTCTCTGCCTTCTGAGAGGACAACCAGCCTCACTTGCAAATGATTCGTTGTTAGCAGTGTACGTCTAGCAGGGTAAGTCTTTCACAGAAGGAATTTAAGGATAACTAGGGATGTAAGGCTTCTCTGAAAATTTCAGCTCTACAAAATACAGGGAAATAAATATTTTTATTTTGCCATGCTTAAAGGTTTTTGGATAATAAGACAAAAGAAGAAAAAGTAGGAGTAGAATGGACATACTTACATAAGTAAGAAATTGTATAGAACATATACAGTCTTTCCAAAAGACAAATACAGTTGGAAAATGATGGAATTAGTAACAAAATAATTTTAGAAATCAGACTGAAAAATAACCCTTGTACATCTTTCTGACTCTGCTCATTTAATTAATAACCATAATTCAAGTAACTCACTAAATGGAAAGTAAAGAACAAGAGAGTTTGGACGAGAAGATTGAATTATTCTTTTAATTCATGTTGTTTTAAGTACAGTTAATCACAAGGTAATGGCAACTGCTGAGGCAGCCCAGGTTGTGGCCGAAAGAGCAGAGGAGATAATCAAATTAACTAGATGGAGAAAGTGCATAAATAACTTAAAATCTACAGACTCTTGGTAGGTAAGATGTCTTACATATAATTTTCATGAAAGTGTAAACGTATTCACACATAAAAGCATGTTCCACAGGAAAAAGACACAGTGAGGTACCAAGTAGTAAAGGATAAATCAAGATGAAGAGTCTGAATCTAGAAAATGAAGAATTTCAAGCGTTAAAAGACACAAAGAAATACAATCAACTCCCCCCAGAAAAGTGAAAATATGGCTAGAACCATGACCAGGAATTGAAGTCCAAAATTAATATTGGGAGATATTAAGAGGAAAACAACAAAAGAAACAATGTCCTTACAGATGAAAGACCATATGTTTCCTTTTTTAAAATTAGAGAGAGAAGTCAGACAAAAATATTTGAGGCTTTATGTTAAGACAAATTAATGCCAAAACTCCAGAGCATTAATTGAAAGTTGAAAATCAATATTTTCATGAGGAATTTTTTTAGGTCTCTTGAAAAAAGAAAAAAGATTGTTAAGCAATACTAAAGATCAACAAATATTTTGAAGACTAGTAATACCATTTTCTTTAAACACAGCACAGGTAATTTAAAACTGTGCTTTGTCTGAATAAGATTTCAATTTGTAATTGTTTCATCCTATGGTGTTTCCTTAACCATTGGGTTATTGGATGTTTTGCCATGATGGATCTTTCTCTCTCTCTTAAAATATTGTCTTGTATTCTGATGTTAAACAAAAACAGTATTTTTCATATTCTTGTTAATTTATTTGCAGTACAGGATCCTAATTTTCTCACTACTTTAGTGGTAATGTGTCTGAAATTTAAAAAGAAGAAAACAAAGAAATTTACAAAAAGATGGCAAGCACATCTGTGCTTGGGAAGATGACTGTTACTATTTCTGTACAGTCATATGTCCTTTCTTATTGATGTGAAAAAAAGAAATGTAAACCAGAGTTTCGTAAAGTTATTTGGTATGAAACTATACGATAACTGATCATTTGGAGCAGGGATAATACGAAACACCTGTCTCAAAAACAACGAAAAGAAATTAAAGAGAAGGCCAGGATTACATGAATTCCAGAATATTGTACTGGCTAAAATGTGATAGCTGTACATACCAAAAAATACCTGTGTAAAATAACACCTGTTTTCTTGCATTGTCCAAAGACTTATGAGCCATAGAAGAGTCACACTAGGCATTATTTTATACGTTCTTAATAAACACATGCTTAATGTAATTTTAGGGAAAAATAGTGTCTTTATACTTGATCTTTCTTCAGATTTTCTTCCTACAACATAGCAGTGCATTGCTTCTGTCAGTTGTTATATCCTTTTTTAGATCAGAATGAAGATAACAGTGAAGCAAACAGAGCTGTGATTTAGATGTGCTCACTGATTCTAGTTACACTACTATTTGGCATAGAAATAAATACAATTCTCTATGATGCTTAAATGGATGACGGTTTACAGCTTTGTAAGCCAGATATAGATTTTAGACACTGCCTGATAATCATTTTAAAATGCTTCAGAGTAACGGGTGAACTTTTCTGCCATTATAAAAAGTACTTATAAAATCTACCTGTGCTTTCCACTAAACTTAGATTATTATGTACTGCGGACTGTAAAACTCACATAGCATTCAAGTGTTCAGCATTTAAAGAAGTAATGCTGTCAAACTACAGTAAATATGATGTTACACCAGAGAATATTAGCATGTCTAGCAAAAACACTAGAGCCGCTGTAACAGAGGAAAGTTTTTTTAGGTAGGGTAGCTAGAGCAGACCTGTGAATTTTAATTAAAGAACACTCTGTGGTATACACCTGTTTACTGTTCACTGCTTATAACCTGAAAGTGCACTTAAAACACATGCAGGAATAACTCATTTTAGTTTCCATTAATTTTTGGTCTGGGCTATTTGAATTTCAATGAGCATTTCTATTCTACACTGTCTGACTTCAGAGGGTGTACAAGCAATAACTAGTTTTACTCATCTCCATAGAGTCCACACAGCATTTAGGGATATTATTAATTACTTAATAATTTAGGTAACCAGTACCTAAGTTAAATCTAGAAAGGAATGCAGTGAAATTTGGCTGCTAAAAATAGCTAAATATGAAAAATAATACTTTGTTAGTGAAGTAGTTTTAAGCAAAAACACCAGCTTCTTTCCCTGTTAAAGATCTTTCAGTCCTCTCCTTAACCTAGTAAACATAATGAAAATCACATTATTCAGGTTCTGAAGTTCTCTAACAGTAAGTAGTTTGGGGGGATTGTTGCTGTGTTGGACTTGTTGGAATGACGTTCTTAAAATTCATGTTTGAGGACCCTAATCTCTACCTCATATTGCCCCACTGTTTTCACTGTGAATAAGAAAGTCACTGGGGTGTAGTACCTTTTCAATATGGCTAAATTAAGTGAACGTGTATGGTCAAGTCAGTCGCACTTGCACAGGAAAAGATTATTGCAATACCTGTTTAGTAGCGTCACATATGAAGTATACAATTTTTAATGTTAGGACATAAAAAACAGTGGAGTGTATTTTTTTGCTATAATGTACCGTCATTGAATTAATGTCTCTCAATTATCAGCAGAGCCAAGGTAACTGGTATAGCTCAGAGTCAGTTACTTCTCTACTTATTATGTAGTATTATGAAAGTGAAAGCTCATTAAATTAAGCAATCTGTGTTATGTACATTAGTTGTAGAACTAATGGATTCAATTCATTCATAAGCGACCTCTGAAACAAAAAGAAGCTTAAGAAATATAATAAAAAATATAATAAAGTGTGCAGATGAACAATGTGTAACTAGCTTAGAATATAAAGTCTAAGTCATTCTTCGAGAAATAAAATTTATTGAATTTCCAGAAATTCTACAATTGTGCATTTAAGGCTAGAATTTGCTACAAAATCTAAGATGCTGCCAATATATTACCCGTGATGTCTTCTTGGATATAAGAATATGTTATTTGTATGTTATAGTAAAACAAATCAGTGTGCATTAACTGACTTCATATTTTATCTTGATACTCAGATTGTACCAAATTCTACATTTTTTTACATAGCTGTAAAACTGTATGTACATATACATATATGTACTGTATTTCTAATATGGAGGGGGAACAAGTGACAGTTAATAAAATAAGAGGAGCTATTTGTTTAAAATCCTGAAATAGTACTTAATATAGAAGTGACTATATTTTAGTGTTGCTATTAAGATAAGTTCAGAGGTGTTTTTTTTTATTTATGCTACAGTTGCTTATTGACATGTAACACAATATGTTCCTGCAGACCTTGAAGACCTGTGGTGGCTGAAAGGGACAGGTACAAAGGCACGTACAAGGATAGGTACAAAGAGTGCTGCCAACTCTTTTTAGCAGTTCTCAGTATGTCATGCATTTTACTGCCCATATGACAGCCTAACATTTTTACTGTTTCCTCTCATTCATTCAACAATTGTATCTGACCATATTAAATAATTACACTCTATTATGCCAGCATTTTAAGAATTGCTTTATTGCTTGTTTGCCTTTTTTCCCGTTCATTGAGACAAAGGCACGCTGAGTAAGCACAGCTCTGAGCACAAAGTCCCACAAGCAGACTGGTGGTGAGCGATTGTCTATGATGCTTGCCCTGACAGAGACTCAGTCAGTGTGCATGATGTGAATTACCCCTCTGTGAAAAGACTAACATGAGGCTTTTCATCACCTACAGTTACTCTGGCCCTGGGGTTTTACCTTCCTGAGGGTAATGTAGCAAAAACTGATGCCAGAAAAAGCGAGAAACTGCAAATGCAGAAGTTCATCTTCCCATTTGTGGGGATTTTTGGCCTTTTACCTTGAACTCTATTCTCTCCCTGTCAGAGAGAAAAGAGAGAGGGATCTAGTGCTACTTTTGCTTTTAACTTCCCGTGTTAACCAATGTCAAACTGCATCTCCCCTTTCTTATTCCTGGAATTCCTATCTGAAGGCAATAAGGGAAGGAAGGTTTAAGAGCATGCTATCTCTTCCTCACGCTAGCATAAAAGCAATTTCACTGCAGCTGTAACAATAATGAGCACACTCTTTATATTTTCTTTAAATGCCTTATAAAATTGTGCACACTATACAAGATTGCCAAGTCACTTCTGTATCTGACATTACTGAGACAATTCATGATGTCTGCATGTTCTTCCGGGGGTTGAGGACGTGTATGATGCTTCACCTGTCAGTAGTTTGGTAGGTGGCATAGAAATAAGTCCTGAATATTCAAAGAAAGGCTAAAATGTTAATGCTAATTAACATATCTCTGAAAATAATTATAATTTTGAACACTGGACTTTTGTTATTTGCAAGGGAAGTATTATAAGACTATGTATATATATACATACTGTACAGGGAATCAGAAGTATAATCAGTACCATAAACTGGCATCCCTACGTCCTGTGACACGGCTGGCTGGTATCTTTTTAAGCATTGAGGCTTCCCACACATCTTCCATTAGGCCCTCCAGTTGCACCTCGCAATCCTGGAAGGCTGACATTTCAGACAGACCTGCACAGTTGCCTTGGGTGCTATAGAGCATCTCAAATTACGCTAGTCACCGGCTTTATCAGATTACAGGACTTCTTTGCAATTTTTTTGTGCTCAACCTCATCTACACTGTACAACAGAAGCTAGTGTGAAGCTATGCCAACGGCAGATGTGTGTGGCATGGGACAGCCCCGACTTCTCCCAGACGCCACCCCTGCTGCCCCCCTGCTGACAAAATCTTGACACCTGCACCCATACGTTGTGCCACTGAGAGAGAATAAAGAAAGATTATCCAGGTGTCTTTTCTCATTTAAGAAAAAAATTACTCAATTTGTTCAGAAAATTCCCTGCTTTCATTGTTTTACATGGTCTCTTATTATCAAGGTAACAGCTATTGGCGAGTCAAATTCCTCAGCTAGGATGCATCAGTCCAGAGCCTTGCTGAAAGTGTGCATTTTCTAGGATTTCCCTGCAGAACAAGCAGATCTGCACTGGGGGAACAAATGTGATATTGGCAAGGGCATAGGCAAACTTAATAACCGGCTAAGAGTTTTAGCCTTTGGAAAACAAGATTGCAGGTAAACGATCTCAAGTTAAGGGTGATTCTGAAGCAGACAATTTTTGTATAAAGAACTTTGCTACATAATATTCACTTTTCTACCACAGTAGCAAAGTACAGAGAAAGAAATGAAACTGATTATCAGCTTTCCTGATTACTACTCTATTCAAATAAACACTCTTGCTGTGTAAATACTGACACTGCAACCTCTACTCAACATCGTTTAGTTTACGTTGAGTTAAAACAATATGCTGATATCCACATTTTTTAAATAATTCATTTTTTTCAGTGATAAGTCATCAAAGATAACTATGCCTCTAAGAAGCTTATTTCCTTTGTGAATAAGTTTAGTGGCTTGATTGCTTATTAAATTGTTTTTCCAATAGATAAGATGAATCTTTTTTTTAAAAAGACCTGTGATATGTGTTAAGTTTAAGCCTGTTCTCAACAATTGTTAAGAAAGTCTTGTTTGCATCCCTGGGAACAAAGTTAGATCACATATATAATTTTTCTTCTCTAAGTATTGCATAAAATATTTTTTATGTGGTTACATAAGCACATCAGATTAATTTCCTACTTGAGATTAAATAAGTAAAATTTTATATATTCTGCCTAGAACAGTCAAAGATTAAAAATCCTTGACAACTAATTTTAATGCCATAAAAGATCATTCAATATATGCATATAAATACATAATTAAAAAAAAAAAAGTAGTGGTCACAAAAACTTCTGAAATTCTAATAAGCAGAGCTGCTGACATCATCTACAGGGATCACATTTAGTTAGCAGTTCTTTATGACAGATTTTCTGGGATGCATTTGTATATACTTGGCTCTGGAACTGCAGTATCTGTCACAACATTCCTGTCAGTGCAGTGATTCAGCAGACCTTTGTGAAGGAATTAAGATCTGAACACTACATCTTTAACTACTGAGTACTCTCTGAGAGTATACTATGAAACTGAAGGAATTTGTGGCCTTGCAGAAAGCGCTTTCATGGTTGGACCCTGAAACTAACAGACAAGTCTTCAGGTGAGAAACCAAGAACAGCTTTAATTATCTTTAGGCCACAGCACATCTGTCAAGTGCCAGTATATTTGCCAAAGTGCTCTATTCCTTAGAAACAAACTGCAGTTTCCAAACGCAGGCGTGCTGACAGATCTGTCATCATTTCTGCTGTGGTCATAGTCCTGTCCCTGTACGGCCAGTCCGATGTGAATGTGGTTTTGACATGAAAATATAATCATCACCTTTGACTTACAAAGAAATACAACATTTTCTAAAATCTATTGGATAAGCTTGATTCATCACTTTATTTCTCTGACTTTATGTTTGAACTGTCTTTGATTTTAATAGGTTGTCTATAACATAAGAATATATATATGATTAATTAGAGAAATTACTTAAAATACTTGAATCCTAAAAATCCTGGAAATTTGAAATCAGTACAAAGAACTAAAAGTTCATATGTGTAGATATGTCCCCAAAGTCTTCTCCTTTCTCATTCAGAAGTATTCTGTTTTTCAATATCAAGTTTCCCTCTATAAACATACCATCAAGATTTCTTTTTTACGTTATAAAACATGTAATATAGAGGTTACTATTGACATGCAAATACACTTTAAGATACATACAGAACAGTGCTGGCTTTTCAATCTGCAAATGATAACATAAAAGTAAGAACCACTAAATGGAAGGATTTGTTCAGTTGAGTAAATTCTAATTTCTAAATAACATCGAATGGGAAAGTCTGTTTTATTAAAAAAGAAATAATCTATTGATTCACCTTTATTCTTCATGAGTGTAAGACAGATCTTTTGTAGACTTCTGAAAGATAAAAGGGAGAAAAGAAATTTAAATATGTGGATTTTGATTGTTCCCTCTTTATTCTAATGAAAGTAAGGAGATCATGTAGTATCCCATATGCCAAAGAGAGGTATTACCACCAGTCTGTTTTGTCATTAGTGATGAAATTCTACTTCAAACTAAGGATGATATCCAATCATCCAAACACGTGTTTGAGATACTGTAGAGAAGCCAAAGAACAGTAACATATGTAAATTGCAATACATGGGGCACATATCCTTACTGGAGTGATATTTTGGAAGACAAGTAGGAGTCTAGAACTTCCAAAACGACATAAATGTTCTGCATTCAAAAGACTAAATTGAGCCTGAGATGTCTATGGAGAGATAATGGAGGTATAATAATAAAACCTTTAACACCTAACTGAAAATTAAACAAAATTTAAATGTCTTCTCAGGCTGACTTCTACTCTGTGCCTTTTTAGTGACACAATTAACTTGAAATTAATTCCTAGCCTTTAAATGAGGAGATCTAGCCCATCCTTTGTGTTTTCTCAGAGTTCAATGACACTGAAATTGTTCTACTGTAATTTCTTAATTAGCCTTCTCCATGCAAGTTAAGTATAATTTAGTACTTCTTGACTAGATTGTGTCAGAAATAAGGTGACATTTAATTGTCAGGAAGGTCTGTTTAGCATCTCCAGTCACGGTGATACAATTTGCCACTCATCTCAAGTGTTATACTGTGGAGAAAATGTTATTATTTTTATAGTTCCCAAAATACATGTTTCCATGGTACTTGCAAAACATCTGTCAGAATTTAGGCCAGTTGTAGATTTCTTTTTATATAGGTGAAGTACTTAGAATTACCATAACTAAATAGTACTTAAAATGTTGGGTTATCTCCTGCTTTTTTACCTCTTTTTGATTTTTTTTTTTCCTGAGATGAGTGTTTTATTGAAAGACATTCTGAATAAAAATATCATGGATGTTAACACTTTGCAAAAAATTGCTAATAGAAAATTTGAAATAGACAAGGTATTTCTGTTTGTTTGATTTCGCCTTTCTATAAAAGAGAAGAATATAGAGGCATTAAAAAATTCCTAGTTCATAGAAGTTTACTGTGAAGACACAGTGGCAAACATTTCTTTCTGATCACCAAAGGAACAAGAAAGCTACATTCTTTGTATAAAGTTTCAGACTAGATGAAACAAAGCAAAGCAGTAAAAGCCTCACATCTCTCTAGCTCCAAAAGTAGGAGCAGATGAGGCCAGTTAGAAAAGATCTAGAATCGTTAGTTTTGAAGGTGTGCAGAAAGAGTTTAGGAAAAATAAAAAGTCGGGGAGATCTAGAAGTGTTGATTTTATCTGAGAAAGGAAGTGGGATAGATCAGCCTTTAAGCTCTTTTAGAACATCCCCTGCTATTTTATGTGTGTTTTGAGTTTGGGACCTGTATGCATTGGATTTGAAAATATCAGGTCTGTACACGCCTTGTATCATTACAGTATCTGAGTACAATGTGTTCACTGAAGTATATGACTAGTATATTTGCATACAAACAATCTCTCTCCCTACCTCTCTCCTGGCTCTCACTCTCCCTTCCTAAGAGCTTTTAATGTAATGTTCATTAGATTACTGTTCCTTTCTCCAAGTGGAGGATAAGCTTTTGAATTTCTCTCGGGTTGAAGGAGTGGCAATGGACACATGCTATAATAATTTTAATAATATTTGAAGAAGGGACAATTTCACATATGTCACTATTAAAAAAAAAATCTAAAATTTTTTATGTTTGTATTTTGTGGAAGATTTAATTCTTATGAATGTTTCTAAAATCTCTGTACCAAACTACTAAGGAAAAGAAGACTTTATTTTATGATCCTGGATAGATACAGGTTTAGCTGATCAGCATTGCCAAGAGACCTTTGCATCTTTACACAGAACTTCCAATGCCAGATGAAATTTAAAGAAGAAATTAGTCATTAAAAAAATCAGGAAACTCTAAAATAAAGTAGTCATTAAACCAGGAATCTTTCAATTCATACTTTCAGATTTAGACTTCTAATTTCCCTCTGTGACCCAATTTAGACAAGTTAGACTTTTTTATTGCATCTGGAGGAAAGCTGTCACCTGTCTGTAAGTAGCTCTAGTGCAGATGGGATTCTCTAGGCTATTATAGTTATCTGCCTTTAGATAAGCTTAATTTTGTTCAAAATAACAACTTACATGGTGAAAATAAATAGCCTTTTCATCTGAGAGTAGCAAGTGGAGGCTAAGAGTATGAAAATGTGCTAAGCTAGGTCAACTCAAATGATATCAGATTATCGTTTTTAATAAACTGAATTGAGTTCCAAATTTTTCGAGAAATGCATATGCAAAAAACACTGAGGAGTCTTCACTTACAATACAGAACAATGGGAAACTTTTACAAAAGGAAGTAGAAATAAATGAGACAATAATTTTATTTGGTTTAGAAGTGATCAGAAGACAAAATACCCTATTGTCTCAAAAAAACAGACCTCTATTCCAATATACAACAAAATTTCACACTCATACATACAACATAGCTACTAACTTAAAAATGCTTAATGGTTGCTCTACTCTTTCAAAGGCAGAGTTTATCCTTCATTTTCTCAGAACAGACTTTTTGGTTTTCACTTTTGCAGTATTAACGTAACTAAGCTGCATGCTTAGGGCCTCACTATTCCCCTTTTCCAAGCTGGAAATTATTTCTTTTAGGGTGAAAGTCACCTGATGCATTTTAATTGCTTATCTCAGGATAAAATGAATAATGTAGAAGTGCTTATTTCAATCTATCACCTGTAAAGACAGCTTAGGGTGTCTCAGGCAGAGACATTGAAATCATTTGCTTTTATCAGATGAATCCCATACAAAGTAGCCTTTCAAATTCAAATATGCTGTTAATTTGCACTGTAATAGGCTACTTAAAGGAGAATCAGTGGCAGAATTAAGCAGAGATTTAAGTTTCATAGAGTGACAGAAACATCGAAAAAAAGGAGAAAATGACCACAGAAAATTTAGGTAGATGAGAGAGGAGAGTAGAGAAGTAAGATGCAGAAAGCACACACCCCTGCATATGGGGAAAATCATGCTATACTGGCAAGTACTCTACATGT
>Ga0181612_163475_pt1 | contig 14836 bp, 6 predicted proteins | sample HoacroProtozoa21_FD_119630 | JGI IMG/M metagenome (GOLD analysis project Ga0181612, IMG submission 119630) | Hoatzin crop microbial communities from Cojedes, Venezuel. Combined Assembly of Gp0051906, Gp0051904, Gp0051908 | reverse complement strand
TTCCTGTGCCTCGGTTTGTGCCCATTGCCCCTTGTCCTGTCGCTGGGCACCACTGAAAAGAGTCTGGCACCATCCTCCTGACACCCACCCTTCAGATATTTGTAAGTATATATTAGGTCCCCTCGCAGCCTTCTCTTCTTCAGGCTAAATACAGATAGATGTTACTGTTGTCATTAGAGTTTGCAGTATGTAAGAAGGTGTAGGGCTTAAGAAGGAAATATTCCTGAGTTCATGGAAAGTAGCATGCACAGGCAAAACTGCACAAATGTTTTTAAAATGTGGGAAAGAAATTTGTGACTCCGCATGTATGTTCTTTTGAGATTTTTCTTTGCTATGATTTTCTTGCATGTTTTGGCTTGAACTGCATGCATTTCTTTGTCATCTCTTCCTTCAGCCTCCCTTAAACAACTCCGGTTTTCCTTCTGTCTCACAGCTATTCAATACTGGGAAGACCCTCCTTAGCTGATCTGCAGGAATATATTACATGTCATGTGCGGTATCACCTATAGTGAGGTCAAGTTCCTGCAGATGTATACATCGTTCATACCGAAATAGGTGGTGCCTACAGATTGTTCTGTCTTGTACTTTCTGTATTTTTGGTAGGATGTTCTGTACGTGTCAGTCAGTGCTATCACTATTTCATTGATTAACTGATGTTTCGAGCTGATTGGGTAAGTCACTCAGATAAGCATTTTCACAAGATTTAATCTAAACTCCAAATTACGTTTTCATACACCATTAAGTGCCGGTTGCTATGTGAAATAATTCTGTTTGAGATTAATTTGTTTTAAGAAAGTGTTTGAGGGAAGTACTACAAGTATAATGAAGTGATGTATATTTAATCTTAGACATAGTAATCCGCACTACCTCTTTCTATACCAATAGAATTCTGTTGGCTGCTTTGCATCTTTACCTCGGTTTGCATTCAGTTGTTGATAAAGTTGTTCATGATGCCTAATTTTTGTCATACATATGTTAAACTGCTCGTATACTTTGCACCAGCACTAGAGAGTTACTCAGGCACAGTTTTGATGTGAACAGTTGCATTTTGAGCTTTTGCATGTTATGCTATGGAGAGAGTCATCCAAGACTGAAAGGAAAATTTGGTACCTGGGCTTTCACAGGAGGACCATGCCTGCTTGAGGGGCAAAGCTGTCTATTAAGCAATGGTAGCAGCAATAAAAAGTAGGGTTGAATTCCTGACCATCTGAGAGACTTCTGGAGCGAACAACTTCATTTTTCTTTGCTCTTGCTTCCTCTTTACTTTTTTTCTCTCATCTACCTGAATCCCTTTCTTGCTGTGCATTTGTGAAGTGCTGCCAGGCAGCTCTGCCTTCCTTTCAGTTGTGATCTCCAGATACTACTGGATCCAGGTGAAAAACAACATTATTTATAAATAGAAATATTGATCCTAGCAGAAGTGAGCTACCTCAGGGTTACATTTAAAATATACAGTACATGTATAGATGTGTTAGGAATCAAGACCACCCAGTGCAGCAATTTTCAAATGCTAGTGATTGTTGCTGGACCTCGTTCAACTAAGGAAGGAGGAGCTTTAAAGCAAGGTAAATGATTAGCAGAATACTAATATGGCCAAAAATGTATAATTGTAAAGCTGTAATTCAGTAGCCAAACTAGTATTTCTGTCCATCCACCAACTCACCTAGCAGCAAAGGACTATAAACCATTAACTTATATTCGTACTAATCCTATTCCAGGTGTACACTGCATATTTTTGTAGTAATAAATATTAAATAGTATATATTTTAGAGAGCAGTGTGTGTCTTAGCATTCTTGGTAGGAAAAAGGAACTCATAAATTTTAGTCCTGGCACTGACGTTGATTCACAGCATTGCTATGGGCAAGTCACTTTACTTCTGTCTGTGTTTATTTAGCCATAAAATAGAAATAACAGTGCTTATTTTCTTGCTTCCCGCAGGAAAGAAATTTTAATGTTTCTGTAGCTCTACAGAGAATGTTAATTTAATGTCCATTTAAGCTTTTAGCTGTATCCAAGATAAACATATCCAGCATTATTTTCACAGAAATTATTTACAGCGCTTTTACAAATCGATTCTGTTTGATATTTTACCCAAGTAATAATCTTTTCATGGTAACAGAACATGGTGTTTCCCTGTAAATAAGAAAGCTAGTTAACTCGAGAGGAAAAAATGAACATACTCATATTCTATGAAAAAACCTGAAAAAAAATCCAGTTCTTCTACATTTCAATATTTGTATGCATCTACTCCTATAAATGATAGTACTGTGATTTCAGAAGGGTATGACCATACAGATCATTGTGTATGCAAGAAAGAGGAACACTACCAAACAATTTTAGAAATTACTTTTTATTTGTTCAGCTGAAACTGGGTGAAAATAACATTTCTGTTATTCATGCAGATTTTCACCGGATTGCTTACTGCTTACTTCTTTCCTAAAACTTATTTTAGTAGGTAGGAGATTAATTTAATCTGCAGCTGGAGATGGAGTCAGGATCAGGAGGAAGATTCTGGAAAGTTCATGTGGGTTTTGGCACATGTGAGTAGAGCAGCATTTTGAGGTCTACATGCATAGGTAGAGGGTAAAGGAAAGTATCAGTAAGATGTCACAGATGGTTGTGTTAGTGGAGTGAAAACTTTGGCCCTGAAAATGGTATTGGATAGAACGACAGCTGCAAACACTTGAGGGAACATGAAAGAATATGTTGTGCAAACAAAGTTACATCTTGAGTAGGAAGTCCTCAACATCACACCAAATGAGATTACCACAAATGTTGGCCCAAAAATAGCCTACCTGTGTCAAAATTAATAGCTTTATAATTTAAATAATACTTAGAGTCTGTATTCTGCAAGTCAAAAAGTTCAGTAGTGTTGCCCACTGACAGGTTGATTTAAGCACAAATTTGGTGAAATGATCTACAGTGACTTAAAGTTAGTTTTTAGTTCTGCATACTACTAAAACTTGAGAATGTGAGAATAGGAAAATGTGGATCTAATAGCTGAAAACTGGCATTCCAAGGAATTGACTAGGAGAATACTAACACCATAAGCTTTTTAGATTTCAGGAAATAAGATTTTTGCAAATCTTAAAATATACACTGGACAGCAGTCACTGGAAAGACTGAAAATCACCTTTGTAAAAGAAATGCTTGCAATTTGAAATTCACTAAGCTGAGCACATTAGCAAATATAGTTCTGCAAGACAGTAACTTTATTCTAGGAAAAAAAAAGGAATAGGTAGTCAACATGATATGAGGAAAAGAGCTCAGTTGACTGAAAAGGCAATCTACTCCATTAGTTTTGAAAGGAAAATGAGGATGGGAAAGAGGAAAAGTATTGTGTGCTTGTGTTTTTATTTTTAGACTGGTTTCCAGAAACATAAACATTCGGAAAATTTACGGTAGTTTTCAAAAAAGATTATGTAAATTTTCTTGTCTTATCCTTTCCTGTGGCAGAGCTTTGTCAAGTCGTGCACTGTTACACTTGCACAAATCCAGTCACACAAGTATTGTTGAAAATAATTTATTTCTGTGACTGAAACTAAAACAACAACAGAGTTAGGAAGCAAGAGAGTGAATACTTGTTTTCCTTATTCTGTTGCTGTTGGAAAAAAAAAAATTGAACAATTTTGTAGAAATCTTGTGTTAATAAATACTGATGAGTATATTGTTCTTGCAAAGTTACATGTAGGTAGGTGCTTAAAATTAGCTGCTGTGATTAAACCAGTGTAGCTCCTGTGAATCAGAGGATGAAATCTTGGTTCTATTGAGTTCTGCAATAGAAGTCCCGTTGAGGGCATACAATTAAAAGCTTCCAGGATTAGGACACTCAGAAAATATTTAGAAAATTTGAACTTCTATTTGTAAGGTTTTGTTTGATTGACTTGCGGAATGTCAAATTTAGCATGTATTTTAATGTTTTGTTGTACCAAGGTCTACTTCATCTGCTGTAGCTTATATTCAGCATAGTACCACGAGGGAGTTAACAGTTTTCTGTAGCTTTGAGAATTGCATATTGAAGTGACTGGTTTACTGGGGAAGGGTATAGGATGATGGGGGTGAGGGAGAGCAAAAAAATAGTAGTGCTAAACAGAAAAAGGGAGTGGTTGGGCAAAAGATACTATAAATCAAGTCGTTATGTATCGGTCATCTAGGAAACATTTTTAAAGCTATCAACAATAAGGAGAAAAAACCTGACCTGATTTTCAGAGCACTGAGCACTCACTGTTCCTGTTGACTTCAGAGAAAGCTGCAGGTCTCAGACACTCGGTGAGTGATTGACTGCCGTAACTGGGCAGCCGTATGTCCAGCCTTTTCTAGAGTAAACATTTGTAAAGAAGTAATCCAGTCAACAAAATCTAAATACAGGTTAAAGTTCCTTTTTCCACAACACTTCTCCCCCCAGAAGGATAAAATCGTTGTACACTGCTGAAGATACTGGAGTTAGATAAATATTCCACTTTCATGAATACACTTTATCATTGTCTGTAGTATTTCTGCAGTACTTCATCGAAATCTTAAACAATGCTTGGATATTAGTGTTATAACAATTCCACGAAGAGCAGAAGCAGCAAAGATTTTCCTATTTACCAAATCTAAATGCAAATGAATTTAAGTATCACATGGAAAATTTGTCACTTTTCAGACAATCCTGGCAGTAGGCAAGCAGATCTGGCCTCTTCACCAGTCTCTTTACCAGACTCACTGGAAATGCCTAGTTCTTCTCTTCTGCTCATAGAAAATTGGTGTACTTTATACTGCTGCAAACATGAAACGTTTTAATCCAATGACAGTTGCCACTGAAAGTGGAAGGAGCTAAATGTTTTTAATTTATCCTTTTCTGGCCTAACTGAAGTTGTGTAAAACTTTAGTGACCTAGCAAGTTGAATCCTGGTCAAGTTCCAGGTGCATGGGAGAAATGCATCGTTCGGGGTGAAAGACATCTGAAAATCTGTGAAATTTAACAGTTCTTGCTGAAAGTTCTTGGGTGTAAATTCATATAAAGTAATGTTGTCAAAGAACAATCTTGGTTTTCTTAAGGGAAGCCCTAAAGAACACTAGATATATACTGAAAGGCCTTGTAACTCCCGTACGCTTTCAGTTTTTCTGTCTTGTTTCATGACTATATGTGGTTCTGAGAAGTTACTTCCATTTAAGTTGACCTATGAGGAGTATTAGTTAGAGAAAACAGTTTAAAAACAAATCCCATAATGTACAAACAATGAGGCTTCAGCATTACTTTGTTCTTTTTTTAATGAGATGATAGTAATTAGTAATGGGTAATAAGTAATTTGTAATTAAATAAGTTTAATTTCTTTTCTGTTAATATGTAAGCTGACTTCCAAGGAAGAGACAGCTCAGACTTGTTGCTTTCACTATTCACTTTAAAGTCAATTCATCACAGTTCTGAAACTGGATATAGCAAGGAAAAGAAAAATGCAGAGAAATTCCAAATAGACCTAATTCTGCAGTTTTTGTTCATAGACAAAATAAGTTGCGTCAAGCGAAGTTTTGTATGTACCAGGATTAAAGATCATGTCCTAAGTCTGAGATGAGATAAAAGTGCATAGAAATGCTCTGTCAGTCCTTTTCAGCTAACCTTTAATGTCTATCACTGTTAATATTGTGAAATCAAAAGAAAAATGAAAATCTATTTAAAGAGCATATTTTTTCAGTCTCATAAAAAATGGAAAACAATTTCTCATAGATCTGTAATGGAATTTGTTTGTTCGTGGTAACAGTACCACATATAAAAGACCCATGCAGAACATAATTTAAACTTGATTTTATGGATGCAAGAAACTGGCCTTTGAAGTGATCTCCATAGAGTCTCTATTTGGCATTCATAATACCTTGTGGAATGGTCGTCTTAATGTCTTACTTATCTAGCGTCTAAAAGATGTATAATTGGGATTTATTTGAATTCTACTGGCATGTTACCTTCCCTAACATTGTTTGGAACTGTATTCTTTATGACTATACATAATAATTTATACAAAAATTCTAATCGATATTTTATTTTTCTTTAGTTTTGAATCTTTAAAATACATAATTACGAAAATGCATTCTGAAAGATAATACGGACTTTCAAAAATTTTGTAGGGTGCTAATTCTACATTCCTTTTAGGGTATGTTTTAAAGCTTTACTTCAGTCAGCAATCTTTTCAAATGTGTATTCTCAAATCATCCAAAAACTGTGTCCAGTTTTGGGCTCCTCGTTAGAAAAAGATCATACCGCGGTGGTTGGGAGCTGAAGCACGTAAGGCAGAGAGAACTGGGTCTGTTTAGCCTAGAGAAGAGCAGATGAAGGCAGACCTCATTGCTATCTGCAACCACCTGATCAGAGGAAGCAGAGAAGATGAAGCTATGCTCTTCTCGGAGGCGCACAGTGACAGAACAAGAGGCAATACAGAAACTGAGTATATGCAGTATTGACTAGATATTAGGAGGCGAAAATTCACCATGAAGGATGGCTGAACATCGAGCAGGTGCCCAAACTGGTTGTGGGATCTCTGTCCTTGGAGATGTTCAAGACCCAGCTGGGTGTGCTCCTGAGCAACCTGATCTGATTAGACCAGTTTTGAGCAGGGAGTTGGACTAGAGACCTCTGAACATCTCTTCCTGCCCAAATTATTCTGTATTTCTATAAGCTAAAATAATAGAAAACAGCAGTGGAGAATATGTGTGAAGTCATCTAACTCATTTCACTGCCAAGTGAGAACTCTTTGCTGAAACTAATTTAAAATAACAAATTCTAGAGTGAAATATATTTATGTTATGTCAGAACTATTTTCTGCGTAGATCTCACAAGACACTTAGGTTATTAGTATTCCCAAAACTCCTCTCTTTCTGTAGATGATTGCCAGAAACCCATATGGTCACATCCTTGCCGGTGTTGTTGCTTTTTAAAGGGAAATCTTTTAGTGTCTTCAGAATATACAGATTCTGCATTTGCTATGACTTTGGTAACTCTTCTCCAGGATAATATTGACAAGCTATGTAATGAAGAAAACATTATGTATGTATTGCTTGTCCATTCTCCCGCACACTATTGAAGCCTGAAATACTTAAGCATCTTAGTTGCTTAAGGTACAAAGTTATGTACATTGAATAAGTTTCTGAAGATTACAAATGCTGTCAAAGTAGTTTCTGTATAGAAATTCTGGCTTCAGAGCCTCTGTTAATTCTTTGAGAGGATTCTTCTACTCTTCTTCCACAGAAATCAATTTTGTATACAGTTTTTTCTTTATTCCTGCTGAAATCAATTTGTGGACAGTTGCAGTGGCTTTAGTAAACCGCCTCTGTGAAACTGTGTTTATAGGTAAGCAGTTTTATGGATTACATAAATTATTTATTATGTAACACCTGAAGCCAAGAACAAGCTTGAAGAAAATTGGAACAAATGGAGTCATGGCTGAAGACTGATGTAGCAAGGACTGTGGAATATTAATTTGATTAAATAATTTTTTAAGTACAATTCTGTGTGGGCAGATTTGAAATACAAAGCAAAAGAATAAGAATGGCAAATTTTCAAGTGTGTTCTTATGAGGGTTTGGAGCAAGATATTTTAGAGCTATTGCAAGCATATCCATTTGCTATGATGTGCTGAATACAAATGTCCTAATGCATCTGCAATATGTAGCAAAATACTGTAAATGATTAAGTGATGTAGGTGGTCATGGGTCTACTTCTGTGGTCAACAAGTGCAGCACTTCAGTCTTTTTACTTCCACATTAACTTAGAAAGCCTGTGTGCTGCTTTGTGGAAAAAACATACCACAATCATTCACAGCCTGTGAAGTGTTGTCAGTATAGGCTGTTGGGTATCTTACACGAAGTGTATCGAACGGTAAAACTGTATTTTACAGTGCAGAATCATTATTCTTAAATAATGAGATTCTTGATTGTTTACTGGTTTGGGTTTTTTTCCCCAAAGTCTCTTCCTTGTCTCCTGATACCACCTGGTCAATTTGTGACAATACAAGTGCTGCCTCCTTCAAGCCTACAGCCATGCTGTTCCCTACATTAGCTCACGCTAATTATGTATTCAGTGCCTCAGCAAGGAAGGGTCTTTGGAATCTCGTTGAATGACCACGTTTTGAGAAGCGCAATGCCTCAGTTTGTATCTTAGAAACTGATGAAGGTTGTAGCAAAGGGAACATAATCTGATTTAAATCTGTCAAAATATATACTACTGGAATTGATATAGTGAGGCTATAGAGTAGGAAATGAAAAAGAAATTTTGAAACCAGAAGTGCAAGCTTCTTTCATTCAATGCAGTAATTGGTAAGCAAGCACAAAGCCTATACACAGCCCAGGCATTAGAAATTAAGAATTTTCTCTTTAGAAGTTGTTTACCTAATCTTTAACTAATAAGATGGATATGTTATTGCTTAGTTTATTAAATGTTCATGTGCCTACTTGAAAGTCTGAATAACATAATGAGCACTACTGCAGTTAATTCACATATGTGTATAAGCAATATAAGTTTGCTGAGCCAGAGAAATAACTCCGCTATAGCTTCCAGGGATTGGCAATGAAATGCTTGCCTTGAATACTTGGCGTAATACTATTTCCTGTTCTTTGAAGGCATAGCAATACCCATGGTAACTGTGGTAATGCAACCCTGTCATAATCCGAGGATTCTCAGCCTTCTAGTTTTTGGCATCCAGATTCCGATGATGAACACTCTGATTCTGGAGGTGAAGGATGAAGTCTTATGTTACAAAGTCTGACCAGAGCTGCTGCTCAACCAAAGCCTTCCAAACATTGCTTAAAATCATTTATGTCCGGTTTGCTAGAAGTGTGCTGAAAGGCACATGTAAGATAACCTCCTAGAGACTGACATATGGGGGGGTGATAAGATAGCTGTTTATCTGCTTTGGACTTATGCATTGGTAGAGATAAAGATGGGAACATACTGTACAAAACAGCTTCAAATACAAAATGAAATAAAATCATGTGACCTTTTTTCGCAGGTAGCTGAAGGACTGAGGTCTTTACAGCTACTTGGAAACCTGTTTTTATAAGTAGCAAATGAAGTGTTTCACTAGGGTTGTCATGAGAATTCTGTCTTAACTGTAGAAAAGTTCTACAAATAGCATCTTAAAATAGATCTCAAAGCACATAAGTCACTGATGGTAAAGGAGAGACAGCTTTTTTGTGAGCTCATCAGTATATACATCCACAGGCAAAATTTTCTTCAGTGTAAGAGGAGCATGAATCCTCTCTCAGTTGGTATTTTAACTTCTAACAGTCCCAAGATTTTTGAAGAAATACTATTTTGTGTTCATAAATTCCAGCTTTTTCAGTGTATGTAAATATCCTACGAGGAATAATGTAAATTTTAAATATACTAATAATTTATAGAAAAGTCCTATTTATATGCTGGGAAACTGTCACACTTTTAATATTTAAAACCCGTAATGCTCATATAAATAGTCCATATATAATTAATCAATTTATGTAATCCAAAGCATGTATTTTTCTGTCAAAAGGAGAGCATTTTATTATCCTCTTCAAGGTCTCCTTTGTTATTCAGCCATTTGGTCCAAGTTAAGTGGCTTTCACACATAACTGATCTTTGTAAGAGGAGCAGAAAAGAACTTGCTAGTGTTTTAATAGCTTTAATTATAAATACCACTAACCTGCGGCTTTATAATCACATTATGTTTTGTCTTCCTTCTCTTGCGTACTCTTTTTGCTTTAAATTAATCTGAAAATTCTTTGAAATAGTGGCCGTATTCTTTTGCATGGGAGTTTTTGTGTGGTATGTAACACAGTAGAAACACCTCTGGTTTAGGGTTTTGAAGGGTTACAAGTAGACAGATACAGAAATATGGTATGGTTTTATAACAGTTGTGGCATATAAGTAATTTCTGGGTGCATACACAGTGCAAAATTTCAGTGTTCCAGGGTGACATTATTGTGAATTTACTGATGATGATTTCTCCATGGTATTGATAGACGCTTTCCAGACAGATAGAATGCAGTAGTGTGTGCCCAGAAAGCTCACAGGGGAAATAAAATCAACAGGAAAATATTTCCAATGTAGTTGAGCTTCTGTGAGGACAAAGTCATTAATGTTTTAAACACATTTGAGGATTATCAGATAAGGGGCACGATGTAAGTGTGAAGTAATAACATATGTATGTGTACTCATGGTATAAAATACATTAGTACAGTTCTGTTTCCATTAACTATCTTATGTACGTTAAGTATTTTCCATGGGGAAATTAATCCTAATTTCCATTCTGCACTGGCATTAAATGCTTTAATTTTATTTAAGTTAAGGTAGGATCTGATGAATATTCTCTTCCTGAATTAAAAACTTTGCTTTTATATGGTAAAATAAATCTGTGTGGAATATTATTTTTGGAGAATGACTGTGAAGACTGTTAATAATGGCCTGGAAAGGACTTCAAAAGTCTTATAGTTATTTTTAGGGACAACTCTTTGTAATAGGGAAAATAATACTAAAAATGTTGTGTAATTTGGTATGGAAATTTATAGTTTGACTGAGGAGGAATTTGTTATGGATTTCCTTGCTACCTGCTTTCATTTACACTTTGATATATGAGGAGGCATTCTAACAGCTCAGGGAGCCACTCTGACAGCTACATTTAAGTAATTTCCATGGAAAGTTTTGCAATGGGACAAGTGCTTTTCGCCATTTTCCCTTCCTCCTTTATCATCCTCAAGAAAGGGAGAAGGGAAACCTCAAGACCATTGTGAAATCTGAAATCGTAGTTTGTTTTTGAGAACAATGTGAATTTTGCAACTTTCTTCACTTTATAAGATCTTCAGACTTTTGAAGGGAGTGCTGAGGGCTTGTAAGCATCCTCCAAAGACCTGTTACTTCTGAGGACCTGGTATCCATGGTCCTGGCATTTTTCATCTCTTGCCTGAGAAGTTCACTGTGAGCTTAAAAACCACAGCCCTGCTCAAAGACTCCTTTTTCTCTGTGCTTTGTGGTCCATAGCAGCCTGTCGACAGCCCTCCCAGGGCAGGTTTATGCCTCTCTCCCCTTGACACGTTTTGTTTGTGAATTTGTTTCCCATCCTTCGCTTTAGGTTCTTTTAAACAAATACGGGAAACTTGAATTTATTTTCAGTCAATTACTTTTACTCAGGCATTTCCAGGAGAGGTAATCTAGGCTTCAAGGAGAAAATGCTGAAATGGGGTATACTTGCCTCTTCCTAGCAATCTTTGGGCTTCTGGAGAAAATGTCAATGGAGCCCTAATGCTCTGCTGAAATGCCATTTTGATGAATGATGTTGATTACATCCTCATACAAATACTGGAGTGGTATTGTTTCCCAAAGGTTTATTGGGACAATGGCAGTCATCTGATATCTTGGTGATTTGAGTAACTCCTATAGGTTACTGATACTACATCAACACCTCGTAAGAAGTCAAGTTTGGGCAGGTCTCTGTTTTACAGTTTATGCAAATAAGGTGTGCTGATTACACGTGTAGGCAGTTTAACTATGGTCGCATGCTGACACATAATCATACTTTGTTCAATGTTTTTCTCAGACTCTCTGAGCTGGTCAGTAGTTGTCTAATCTCTTTGCCATTTTCAGGCCAGATTCAGGCATGGCTTGGTTTCAGTTGAACACCAAGAGCCTATACGGTTCCGATTTAGATAGTCAGTGCTTTCAAGAGTTATGTGGTGGCTGATGGTTCAGATGTTTTCCATTCAAGATCATTTCCCAGGTAGGAGAGACTTTAGCCACTAGAACTAGTAGACTTGAAGGTTGGGGGACAGATCTACTTCTAAATTTTGCGTCGTAGTCACCAGCTTTCATTAACAATACATGCCAGAAAGGTAGTTCTCTTGAGTCTTCTGGTTTTCCTTCACAAGGTTTTTCCTCGGCCCTGCTTATAGTCTGTGAGAGGGAGGGGATCTGCCCTGTTTGGGGGTTTATACAAGTTACTAAAATACTAAAAAATTTTGAAAACACTATTCAATTCTGTTTTCTTCTGCATCATATTAATTATTAGAGCTGGTGGACTATCCTATATTGATTTGAAATATTTATTTTACAATCTAACTTTGCATTTTCTGTGTCTGAGACTGTTTATGAAACTGAGCAAAAATACTTCAGTTAGTGCTAAGCAAATCTATATACTGCCGTAAGCCATGATTATAATTCAACCAAATGAGGGTCCTATATAAGTAATGAGGCTAGTTATCAATGGCTTTATATGCAGTAGAGGTTTGGGTATTTTTTTTGTAAGCTATTGTTCAGTAAAATAGTACCTCATGTCTAGAAATGAATTGTATGATGAAAAATTCCCATGTGACTCATACTCTCACCATGTTACACTTCAGAGACTCAAGATTTAAATTCTTGAATGGAAATTCCTTTTTCAGAGAAGCAGATACATGTTATTCCTTCCTCCACCTTCAATTACAATGTTAAAACCTCTGTGTTTCTTGATGTTATAATGCTATTTAAAATAGATTAGAGTTACAGAGTGAATTTTAATATTTCTTAAATTTGTGAAGTAGAGAAGCATATCACAATCATCTAGAATATATTTGCATAGAATTTTTTCATAATATGTCATCCCATAATACTCTTTAACTGTAAATGAATGAGAATAAAGCTGAGAGATCAGTTGCTGAAACATTCTATAGTTTGCTAGATTGCAAATATTTAAAGTTTGATATTAATATCTGGAAACTACTTTTATTTAGTATTTAAAAACTTTTATTCTATGCATATGCTTACATGCTGTCCTTAGAATCACCACCAAACCTCAAATCTAACAATTTTTAGTATTTTTTCTTAATGTCTAGCAGTTTAAATTGTATTTAACTTATTACAAATTGAATCCTTTAGGTCAGTACTTGTTGAGCAGTGACTGCTGCTCAACTCTGGACTAAATTTTAAGTTGAAAATATTTTAGCAGAAATACTCTTCATTTCAAAAATAAAAAAATAAGTAGATTATTTTCTCTGTTGTACACAGGAAAGAGAAAAGTTGTTTAAGCTGATAAGCATCTTGTGATTCAATAATGCAGTATATCAAATCTGATACAGATAACAATTGATATGAAATGATCTGAAATTCCCCTTGTTCTTTCGTTGTTTTTGTAGAACTTGCATATGCCCTCATGGCACGCATGACACATCTTTGCTCTCATTTCAAAACTCATGATTGCTTTGCTTTGCAGATGCAGGGACAGATCACTCTTACCAGAATCCAGCAGAAATTGTTTGTAGTGTTTTGCTGTTGGTATCCCATCAAAGCTTGTGGCTGTCAAAGGAACATGTTAAAGGATGAAGTCAGTATTTGGAGTTTCATTATTTTTGTTTGTGCAATATTTATCATTTGTATTTCTCTGATGACTTTGATGACTTCTCTAAAAATTTTGTTATTTTTCTTTAGAAGTAACTCTGTGGACATGTGTGTTGAAATTAGACTTGCTTTATTATGAAGTAGAATGTCCCTGACAGTTGTCGAAGGTGTTAGCATGACTCTGGTTGTTGCTTTATTTGGCCTTCTCTCTCATAAATAGTCAATCAATGTGCTTCAGCATGGGGCTGTGAAAGCAAGTTTCAAGGAATAAGATGTATGCACACTGTTGCCAACCTCTTGCGTAGACCTCTGGTCACAAGGCAGAACACAGTTTAAACCATCACATGGCTTCTGATATTGCATTTGAAATGTGAGGGCAATTAGTTTAACACTGTGCAGATACAAGGGATAATTATGCCTTGCAGTACTGCTGAAATCTCCAAAGAGCTTTCATGCCAGGATCCCTGAAAAGTTGATTGCTAACATGTAATAAGAAACAAAAGAATTATACATAGGAAAACAATAATTATTGAAAAAACCCTCTCGTAAATTTTTTTGAATGATATTTACTCATCACCTCTCTGTGAAATAACTTCCTAATGCTTGTTGGAACAGGAAGTTGGGCTGCATTTACTCTAAAAAGCTGTTGGTTACCCATAAAGTATATTCACATGATTGTTGTAATATCTGTGGCATGAAACATAATACTTGTGCAAGTGACCATGAAGACATGATTGTTGAATAACGGATTTTCAATTTTTGCTTAGTCGGTTGTGTGACACTGTATGATGCTATTGACATTTGGATAAATAGGCTAAGCCTGCATGGTGGTTAGCTGCATCAGATGGAATTAGCATCCCCCGGTAACAGAGGTGCCTGCTGTAATAGTTGCCCTGATTTAAATCTAAACCCAGGAAACAACACAGAGAAATAATCCATTAAAGAATCTCTGTTCTTTAAAGAACTATATTTTTTCCTCTCATTCAAGAATTGCTCATATTGGGAAATTTGTACTGATGTTAAATCATGCGTGAATTAAAGAATTAAAGCACTTTTCATATGTTCATTAGAAGTGGTACTAGTACTTCAAAGCATGAATGGATAGGTAGAAGTTTAAACAAATTTCTATATGTTGACAGTCCTGTTGGCCTGAGGACATTTTGTTCATTATCTTTTTATTCAGCTTATTCAGGACCCTGATGCTTTCCAGGAGCTGGTGAATTGGGCCCCCCAACCAGATTATAAAAGTTAGTAGATACAGCCAAAATAACTTCATAAAATATAACAAGCTTGATTCTGTGAAGAATACCAGATTTTAACATAATGGAATGGGTTCATTAAATTCATTAAATTTACAATAACTGAAATTCAACTTATTGTGTCTTTCCCTGATGAAAACAGAGCTGTATCTAGGCTGTGGGGTCTTTATTAACTTCAGATGAAACAAATGTTTCTCCTAAATCACAAGTTTCTCCTATATTTAGCTCTGTTACTGTTCAGATACACATTTTGCCATCATATATAGGA
>Ga0181612_161300_pt1 | contig 14838 bp, 9 predicted proteins | sample HoacroProtozoa21_FD_119630 | JGI IMG/M metagenome (GOLD analysis project Ga0181612, IMG submission 119630) | Hoatzin crop microbial communities from Cojedes, Venezuel. Combined Assembly of Gp0051906, Gp0051904, Gp0051908 | reverse complement strand
GCACAAGCTGATAATCAGAAGGCATTGCCTACATAAACTTGCTAGGAAAAAAAAACCCAAACAACCAGAGGCCTAATATTCTCCCTAAAATGGACTCTGTCAATGAGCCTACAGCCCACCACTCACTGGTGAAAAAGCAGATAGTAGCAAATGAAGTTAGCAAGCCTCTCACTGAAAGGTGCCAGCTGCAAGCAGGCTGTCTGGAAAGACTATTTTTTCAAGAAGATCCATAATCTTAAAGTTACAGCTCTGACAGTGAAATACAAGGCAAACTGGTACCATGATTTGCTGCAAATATAATGATTTAGCAGCAGGCACAGGTCACATAATGAAATGATGGAAGGAGGTGATGTACCAAGCTGCCAGGCTCTGAACATGTGTCCAGAGGGTCTACATGTGCACCCTTGCATACACACACATGTGCTGCACAGAAAAGGATCAAAACAGCGTGACTGTTACCAGTGCAAATGAAGACAGCATTCCTGCATTTCTGTACCTTTTGTGCCAGTATACATCTGGTAGTAACGGAGGATAATTACGCTTTTTAAATTTTTTTTTTTTTAACTTTTAATTTAAAACAAGCATTGATTAAGTTATGCTGAACTGCATACATCACTGATTTGGAATGATCATGGACTGACAAAGGGAAACCTAGCCCAGGCTCCAGAAAAAGAGAGAATTGCTTGGTCATTGCATGAAACACGGCTGTAAAAAAATTGTGTAGCAAATTACCCACAGTATTGTAGATTAAATCTTGCCCATCTTGAAGCTGCTTTCAGTATGACAGTGTTGGAGAGTTGCGGGATCAATAAGACATTCATTTTACATCTTTTCTTTTGCCAGGCTTGAGAGAGTAGAACTGTCTTTCCACTGGAATGGTTTTGCGGATTACAATTAAGGACACCTCCAAAACACAGCAGCTGATCATGGAAGAGCCCTGGAGAGAGGGGTAAGTAAAAACTATCCCCTCAGGGGAAAAAAAAAAAGAAAAAGTATTCTACAAGTCATTTTGCCTGTATTGTGAATTTTTGTTGTTCTGAATATGCTGTGAGTCAAATGATGTTTTCTTTCAAAACACAATAAAATTTAAAGGGGTGGGAATCACATGGTTATTGTAATGATTTGGATCTGAACCATTATTTGCTTGTCGTTTCCTCTGGGAAAGCAATACAATAAAATTCCATTAAATCAGATGGACACAGAAAATGTCTGCACAGAAAAATACTTGCTTTCCCAGGCATGTATAAAAACCAGAATGAGTGAATCTTTGTACTAATCTCTCTCACCTACTGACAAAAAAGGTTCTACCAACTATTTTACCTGATTCTTCGCAGAGGTAACGTGATTAGCAAGTAGCAAGAAGTATCACTGCAGGGATAAAAAGACTAGCGAGACTAGGGTGTCAACTTTTAGCAGGTTTACAGTTTTTACACTAAAGAATGTAAAACACTAGAAGAAGTATGAATATAATATAAAGACCCCTGGAAGGTCTTCCAAGTGACCACACTCGCATATTCAAAAATGCGTTCCTCAGTAACAGCATTTCCACTGGCTTTTTTCAGCCCTGGTGAAACCTGGCCTGCACCTTGGATGTAAACATGAAAAATGTATTTACACAGACTATAGAGGACTTTAAATGGTGTGAGCTTGTTGGTTCTCTGAAGCCCAAAAATTAATTTATTGTTTAGTTTTTCTTTCTAAATACTTGGGAACATTATGCAATATACAAACATTATGCCAAAACCAAAATGAAACTAGAAAAAAAACCCTTTAGAGAGGACAAAAAAAACCCAGCTGTTCTGAAGTATAAGAAATCTCCTTGCAATAGTCTTAGTTTTCTTTCCATCTTCAGTTTTGTTCTAACATCAATTACATTTGTAATCAAGCCGTTGACTTACTTTCTTCCAGGACAAAACTAGACACACTTTCCTAATCCTACAGATGCTGTGGATCACTTTTCAATTAGCAGGAGGGACTTTACAGGAGTTTTCTAGATCTGCTATACATCCTCCTTCACTATTGTATTGGCAGGAGACATTCATACAATAACCAAAGCAGCACCTAACTCTTCCTCCACTGCTGAACAGGAATGATACTTCCACAAATGAGAAAAAAACTCAGTTATTTCTGCAAATAGTTGTATGGGTTATTTGTCAGAATCTAGCCCAAAATACTTGTGGTTACTTATCTGAAGCTCTGTAAGGTTCAGATTAAGCTTCTGACACAAATAGGTGTAATCTCCACAGGTGGCAGAGAAGGGATAGCACTTTCACCTAAGCTTGTTGAAAAAAAACATGAGAATGTTGTGAGAAAAATGAAAGCTGATCACTGAGATGCTTATTTTTCATTCTGCTGCATCCTGTTAAATCCTTCTCACTTTTGTTTGCCTTCACATGCAAATGATTTGTTTTAAACCACTGATGAGTGCCCAAGTCATATAAACTGGCACTTAACAGTGGTTGCTCTGCATCACTGTGAAATATTTACATCCATTTTCCAATCATCCGGCAACTGAAATGCAATTAACAACTTCAGTTTTACATCCCCAGTGGAATTGGCTCGTACATCCATTGAAAATGCATTCATTGACTCTAAAGCTGTTCTTGGATGTTACTCATTTAAATGAAGAAATTATATTCTTTCCAAGCTCCTGTTAACCGTTAACTCTTCTGTCCATCAGCCTAGAGGGTCTGTGATAACCCTTTAGTTAGTTAGCTGTAGCCTATAATCACATTTGACGTGGTGACGAGATTATAGCCAGTTCTGTTCACTTTGAACCTGCATCAGTGTATATCCAGACAACAGATTTGTCTACACTGACCAACACCAGCTTGAGTACCAAAAAGCCCAATAATGGCACATGGTTAGCTTTCTCTTTACCTAACGGCCCCATCCAAAAGGCCACCCATCTTTAACCCCTCACCAGTGTGTGGTTATTTTCATTATCTGTAAGCAGTCAAATTCATTTTTACAATACCAGCAAATTCGTAATTGTTAATGCTTGGCAACTTTTAGCTATAGAGAGATTATTATTGCAAAGTTCTCTGAGCTGTTTTGATGCAAGGCATACGGTGCATGTGAGATGAGCAGGGAAGAGTCTGCACTGGGTGTCTCCAGTGCCAAGCTCCATTGCTCAGAAGGTGCAGAGCAAGATCACCCATCTGCCCAAGGGAAGGGAGCAAATGCAACACGACAAATCAGTGCAGTTTTCCTGATATAATCCACTGCGTCCATATGCTTTTCTCCAGAGCTGAACCATCTATCTCTAGTTCATATACAATCTCTGCATCTCACCAGACAGCTTTCAGAGACACCGTTGTTGTATTTGCTGATTCCAGATGTTGGAGACTATCCCAGGCAAGCAGAAGTGCTCCCCATTTCTCCCCCGCCCCCTCAGGCTGATTATTCAGTTCATTTCCGAGCAGGGTCATTTCAGACACTGACACATTGCTGCATTAAAATATAAATTCTGAAGCGTAAGACATCAGGCTATACGCCATCTTAAACAAGCAAGTCAAGTCAATCGTGACTTGAGAGAACGAAGGCTCAAAGTGCCATTAAGTGGAATGGCATGGAGGGGAGCAAGATGGAATGTTTGCCTGAGGTTTTTAACAGGTGACATAACACTACTATTCTGTATTCCCCATGTAAAATATGAGCATCTGCAGTCCTCCTTGCACAGCACATGAGGGAGAGGAGAACCATGAGAGCAGCCTGCAACCACCCAGCAGCACCTCTGCACACCGCCACACGGAACCTAAGCAAGTCTGATGTGCTTGGCCTTACATTCAATAAAGAAATGTCACCAAAGTTTAATCTCTTTTGCAGCACAGAGTCCCTTTTCCTTAACATCTTGGTAATTTATAATAATAATGTTGTTTCAAAAGGAAAAGTTTAGTCTTGAAAATGTCTTCATAAACTATTTCCAAAGAAACAAATACTAGGAAATCCCCATTCAGATGAACTGACAGTTTGCTTTATCTTTGTGAGAATGAATGACATTTGAGCGAATAACTGTCTAATTTTTACATTTTAAAAGTCTCAATTGACTTTAAAATCAATAGATATTACAGCTAATTCATTTTACCACCAATTTATATTTTCCAAATAAAATAAGAAAGAGTACTCATTTTTTCTAATACATCTTGATTTCCTATCTAAATTATTTTAAATAATAGATATACTATCAAATAATTTTCTCACTTTTTATGCTTAAGTACTGTTTGATTTTATGAGCCACACTGTACACGTGTTAAGTTACTCCATGGACGGTGATATTTTCCAGCAGTTTCATAAATTAGCCTTCTAAAGTGATTAAGCTGTTTTCTGGTCTCCAGAAATAAACTCCGCCAGCAAAATTACGTGTCTTTCATGGAACAATGAACACCAGGCATGGAAGTGCTTTATTTTTCCAGAGCTGCAAATACTTTCAACAACTACTTGTCATCAATACACGGGCTATATATATCAGGCAAAGAGAAATTACCTACATACCAGCTCATGTGCGGTGAAGAGCAAGCCGTGTGCTCCTGTTGCTGTGAGGAATCAATTATCTTTAATTACCTTTTTGCTTGAAATGCTCAGCCACATCTCCCACCAAACACCTGATGTGGATAGCTTGAATATGCCTGCCCCACCGCACCTGTGAGGCACCTGGACATGGCTCAGACCAGCTGGGTTTATCTCAGATGACTCCTGGCTTACAAGTGCATGAAGAGAGAGAGACAGAGCATCTCGGGGTGTAGTGCCACTGCATTGCTCCCCTCCAGTGCATTTCCACTGTACAGGAGAACAGACACCATCCTGCTCTTCAGAGTGGAGGAACAATTCTCTACTGCTCAGTGCAAGTGCTAAAGGCGACGGGTATTTGGCACAAATGAAAATAAAATAATATAATCCTACAGAACACAGAAGAAACACCAGATAGGCTCCATCTGTTCTGCCAGTTGGCGTTATTGTTTCCTGACCACGCTCAGTTTATTCACAGCAGCCATTCTCACCTTTGGAGCAGGAAGGGTTACTAGTGGGAGGCTGGGCAGACGGATACTCTGCTCTGTTCTTCCTGGTTTTCAGAAAAGTAAGTTTAGTGCATCTGTCTGTTCTGAAAAGTACATAGGTAGCTTTCTGCAGACAAGAATTACCCTATTTAACTCTACAACAACGAATATTTTGGCAGTCTATGAGTCTTGGAATTTCTTGCAATTTTATTTATTCTAGTAGATGGTACCACTTTCTCCCTCTTAGGCAATCTGCCAGTCTCTGCTAGGATTTCTCCTACAGTGTCTTGTTAATGTAGGCATCTTGTTAATGCAATGGGAATAATGAGAGTAGGCAGTAAAATCAACCTGTGTTGTAGACAAAAGGAAAGTTTTATAATGCATAAATATCAGAGCCCTGTGAAATGGATTGTGAAAAGGAAGAAACAGTTTTAACGAGCTTTTAAAAACTATCAGAAGAAAAAAAGGAGGTATGTGGGGAAAAAAAATACCCTATATTCTGCACAAGGTGAACAATAGCTTGTCTTTCAGGAGGTGAAATGCAAGGCAGGTGGAAGAGACTTTTCCTATTACTGTCCCATACGTTGCCATGCTGTGACAGGAGAAGTCAAATCAGAATATTTTTGGTTCCCTTTAGCATCTAGCCATGACTGAGATTGTCCTGCTTTTGTTCAATAAATGCTTCAATGCAACATGCAGAGATGTATGGCAGCTGAAGGATAAAGAGAACCCAGCCCACTTCAGTTGGCTGACCGCATGAACGTGATGTGGTATTCTCAGGGGGGCACAGCAACTTCATAGTACCTGGTCCCACCTCATCCCACCCCTCTCTCAGCCTAAGCACAAGCAGTGCTAGTTCAGTGCTGAAACAGAACATTAGGACCAATTTTGATGGCAATTACTAAAAAAATCCTTCTTTTTTGTCTTCTGGTCATGAGCAGCTCAAGGAGTTCCTGTGCCCTCTCCCTGCAAAACTACCCGTTTATGCCTAATGCAAAGATTCTGCTGCAAAGCCCACAGGCGGACCCCACCAGCCCCATCCCTGACCCAGTGCCTTCTCCAGTTCATCCCATTTCAGTCCTAGATAAATGATATCCTGTATCTGGGGCTTTAAAACCTTGCCATCTAAAACTGCCATCTATTATGTTGTAGGACTCAATCCTTTGTAAGACTGAATAACCTAAAATGGTTTTGAGCTTAAATTTAAGTAAGCCTATGATTGTGCCAAGCCTCCTGTCTTCTAATATACGGTGGAAATTAATTATTTTCTCAACAAAGGTAAAACTGAAAATATTATTAACATCCAGACAATGTTCTGGTACCAATTACTTTTTTCTTTTGACATCTGAAAGTAATACCAACCCTATCCAAGCTGTTTCTGTGAGGAGGCGAGCTGCAAAATGACAATTTTAATGGAGAGTAGATAACAATTTTGGTCTTTTGTGCTAGCAAAGAGAAAGTTACATCATTTCCTACATAACAGAAGTTTCTCCTACCAAGAAGTATCTTCTCTTTTGAAAAACAGTATGTGGAGGAAAGAGAGCACTAATGAGACTTTGATTATATCTCTGCCATTACATGATAATCCATAAAATTACTCACCTATTGTATCTTGCTTTTTAATCTAGTCTTACAAAAAAAACTGAAGCAGATGCTTAATATACTTCATTTGTAAAGCTGTTTATACTTAAAAATCGTTCTGGAGAAACTTCTGCTTGCTAATGGGAAGCTATCGCGATTGCTAAGCCAGCCCTAGTTAGGCATATCTGCACTGCCAGGCGCTGGCACATCTAACCTAGCTCCTTCTGCAGGGAGACCCACGCAGAGACACTGCCCAGGATGTCTGGAGGTGAGTCCGATCGAGTACTATGTCCTGCTAAGCACAGCCAAAGTTGCTGTCGAGTCAATTTGCTGGCCCTGAACACTGTGCAACACATACGGCCGTATCTGAGCTGGTGAAGTTGCCTGCATTGTGCTAAGGGGTACAGACCCCCTACAGACAGACTGAGCTGGGAATCTCTGCGTGGCCATTGATTAAACAGGGACGTAGGTTCCAGCCCTTGCAAACCAATGCCAGATGATTTATAAATTCCTTCAACACTTTTCTGGGACAAGCTTTGCTTTACTTTTTTTGAGTTGGCTTTTGTCTCCCTCTCTTTCACAGGAGATAATTCCTCTTGCTCTTTAGATTGACTTTTATACAAAGTTATAGGCTTAAATCTAGTCAGAAAACCAGTCTTGTGGAATAACTGAAGCAAAACTCACCCACAAACAGTTGGTGTAGGAACAGCATGACACAGAGTGGGTCTGTGGTCAGTAGAGATATTGGCTCTGATGTCTTCAAGGCAAGATGCTCCCAGAAGCACAGACATAGCAGTGTATGTCTGACTGTGTTACAAGAACAGCTTTGCACTGCTCAGCTACATGGATACACAGGGAAAGGAAAACATGAGCCCAGAAAGCCAAGAAGAATCTTAACCTTTTACTAGACCCAGTATTGCCAGATGCCAGCAGTCTACCAGCTGCAAAGTAACCTACAGAGAAGAGGATGAACTAGCCTCAAATTGGACCAGGTAGTCCCAAGGCCTCTTCCACAGCATGACCTGCAAGTTGGAGACCGGCATCACAGAAGCATGCACAGCTCCCCCAGCACAGGTGGTCTATCCCACAGCTGGTCTGTCCGGATGCTTGCTTCTTCTGTCTCTCCAGATGAACACCTCGTGATCCCCAGGGTCCAGATGCACACTCAGCTGGAACTCAGACCCACACGCGCAAAATCTCTGAGCTGCTGAAGGCGCTGTGCATTCCTGGCTGCCCACCGAGGTCCCAACCTTTCCAACCACGCAGAGAACTGGGAGGCCAGGAGACTCCCCAGCCATCCTCCCCAGTCCTGGGACACCACCCAAAACGTTGCTAGAGGGGAGGATGAGAGATTTGAAAACCTTTGATGGAGAAAAGGTCGACAGTCCAAGAGGGAAAGGAAAAGCCCTTGTCTACTATATATTTGATCTCTTCGCAGGTAACTCATTATCCGTGCATGTCAGATGCACGTTTTCCCTGAACAATGGGAAACCAGCCTGTCCTTTTTAGAACAGAGGTGGCCTTTTTGGTAGGTAAAAACTGCAGACATCCCCACCCCAATTTTACAGACCAAAAACCATTACTGAAGACTTCCCAGTAGATGGCAGGGTTACCTTGTGATGGAGCTGGAAGTCTCAAGTTGCAAGGGCTGCTGGATAAAGGTTCAAGTACTGATTAAGTATATTTAATTAGCAGAATGAATTAATATCTGAAAAGGCATAAACACATGCTGGTTCGACTGATCTAATGCAAGCTGGGAAATGTAGAAGTTAAATTTTAAGGCAGTGAAAAATCTTTACCCTCAATACAGTATTAAAAATTAGCTTTGTTAAAAATAAGCTTCATTTAGACAACTGTTTCTATCACAAAACTGACAAGACAGAAAACACAGCATTTTAATGTGAGAATCCACTGGAGTTGCCAGCTGTAGAATAGTCATGGGAAAAGCAAAAAACCCTCGCAACTGTTACTGAAAGTGATCAGCAAAAGTCGCTTACAGGACTAAAATCAGTTCAGCTGGACGGCGTAGTGTTTGCCTCTTTCCAGGGACTGAGCAAAAGAAGAGCACCCCAAAAAGGGAATTCTGTACCATTTTTGTCAATATGAGAAATCACGTCCTCAGCAGGTAAAGAACACCTTCCTGGGTTGGGACCCCCCTCAGAAACAGCCGGGAGGAAAGCCTGATGCACCCTGAGGATCTCAGCACTGTTTTATTACATGCTGGGAACTGAACCGCTCAGCCCAGTACAACTTAAGGCTTCAGCTTCTTAAAACTACAACTCTCTGAATCTCCTTTTCCAGCCATAGCAGTAAGCAGCGCCCCACTGTATACCAAACATTTATAATAACTCTAGTAAGTGAATTCCCTTGTGTCCCTAAGTGTTCCGAGGTGGCACGGGCATCTCCCTGACGGATAGCTGCACTTCGATGAGGTGGACATAAATGTGGTCATTCTGGTTGTGTCAACGCTTTCTAAAAACATTTTTGCGGACAGCCACTAACCTCTGTACATTGCAGGTAAACTGAAATGGCTGCAGGAAAAAATACCAGTCCACATTTTAAACAACTTTATTCAGCAATAAAGATTCAGACATCAGACACCCAATACTTCTGCTTCTTATTTGGTCTGTGCCAGATTTGGCTTGCCTCACTGAAATTACTCATGTATTTCATTTCGCTATTGTACTGTGGAACTAGAGGATTAGTGGAACTATTATATTTTTTTGTAAAAAGAGGTTACCTGCTTTCTTTTGTGAGGATCTCTTAAGAAAATGCATGGAGTGATGACACACAGGGCTTCTGAAAAGTAACAAGGCCCAGTCTGGCACACCTTCAGTGTCAAGACAAATTCTGCATTTATTGCACCAGTCCTGCTCAGCAGCACTACCTGACTGTGGACCATGCACAAAAACAGAATTCTCATTCCTACTGATAAACAGTATCTTCAAAACCACATTTCCTATTATTTCCTGCAGTAATAATCTCAACATCCTCTGACAAGCCGAGAGTGTCACTAGAGAACATAGCTTCGGACTATGTCACTGAAAACAGTTTTGGAGTTTGTTTTTGTTTTATAAAATCCTTTATAGTTCATTGTCACTCTTTTTGTTTTTAACATATTAATGTGTGGTATAAGTTGGATAACACACACAAAGCTTGACACATTCCCAAAATTCTGCCTCCGGTGAGAGTGTAACAGAAATGGTAATATTAACGTGATCATCCTGACTTTTTCCCACAAGAATAACATAATTCTAACTGCTCCAAGATCACATGTCTTTTCTCCCCCTTTCAGCTCATGAGTAATTTGGCTTATCTTTCCCACTGACATAAACGCTGAATCTTGATGAAGGTCATGCAGCATTCCCAGTAACTTCTCATTCATGTGCAATTCAGCACTATATTTTGTGCCTCGTGCTATTTTACATTCACGACATGCAGTAGTTGATTGTTTCCATGGTGGTATAATGTTTGATAGTCAGTTCATGCAGTGAATGGTAAACACTGATGTTTCAGAAGCTAATTAGTGGTGTAGATTTGTTTTTTTATTGCTCCATCTCAGTTTATTCAGCTGGAGAGCTATGGGCCAGGCGAGGTCAGCAAAGGCGATTAGAGAAATGATCACTGTCTCACAAAATAGCAAGTCAAAATAAATAAGATTATTTGGTGTAGAAAGGAAAAGAATTAAAAAGTCTGAGGCATCTGACATTATTAAGGTAACCATAAACCAATTGTTTTGACCCTTAGGCCTTTGGCTCACCCAGGGTCCCCGCTAATCTATTTGTCATCCAATATTTCTGTCTGAAGACAAAAGCCCTCTTAGGCTGCAACAGAGAACCAAGATCCTTCTATTCCTGGCTCAGAGACTATTCATTTCCAGCCTAGAGTTTCATCTCATCAGTGTGCTCTGAACCAACACCCAGACTCCAGTTTTCAGCAGCTAGAAGCAAAAGTATAGGAAATCATGGGGCAGGAAAGCGGTGGGGGGGGGGGAGGGTGCAGAAAAAGAAAGGAGCCAAAACTGGTTTTATCTGTACGAAGTGCTCTCAGTTGGCCTCAACATACACGCAGAAAGTTTTTTTCTGCAAGTTACTGGAGGGAGAGACGGAGACAGGCGGACATTCACCAGCCATTCTGTTATTTCTTCATGCCCTAAAGAGGTTGGCAGCTTTTAAACAGTGGTGCCAAACTCTCCGAACCCAGTTTTCTGTGCTTTCACTATGGAATTTTCCCTTTGGATCACGAGAGGCATGGATTTCACCCTCCCCTCAGCTGCCAGTAATTTATGCAGACGTACCTGTCCCTGGCTTCGCACATCCAAGCAACCAGGCTTTCTGTGGCACACATCACTGAAGAGCCTGAGCACCAACACTTCCAACCTCACTACAAGCATGTGTACCATCCACATAGATGCTGTAGGACAGGGAGAGACCTATACATCAAGAGAATATACTGTAAAGCCAAAAGAACCTCAAAGAGGAAATGAAACCACAAAAGATATGCTGTTAATTTCAAGAAGAATCGTATCTGCATTTGTGTAAGGTAACACTATAGCAACCACCTAATCAGTGGGTTTGTTTCATATATGGAGTGTGTCTATGACATAGTTCAGAAAGGAATTTCCCTCAGCAATGAGTGATGAAAGTGGAACATGGCTGAAAGTCTTCCTCAACAAGACAAGAATTTTTCCTCCTCTGGAAGGAGCAAAGAGAGGGGTCACAGTAAAGGTATAAAAAACAGTTATTTTTGTAACCCCATGCCTTACAAGATAAGGCATAGGGAGGAATAAAATCTAACTGGTTATTCCCATTCATGCATTTGTAGAGGACAAACAAGGAACCACCAACAAAACTTGAATGTAACAAATCCAGAAGTGCAGAAGAGAAATAATTATCACTAGATGATTTTATGAGGCACAAATAAAAACCACCATAAGATCACAAGCTTCATGCCTAAGCTTTTTAAATTTATTTTGGATTATTTCACAAGGTAGGGAGGAGAAACAACAACAAAACACAAGCCATGATACAAGCCACGATGCTCTAGGACACAATTCAGAGCAAGGTATTTCTGAATGGACAGATACAAAGCAAGCTCTCTCCCCGATCGGTTACCAAAAGAAGTCTGTCCTTTTTCACTTGCTGCAAGAATGTATGCTGGTCTAAATTAATAAATAAAGTATTTTGAACTAGACCCCAGTTGTCTGGTTCAAGGCAGAATGCCCATCCCCTCCCGCAACACCTCCTTCCACACCAGTCTGGCACATTTGGTGCAGGCCAGGAGCTCCCAGGACCAGACAACTTCCACATCTCCCTCCTGCCCAAGCTCAGCTGCAGGCCAGATCTGTGCCTTTCAGGTGCCCACATCTTTCACAAAAACTGGGATGCTACTCAACCAAGAAAGCAGTGCTGGTGTAGCTTGGAATTGCAGACTTTCAGATTGTGATTAGAGTGACTAATGTGACAACCTCAGGTAACAAATACAAATAAAACAAAAATGCAGCTCATATTTCAGAAAATTAAATTGAGTTAATACAGCATGCTGAAGACATATATCATAATAAAGAAACCTAGTGTTTTCTCATTAGTATTCATGCGAGATCTAATTTTACTTGGGCCTAGAAATTTTAAAAAAAAAAAAAGAAAAGAGTAACATCACCACACTGAAAAAAGGCATTTCCTGTAACCAAAATTTTCCTTTCTACTTTATGTGAAATATGCCAATCTAATTTCTAAATGGAATATCCCCTCCTGTTGACTGGCTCGCTAATACAGCTATTTTCCTCAACACTATTTGAAAACATCCCTGTTTTCTTCCGTTTCTCTGCTGTCACCTTGCGTTGTGTGGCACACGAGCTTGTCTCAGCCGTTCCTGTATCCCGCTCCACCTGGTGGCTGGAGGGACTGGAATCACACAAAACGTACCATTTAATCTTATCTTAGATTTCTAACAGCACGATTACGAGGCTTCCCCAGTTACGCTGTCCAGGTCCAGCTATCATCAATACCAAAGTTCTGTTTGCTCTAAGGTAAAAGGCTGCCTCTTGCTATTAAACAATGCTATGGTTTTACAGAAGTAAAACGTGCTCACTGTGTAGTACCAAGTATAAACCGCCAGTGTTTCTCTATGGCAGGCATTATCAAAGAGAAGAACAACATCCTCGATTTTATTCTTCACGCACTTTCATCTGTATATAATACTTTAATCTCAGGTAAATTAGGGAGGTTTTATAGCTAATCTAGAGCTAGAGTACACACCCAGCACACCCGTGTTGCAGTCCTTGCTCCACTCCGTGCACTGGTCCCCTGCATGCAGCTGGCGCGAGCACTGAAGGCGGGATGGAAAAACGCCTCCAAAAGTCCGCACGCCCACTTGACAGACTGGGATTTCCAGCCTCGCTCCGGGCTGGATAAAACACGAGTTTGAAGCCAGCTCCCCCTCTCTCTCCCAGAGACTTCAGCTGTTTCCTCCCATGCACCAGACAGCGAGCATAGCCGCCAGGGTGCAGAGTCCGCCGAGAAAGCTTGCCGGACTCGCAGCGCTGGAGGCACAAATGATATACCAGGTGGGATTCCCAAGGCTGGAAGCGAGGGCCAGGATCAGCCATCGCAAGCCCCGAGCACGGCAGCCTGACGTGCTGGAGGGCAGTTCCCCACTGGTCTGCAGGAGTTCATGGTCAGATAGCAGCTCTGCACTGCTCAGCTGTCTTCCTCAGGGGTACTACACGTTGGCTGCAAGAGTGGGAGATGGGGAGGGAAGAAAGGGAGATCAAGGAAGCATGGAACCAAAGGAAACTGTGCACTGCTTTGAACCGCTGTGGTGGTGTAAGTCCTTGCGTCCTACCTGCTGCAGGCTATGAAGAGCAACAGGAGACTTCCCACAGCCGTCTATGTGGCTACATCTCCCTGCTGAGTTACCCCCAGCGTAGCTACAGCGAAGGGGAGGACAAGCATGGGCCACACCAAGCATGGGAGATAGTGATCTCCCAGGAAAGGGCACAGAGCAAATAATATGGTGGCTTCACTGTCAGCAGCGGGGTCGTATCAAGATGTGGAAGTGCTGGAAGGAGGCAAAAGTCCCAGCAAAGCTGCCCCTTCAGCAGGTGTGCGGGCATCCAAATTCCTCTGGCTGTCTCCAGCAACACAGGCTGAAGTTCGCTGAAACCCAAGGAGGCTGAAAGGGTAGGCTACGACTTCTCCAAACAGAAAAATTCAACCTCATCTCACACAGATCTGACACGCGTTCAGAGGGCAGCGGCGTGCTACCTGACTTCAAGGAGCTCGTGAGACTGGGGACTCCGTTATCTAACTGCGCCATCCTTGACCAATAAACAGAAGCCACTCGACTGTGTTTAAAACCAGTACTTAAACATGGGAGGAAGGAAAAACAAATTAATTGTAAGTGGGGCCAAGCTAGCACAAGTCACAAGTCAGTGGAAACAAGGGCCTACGACCAAAACAGCTCCTCCCATCAAGAAAATGTTTTGCTGGGCAAGTGGGTGAGTAAGAAGCACACTCCTTGACCTATTCCCTCAGCTGGCACCTGGCTCTGACCAAGCCTGTCAACATCAGACATGTCTCCCCACTGTCTTCCAAGTTTTCCATATCAGAGACCCTGAACAGGAGAAGCCCTGCCTACACCCCTCCCGAACACCGGCTGCAGCCACATTCACCAGCAGCAGGCACCCCTGCTCTTCTTTCATCCAAGCTGGTGGGTCCAGGTGCCCAGGTCCTTGGGGTAATCAGCCCAGCTCCCTGGAGTGGGTCTTACTCTCTGCTGCTGAACCCTCTGTGGCCATTCCTCTGCAGGCTGGAGGCCTGCTCTGATGTGCACCACAGGGCGCCTGATGTACGCAGTCCTAACCCATGTTTTTCTGACAGTTTCCTCAAACGCTCTCTCATCTGATTACTCCTCCCAGCAGCAGAGGAGCTTGTCATTACTGCATTGGAAGCAATCAGAAGAGGGCATCAAGAGCAGGTCCAAGCCCGGTTACAGCAGGAGGACAAACATCGGGAAACACATATCTACGGTTTCACCCACTGGCCTTGGCGCTCAGCTGAAGGCGGCCCATCATCCCCCTCTTCCCATGCCCCAAGGCCAGGGAGGCAGCACGGGAGCTTGACGCAGGACAGAATCACAGAATGGTGGGGGCTGGAAGGGACCTCTGTGGGTCATCTAGTCCAGCCCTCCTGCCGAAGCAGGGTCACCTACAGCAGGCTGCACAGGACCTCGTCCAGGTAGGTCTTGAGTATCTTCAGAG